>Ga0255752_10006828_pt1 | contig 10602 bp, 6 predicted proteins | sample 011ome_25_FD_179952 | JGI IMG/M metagenome (GOLD analysis project Ga0255752, IMG submission 179952) | Coastal salt marsh microbial communities from the Groves Creek Marsh, Skidaway Island, Georgia - 011512CT metaG (version 2) | ecosystem: Environmental > Aquatic > Marine > Intertidal zone > Salt...
GAGGGAAGGTGGTTCATGGATGAGATGGGGCAAGAGGATTTCAAAGCTGAATTAACCCATCCTGAAGAACTTTCGGGGCAGTCAGAACTTCCCAACGCACAGCGGCAGTGGATTCAAATCTGTGCGGCCAAGGGTACATTCAATTCGACCTACCTGGATAAGCAGGGACTCCAAGATGAAGTTCAGCAGTTCACTTGGCCCTTGCACTTCATTGACTTCGAAACGACGGCGCCGGCCATTCCGTTTTATGAAGGGTACACTCCTTATCAAGGGGTGAGTTTTCAATTTTCCCACCATGTCTTACATGCCGATGGAAGGCTGGAACACGCCGGCCAATTTCTTGGCTTAGGCCAAGGGGAAGATCCTACCTACGCATTTGTCAGGTCGCTATACGATAACCTCAGCGGGGACGATGGATCCGTATTCATGTATTCTCACCACGAAAACAGCTACCTCAACTACGCCCACCGCTTGTTGCGAAAGAGTTCTCCTTTCGATGAGAGTTTTACGAATGAGTTGCTGCGATTTCTAGAATCACTGACATGGCCTACGGATGAGGCGTACGGAATATGGCCGGAATCAAGACGCGTAATGGTGGATATGGCTGAAATGGTGCGCACCTACTTCTGGCATCCCGACATGGCTGGGTCAAATTCCATCAAGGCCGTATTACCCGCGGTGTTGAATGCGAGTGCAGAATTGCAGACCAAATACAAAGAGCCATTGTATGGGAGCGCGGCGATGCCAAGCTTGAATTATAACGCCGGTTTTTCTTGGATTCAATTCGATGAGCAGGGGAAGGTGCGAGATCCCTATAAGTTGCTGCCTGCACTCAAAAAGGACATCCTCGGCGAGGACCTAGAAACCATCAACCGTATTTACGGTGAAGATTTTATCGGCAATGGCGGAGCTGCGATGACAGCGTGGTCCTACATGCAGTTCGCGGAAATGACGGAGGAGGAACGAGAAGACATTCAACACGCGCTCAAGAAGTACTGCGAACTCGATACCTTGGCCATGGCATTTATCATGGAGTATTTCTTAATTGAACTCAAAAAAGCATGAAATCAATCAAGTTTGGCTTTGTGTGTGTGGTCGTGGCATTCGCCGTGAACGTAATGCAAGCGTAGATCATTGTCAACACAGAGACGCTGATGCTGGACAGTGAAGAGGCGTTTCAATGGACCATCGGACTCGGTGGCGACTTCTCAGCAGGCAATTCGAGCGTGGTGGATTTGACCCTTGATGGAGGATGCGCTTGGGCGTTTGAAGCTTGGGAGGTGAAGGCCTCCGGCGCGTGGGCGCGTGTTGTAGTCTTGGAAATCAGTGTGCCCCAATGCCTTGAGGGTTTCAGCGGACACCTCAATTTCGAAATCGATGTAAATGGCCTTTTTGCCTGAAATAATCATAACCTGAATTTATTGTCGTGCCAGCCTACGGGCAGGGTGATTTGGTAACGAGTCGAAGGTAATGGAGCGGACATTTTTACGAAAATCGCAGGCCAGAAAAGCTCGGCTGGCGCAAGGTATGGGTGATATTGACCTTTAAAGACACCTCATTCGACGGTGATGAAGGATTGGACTTATTTTCGGGGTTGTATGAATGTGAGCATGAGCAAAATCAATCTGAAATATCGTATTGCCGAACTCCTTGACGAGCGCAAGGCTTCAGAAAACAATAGTACCCGTGTGGTCACCTTGGTGATTGTTGGTTTGATCCTGATTTCGGCGATCCAGGTCGTGTTGGAGTCTGAACCCGGGACGGAAGCCTATGCTCGCGCGCTCGATGTGGTCAACGTCATATGTACGGTGGTCTTCACGGTGGAGTTGGCGCTTCGGATTTGGACAGCCGATTGCCTCGACGAGGAGTATGTCGGGTTTTGGGGGCGCCTTCGCTTTTTGAAGTCTCCGTACACGGTGATTGACATCGTCGCCATTCTGCCTGCTGCGGCCTCGTTGATCATGCCGGGTACCTCGTGGGCTTCGCTGAAAGTGTTGCGGATTTTACGCCTGCTCAAGTTGGCGCGATTTCTTCGATCATTCAATTTCATCATTGAAGCCACGCGAAAAAAGAAAGCGGAACTGTCGATTTCCATGCAGATTTTGCTGCTGTTGACCTTCATATTGTCCGTATTGCTGCATCGGGTAGAAAATGTGGCTCAACCGGATGAATTTGCTTCGATATGGCACGCGATGTTATGGGCGACGTCTCAATACATCGGGGACTTTGGGGGGTATGCGGATTTTCGGCCCATCACCGCTGCGGGCAAGATCCTGGCGACGTGTGTTGGCGTGCTTTCTATTGCGATTTTTGCCGTTCCATCGGGCATCATCGCGTCAGGGTTTGTCGAAGAGATGGAGGATGAGAAGAAGGCGAAAGAGCTCGAAGGAAATGCAGGATTGATTGTGTCGAGTTTCGCCCCAAAGCGGGTGGCGCGCATGGGATTGGATTTGCCGGTCCGCAAGCGAACCCTGCCATTTCTTCAAGCCAAATTGGAGCTCACTGCGGACGAAATTATTTTGGCCATTCGCTCCAGCGAACAACTGCGTCTCAAGTGGGAAAAATCCTCCCCGGAATTGAAGGTGTCCGACCTCATTGTGGTGGAGTGCTTTGAAAAGAATCGTACATACGGATTTGAACGACCGGCCCAATCACCCTCGAAATTGCACATTGTCAACCCGCAGGGACGGGCCGAAAGAGGTGCTTCCCATTTTTGTTTGGCCTTGGGAGCGACAGGTCATCACGTGGTGAGTAATGAGGTGCTAGCGGGTGCGGAAATTTTGCCGCAATACAAATACAATTTGACAAGGAATTCTGAATATGCGGAACACCGCCATGCTGCCATGCCGAGCGTTTCGGATTTCATGGATGACGTCGTCCAAGCGTGTGGTCCCGATGATTGGATTTTGGTCTTGCGCTCATCGGCCTCCCATCGAATAGGGAAACTACACTTTACATTCGGAGGCGAAAAAGGGGATACAGAAATCAGTCAAGTCCAATCTCCGACCGTACATCAAGCAGAACTCGCGAAGCTCGCCCAATTCATCGATGAGGTGCGCGAAGCCATGACACCGCTCGGCTACCCGATTTGCACGCACGACGATTTTCCTTCCACCAGCCCCAATTTGCTCCACAACTACCTGCATCACCTGACAGGAGCCAACGTGATTTCCATGTTTGTTTCGGTTGAGTTGTTAGCGGCTACAGATAGAGTTTATTATGAGCTTCTCGCGGCGCTTCATCCGTGTCTGCGGATTTTGTCGGATTGAATCCGCTGCTGATTCTCTTCCAAGCAATTGGTGTTATATTACGAACGAATTTTTCCAAGTCGATGCAGAAAGTCAATCGGGCTACAACCTTTTTCGTGCTCATATGTGCTTCAATGGGGTCCTTGTTCGCACAAGGCGTCCATTCCAAGCAGATTTACTTGTGGGACGTGACGTTGTCCATGCGCGACAATGGAATATGGGAGCAAGTCAAGGACCAAATGATCACCTCATTGCGGGAGGTGCGAGATAAGGATACAGAGGTCATTGTGATTCCATTCCAAGACGACACCTATCCTGAGCAAAGGGTTCAAGTTGGAGATGCGTCGGCTCTTGAAGCGCTTTGCCAGTGGATTGATGAATACCAAATCCCGATGCCCAAAGGCGGTCACGGCACGAACATCTGCAGGGCACTTTCGAGAGCAGAGGACTTCATTTTCAAGGAAGACATTGATTGCGTGTTTCTTCTAACTGATGGTACCCATGAACCGAAAAATCCTGCAATGGCGGAGAAGTTTCCTGTCGGGTGCCTCACCGAATACCTCGAAAATCGCTGGTGTGCCTTTGCCACGGAATTGGATGCGTACCTGATTTATTACCACCTCCTCGGGAATTCAGATTTGCAAATCGAGGAGGTAACCGAGGCCACCTGCCGTGCGTTGAGCATTCAGCCGGGCGACGGAACGCCGGATCGATTGCATTACATCACCCCACAAGTGCAGAAGATTGTCAAAGATAAAAGTTGGCTCGCTCAGCGAAATTTGGACATTCCAATGACGACTTCACTGCCAAAAGATTTCCAGGCTTTGTGTGAGATGGATGCAGAATTGGTTTCGGCGGATGGCACTTCGAGTTCACCACTCAATGCTGATTATCAAGGGGCGAACTTGGCGTGTGAATTGTCCGAAGCCAACATCGCTTGGCTCAATCAAAAATGCCCGCCGAAGGTGGAGGAAGAAAGCTATCCATTATCGATTCGATTGACCTTGCGCGCTCCGGACGATTTGCTGGTCGCGCTCACTGCCGAAAGTTTACCTGTCGAATTTCATCACTACGAACAGCGTTGGTTTGATGTCAAAGTGATTCCAAAAGAAGCGCCATGAACTCGATGAAGCCAACTTTGATTGTGAGCATGATGCTCTGGAGCATCGCGGGCGGTGCGGCCGAGGACTCCTGGAAATGCCAGTGGTTTGGCTGGGGATGTGATGAGGGCGCTCAGAACCAGACCTTGATTGATTTCGGCAGGCAACGCACCGTCGAGTCGTTCTTATTCTTCGGTTCCGATTCGGCGTACATCGAACAAACCATCGAATTTTCATTTTCTGGACGATCCGCGGCTTTGGGAGATTTCGTGGAGTTGCAATGGGAAGGGGATATGCCCGAAGGTTCGCAAGTGTCGCTGAATGGCAAAAACGTCATGTCACCTGATTGGTATCGAATCGATGCCCAGAATCGGCCGTGGCGAGGCGTCTTGGCGATCAGCATACCTCCCTCTGGAAATGATCACGAAATACGCGGTGGGTTAAAAGCCAAGTCACATGGTTTTGAACGCGCGGGATCTCAAACACTCAACCCTTCGCAGTCGTCCAAGCCATTGACCATGGTAAGAGTCCAAGGCGAAGTGGATAGCGATTGGCATTGGTTCAAGCGGCTGATATTCTGGTTCATTGTCATCTCGCTGACGACCCTCTGTTTGATCAAGTTTTTCTTTGCCCCCGTGTTCTTTCATCCTCGATTGAAAGTGAACAAAGCAAATGTGCAATGTTTTCCAGCCCAGGGCCCATTTGCGAGCGGATTGACTCCTTCGATCCAGACATATAAGTGGAAGGGGCATCGTGAAATTTGGTTGGTGGGGAATCGAAAAGCAAAGCGAGACAAGCAATCACTTTGGCGTGATTTTCTATACGGTCGCACGGGGTATGAGATCCGCGATTATTTTGGGAATACTGAATTTCGGATTCGCAAAACGAGATCTCGCAAAGGAAAAGGAATGCGTCTGGAAGTGATGCAATTTTCGGACGGCAAGAAGCGACCGTCGAGCGTGTATTCTAAATATGAACCTGAACAAAACCGCATAAATTATACTGCTATGGGCGAAGCCCGTATATTGCAGTTTGATTTTGAATGAAAACCAAATGGAAAGAAAACCCCAAGTAAAGAAAGCCCTGTTCATCGGTCTTGGTGGAACTGGAGCGAAAAGCCTCATCGCTTTGAAGCAACGTTTCTACGAAGTCTATGGACACGTGGATGAGGAGAATAATACCCTGCCAGAGTTTGTCAAATTCATGGTGTTCGATACGGATGCACAGGGGACAAAAAACGAATCGAAAAGGACAGCGGTAAATGCGACCAGTGGCAAGATTCATTCGGTAGAATTCAAACCTTCGGAGGTTATTCCCATGCAAGCGCCTGACTGTGGGGAATTCATCATGTCTCCCCAGAATATGGGGCAATTCACCTGGATTCCAATGGAAAACCGAAAGGTGCTCGGTGCATTGAATGATTTGAATAAAGGAGCAGGTCAAGTTCGATTGTTTGGAAGAATAGCCCATTTCTTCAATTATGCCGATGTGCGAAATGCGCTTTCAAATGCCATCAATGATGTGCGTTTGGCGAGCCATGGGAATCGGTTTTTCGAACCTCTAGGAGTTGACCCGATTGAAGTGCACATTGTTGCCTCATTGGGTGGAGGAACCGGGTCGGGGATGTTCATGGATGTCGGTTTATTGGTTAGAGAACTGCTTGATAACCAAGATGTAGAGGCCAAAATCAACGGGTATTTTGTGCTCCCTGACATTTTTTGGAGAGAGGCTTCTCCGCTGGATATGAAGCGGGTGAAGCCCAATTCGATCGCTGCAATGCGTGAATTGGATTTCTTCATGGAGTTCCTGGATCCAGGACAGATTAAAGCTCAGCGAGCCAAGGGAACAGAGGATGAGATGACGGATGTATGGAATCCTGAGAAATCAAAACTCCACGAGTCCGATGATCCAAATTCGCATTCGATTTCAGTCTCTTATATCGGTGGTGATCAAATGCAATTGACAAGTAAAGCATATTCGAATGTCTATTTCATTGATTCAGAAAATAGGGACGGCGGAACGTTTGATAAGGTTGAAGATTTAGCGAACACGGTCGCCAAAGGATTGTTTGCTGCTGTTTCGAGTGTGTCGATAGGCCTGGAATCCGTAGAGGATAATAACAAAGACGGACTCTTTCGGTACAACAACAAACTAGGCTGGGTTGGAAGCATTGGGGTGTCGGAGTTGGTCTACAACCAGCCTGAAGTGATTCGGCATTTGAGCCTGAGGCTTATCGGGAAGGGACTCTCGAATGTGTTGGCACAGAGTGAGAGCATGGCTACTGTTGCCTTACAGGTGGTATCTGAAGCAGGCCTCTCTGAAATCGGCGATCGCAGTGATTTGGTGACCTCCATTCGCAATTCGGCAGTTCTACCGACGATGGAATTGTATGAAGATGTTGAGCCGAATGTACGGAGGACGGAAGCCGATAACGCCATCCTCAAAGCCGCAGAGGTGCTCAAATCCGAAGCGAACAGCATTTTGGAAAAGGCTAAAACTCAGTTGGATTACATCGATCAGAAATTACCAGCGAATGGAGTTGCTAGCGCCAGACTGAGTTGCCTAGACGAAGTTGAGAAGTTGCTCATCTCCTTTAAAGAGGAAGTCCATGCTGACCAAGAAAAGCTCAGAATCAGAATCAAGGATGAGGAACAAGTCCTTTTTGCTGGTGCGGATAACACCGAAATGCGCCTGAAGGATTTGCAGTCAGCTGGAATCGTGACCCGGATGCTCAAAAAACGAGAGATTCAGGACGAGACCTCTGCTTGGAATGAAGGAATGATGAAGCTCATGGAGTCCAAGTTGATGGACCATTCCATGAGCCATGCCAAGGACATCTTGAGTGCCCTCTGCAATGAGGTCCGCACTCGATTCGACATCGCGAAAGCGGAAAGCGTCAAATTTGACAGGCTCATGAATATGGCGATTCAGGAGGTAACAACGCGAACGCAAGCCAAGCTCACGGTGGAGAAGGCAAGTCCTTTTCTCTTACAGCTACATGGTCGAGACATGGAGGAGTCATTCGATTTGGTGAATATGACGGGTTGGAACGCAAAAGAATTTGCGAAAGGCATAGCCGGAATTCTTGAAGCGAAACCAGATGGCGAATGGCTGGAAGCGGCTTGTGTGCTGGTTGAGAATGGAGGTTATGAGCTACTCGATAAATACAAAAACCGAAGTTCGAAAGAGGCGCTTGGACAAATTTTGAATGGCAAAATTGATGATGCTAAGGGTAAGGACCCTCAATATTCTGAAATCGGACAATTGCTGGGTAAGTTGATGCAAATGTCCAGCCCAATGGTCAAAATTGATTTCAGAGATTTTGCTTCAGAGGATGGGAAGCGATTGGTGGATTGCATGCGAAAGTCTTACGTCGTTTGCGTGCCCTCAGAAAGTGTCAAAGATGGCATTGAGGATATCATTGAACAATTAAAACCACCGGGACTCGTCGACGTGAAGGTGCAAGTGACACCGGACCAAGCGGATAGGGTGACAGTTTATCAGCGATATACGGGAGCTCCAGTATGTGCATTGGCCGGTTTCTATACCGATCACCAGGATTACCTCAAGAGGCACAGCGAGTGGGATGTAGACGGTGAGATTTTCCATGTGAATTACAATTGGTTCCGTGCGATGAATGATATCGACCACAGCCTGACAGAAGGAACGTCAACCTCATCAAAACGCATGCTGGAAAGTTGGACCAAAGCGCTTTTGTTAGGATTGATTCAATGGGATGATGCTGATGATGTTTGGCGAATTCAAAGTGGCAACGGTACGGCACCTTCCGTTGTGCGTGAAAACAATCGGGACGAATTGTTCGATTTGTTGATGATTCAGCACAAGCACGGTAAGGTCATCGAAGAACAACTGCGTGCGAAATTCGAAATAGACCCCAGGGCGGTTGCCAATGCGCTGGCAGAAAGAATGGAAAGGACATCTTTCGGCGACGTTGTCTTCAAGGATAAACCAAATGACGACAAGAACGGGAAAATGTATTTCGGAGAGTCCTCCATCAATCCCTATGTGGCGAGTCGCACCCAGACTGACATCTACGGAGAGGGCGCCTACAAGCGTGTTGGGCAAATGGATTCGTTGGAGCTTCTGAAAAGTGAGGAGAAAGCCCTCGTCGATCTCTTCAATAGTGAATGGCCGAAGCGGTAATTAAGTCACCTCCGCAACTTTGAACCCATGATCTGCTTTCGCTCCATTGTATTTTCGGACATGCCGCTCGACATGCACGAAACGTACATGCGGTTGCGAGGAGATCACGCGATGATTCGCGAAATAAGTGGTTTGGTCGTCATAAACGATGATGCTGTTTGGGGGTATTCAGGGGGCGAAGAATACGGTTACGGCAGCATCGAAAATGGGGTAGATGGCATCCAGTCGGTTGTGGATCGGCTTACCAGTCGAGCGACTCGAATGGATCATCCAGAATATGTGCTCGATGACAATACCCATTGCTTGTTACTTACTACTTCTGAATCGGACGAATATTCGCTGAAGCGGCTGGTTGAAACCATCGAGAAAACCATGCCAGAGCATACGCGGTGTGATTGGCTTCACATTGAGTTTTCTGATGGGATGACGTATTCCGAAGCGGAGAAGATCATTGCCTCTTGGAATGGTGGAGAATTTGATCGGAATTGTGTCCGAAATCGCACAGCATCTGAGAAAATCGAATACCACCACCGTGAATGGTCGGCTGCGGTGATTCAATATTTGGAATCGCGCATGTTAGAAAGGGAAGGAGCGATATCGTTTGATGAAAACGAACGAACTCCGAGAACCTTTGGCTTTGCGACCATTGATTTTTCTCAAACAGAAGGCCGGCGCTTCTTGGAGTCCAAAGCATTTCTGCAAATGGTTGGACGCGAAAATGAGCGGATTGATTTGGACCTGGTGTTCCGTCGCTGTTCAGAGGCACTTCGAGGTGGAGAGAAGATATTGGTCAATGCATTGCTTGCAGCCGATAGCCCAGCGGATATTGAAGGCCTTGTGCACCCCAATGAATCCTATGAAAAATTTGATGCCCGTAAGCGGCTGGAAGCTTTTCGTGAGGATGTCACGAATCAATCCGGGGCGATAGAGCGGACTGAACAGGCCATTGAAGAAGGGATTCGGGATTTGAAGGTTCAACTCGACGGCGTTTTGGAGACCTGCAATCGCAGTGCCCAAGAGCGTTTGTCCATCATCGAGAGTTTGTTGGGACAAGTTCCGCAACGGACCTATGGCAAGCCATTGCGAACAACAATGATGCTTGATGACTGTGAAAAGGATTGCCTTGCTGAAATCGCATCGTTTTCAAATCGTCAAGAGGAAGTGCCATCTATGCACGAATTGCACATTCAACGGAGGTTTTGCGCAGAATTAGGGGACAACATTGTAAGCTTGACCCGGGCGATTGAGATGGACGAGGAGGCAGGGATTGATTCGGAACTTGAACGACAGGAATTGAAGCGGCAAAAGGCAGAGTTCGAAAAATGCAGGTCAGGTTACGAAGAATTGAGGATTCGTTACACGCGTTTTCGAAGGAGTATTTTTTCTAGCTTGAGTTCTCAATGGATGGCTGAGTTGTTTGAACGATTGGTGATGGAGGCGACTTACGTCTATGAAAAGCCGATTGAAGAAAAAAAGCCTTTGCTGAGCCCAATAGAGAAGTTGATTTTGATTGCTTCTTCGCTTATTCTGCCTGTTTGGCTCTGGCTATCCTGGAAGATCGGTTTGAAATTCTGGTTCGAACAGACGCTGTTTTCAGCTATCTATGCTTTGGTTTGGGCGGCAGTAATTTCCTATCGGCTAAGACCGAAGAGACGTGTAGTTGAGAATCCCATGGTCATCCAGCGGAAAAAATGGATTGATGCCGCTCGTCAGTATCACCGGGCCATGGTGAGTTTTGCGGCTCTTACGCGTTTTGAAAAGTTATTCGACGAACAGATTCGAAAACCTCTGCTCCTAGAATTCAATAAGCTTTCGGAGATGTTGGGGCATCTTCGGAATAGCAGTGATCATGACAAATCCATTTTAGCGTCTTCTTTCACCGAAGTTGATTTCATTCAACACATCGGAAATACAGAATCATTCAATCGTTTTTTTGAAGAGAAACTGGCCATTCCCATGAGTTCAGCACCGTCAATTGTGCACGTTTACATGGACTATATGGCGAAAAGAAAACGAAGGTGGACCGTTGAAGAGGCAGTGACTGAATACCGGCACATCATAAAAGCCGAGATTGATGAGCATTTGGAGGC
>Ga0255752_10006868_pt1 | contig 10565 bp, 27 predicted proteins | sample 011ome_25_FD_179952 | JGI IMG/M metagenome (GOLD analysis project Ga0255752, IMG submission 179952) | Coastal salt marsh microbial communities from the Groves Creek Marsh, Skidaway Island, Georgia - 011512CT metaG (version 2) | ecosystem: Environmental > Aquatic > Marine > Intertidal zone >...
GTTTTTTCAAAAACCTCTTTATCTTGTGGCATTAAACCACCTGAATATTCTAATGCTTCATTTTTAGCTTTATCTTCTTCTAACCACCGCCAATCAGTTTTTTCTTTTCGTTCTAATGCTGGAAAGTTTTTATTTAAGGCATGAGAAGTTTCTTCAGCTGCAATAGTTAAATTTAAAAGACTGGGTGTAAGTGGTATATTGACTTTATTTTCTTTACTATTTGAATGCCAACGACCTGTAATATAGTTTTTTGGTATTCCTGCTTCTTTTAAATAATCATTATATTTTTCTTGTTGTTCAGGATTAAAATATTCAGTAGTATAAGAAGTTCCATATCTGTCTAATTTATCTGTCAATAAACCCATTTTTCTTTTAGCTTCATCAATAACTATTCTATCTTCATAGTTTGCTAAATTAGGATCTAGGGGTATTGCTAGTGGACCTTGTTTCATAGCTAGTATCCTGTATCACTTTCTTTAACTAGTAGTAAGTCAAAGTTTGCTGTGCATCTAGTATTATTTGTTTCTACCTGACTAATTCTAACGTCTAGGTCTGTTTTTGCTGGAAGTTTAACAGGCACTGGAAAATCATACCTGTAGCTATTCTGATAAACTTCTGCCATGTGAGCAATTCTAAATGCTCCTCCTTCTGGTCTTTGAAAGAATGTTATACTAGCATCTTCGTTTCTGTTAATAGTAGCATCTCCGCATAAGAGATAAGCATTATGTCCTGCTGGTACTGTATACACTGCCATAAGAGTTTGAGAATAGGTAGCATCTATCTGCGCTACTACTGTACCTATACCAGAGGAAACTCTAGCGGTGATATCGCCAACGTTACCATCATAGACCATTCTGTAGACTCTTAAGAACTCATTAGCTGTTGTAACAGCTGTTGTGCCTGTAACCGCTAAGGTTTCTTCAATAGCATTATAGTCAGCGTCTAATCCCTGAATAGTTATACTACCTGTGTCAGAAGCACTAGTAGATATAATATAAAGAGTTTGAGCAGTGGTTAAAGAACTCCAAGGATATACTCCTCCTGCAGTCCAAATAGTTTCAGGAGTAGTTATAGAGTCAACATCAAAGTTAGCTCCAAACTTATGAACATAGGAGTGTCCAGCAACTAAGCCTTTACTCACTGACAGATAAAAAGGTTCTGCTGTATTTCTACGAATATACCTTTCTTCTATTACACCTCTAGGTTGTGCCATTACCATTTCACCCTATTCGCCCAATAAGCTGCACTCATTGGACCTTTTTTAATATTAGCTGCATGACGAGCTTTCCACGCTTGTCTGCGCTTACGGTAAGACTCGGACTCTCCTGCTTTTTTAGGACTACCAGAAACCCCTTGAGACCCAAACCTAATTAACTTTTCTTTACCACCCGACCTTGCAAGGACAGCATGGGACTTGGTGGGATGGTTAGGGGTTCTTTTTGGTTTGTTGTAACCTGAGAAGGTTTCACCACCTTTTTCAATTGACATCTTTTTTCTCCATTACCCCAGCAAACCACTGGACTCTTATATTTCTTACGTCTTACCTTCATTGCTCATCCAAACGCCGAATGCACCTGTCATAGCACCCATTACAACGCTTACAAAAGCGGATTGTGGTGCTGTTGGGTCTTCCAAGCTCATAAACCACTCTGCACAACGCCAACTCATTACGGTCATTGCTATCATCATTAGTCTTGGCAGTATTTTCCATTTAAGAAATGTCTCTATGTTCATGCCTGTTTAGCCTCTTTCATTAGTATATCCTTATTTTACTCTCATCTACTAGTACAGGCTTACAGTATGCAGTAGCTCTGTGTTTTTTAGGTATATAATCATAATTTCCATAATTACCATACCGTTTTACTACCTGACTAGCAAAATAATTACACCTATCTATACTTTTAAAGTACATATCGTTAGATATTGTTTGATCGCCCAATATTACTATTAATAAAAAGGCATGAATCATTTCTGCCTCCGAAGGTAAATGGGCTTTTTACTACCCCTAGCAGCCCTGACTAGGCGAGGACAATGGTAGTTTTATTGAAGAGTGAGCTTAGACAGCTCTTCCTCTAGTTCTTCGTCAGATAAGTCTGCTGCATCAATATTTGTTTGCGTAACATCCTGACGACTTAGCTTAGGTGCTTGGTACTCGGCTAGGATTGAGGCTACTTTTACAATATTATCAGTGTCGTTCTCTTCCATAGCTTGTACCAAGACATACTTTAAGGCTTCTAAAGCATCGGGGGCTTCATCACCTAACTCTTTCATAGCGACAATAGTTTGCTTAGCAAGCTCGCGCTTTTCTTTATTTTTTCTCCTAACTTCTAAACCTCTCCGTCTGTATTCATTCGCCATTTCGGTAGAATCAATACTAATAAGGTTCTCAGAGCCTGGATGATATTTCTTTTCTTCTATAGCCATTGGGTATTATCCTCCGTAATAGCTCCTACTTTATCTCTCCAAGATATCGTATCATCAGTAAGTCTATGCTGGTGAGTTCTATAGGCTTCTAATACAATCGCTAGGGCTATAACGGTATCGTCATAGTTTCCTGCTAAGGCATTAGTAGAGCCTTTCTCATCCGCTACATAAGTTTTAAGTTCCGACAATATAATATCACTAGGAATAGCAATGTCATAGTCTTCAATTGCTCGTTTAAGGTTTCCTATTATCATAGGCTTAGTCGATATAGTCGTTCTAAACCCTGGCTTACTACCTTCTTCATTTGATAGGTTAGCCGACTTCGTCTGATAATATAAGTTAACATAATTCATTTGTTTAAGACGATTAAGAGTAGCAATCCCTAGGGAGTTGCTCTCTACTGCTAATAATGCATTGTTGTAGTATCTACCAAGATAGAATAATAGATCTCCAAACATAGAAGGATCTATATGATTATCTCTAAATAACGCACAGACCTCTCGGTCAGAGTTAAGAATAACCGCAGTACTGTAATCCTGCCCTACGCCAAGAGCTACATCTGCACCAATAATAAATCTATCTTGAAATCGAGGAGGTGTCCAAATTTCTAGATGCCCCTCCCGACTATCCTCAAAATAATTACTATTCTCGTCAAAAATCCTAGTGTACTCAGGAGCCCTAACTTCATAGTTTAAAAGTATCTCTTGATTAAATACACTGTTTCCAGAGACAAGAAAAGCCTCTTCGGGACTAGCAGGGTACTCCTGCCTAAACTTATTCTCGCCACTCTCCGCAATCTTTAGCCTACGCCAGTATAGCTGATCATTGTCTAAACTATACTTTTCTACTAGTTCTTCTTCTTCTAAGGTAGGCTCAAAGCCTTCGGGGGCTTTCCTACGGTATTCTTTAGTGATAAACCAAGGAAGAAAGATAGGAATGTATTCATTCTCGCCCTTTATTGCGCCCTGATAAAGTCTATAAAATTCTCCACTGGCTCCATTAGCAGTACTCTCTAGAATAACTTCAGTGCCTTCCTCCTGGGAAATACCCTGGAATAGTCCTGCTAGAATCTGTTCGTCAAACTGCCAGAAAGCAACCTCGGAGAGGTGAGCAATAGTAGGAGTTGTACCGCGTCCAGCTTCTTTAGCTCCTGCAGTATAAAGCCTATAGCCACTCTTGTTCTCCTCAAATAGGATTTCCTTAGCGTTAGACTTTTGTAGCTTGGGAGGGTCTTCCATATTATCAATAATGTTTCTAGACATATTAAAGAGAGCGTCTGAAGTCGCACTGTCATGCGCCATCACAACACTTCGGGTATAGGGAGTAAAAAAGGTCTTCCAGAAAACTCGTCCAGCACAGTAGGTACTGATGCCCTGCTGCCTCGCCTTTAGTACAATCGCTCTAACCTTTCCCGTCTTACTCCGTTGTTCTTCAATCTGCCTGTTAATTTCTCGTTGAGCATCGTTGAACTCAAAGGGAACAAAGCCTTGAGAAGCGTTCTTTGTAATGATCCTAATCTGTTCTTTTGCAAAGATCTCAAAGTCATCTATATACCGTTGTCGCTTTTCTCTCCTAACTTTTTCTTTCAATAGTTCCAATTTGTGCCTATTTGATAGCATTTTTAGTGTCCTCTAAAAATTTTCCTATAAGGGTGTGTTTAGTCTTTGTTTATGTATAAAAAAGATGTGGGGCGGTGTTGGGTACCCCTTTCTGGTTTGTGGTCCCCCCATTGTTTGTTTCCTCCCGACTGGCTCGGTGCTTCGGCATCGGGCCTCTTTTTAAGCGTGGCGTTGCGCTTTCAACGTCTTTTTCGCCATAGGAGGTTTTCATGGCTAATCAACTACCCACCTTCGCTTCTCTCTTTCTTTGGGACGATTGTACAGCTTCTTCTGTTGTCTTCGTTAAGCAAATTGCTTGGTGTGAGATTACAGAGTCTGTCTTAGTCTTCTTAGAGAGAGATCCTGTTCCGCGTGTTTGTAGAACTCGCGGTTTCTGCTCTGAGGCGATTTCTGAATTGGTTTCTGAATTGCGAGATGCTCGTGATACAAATTGCCCTGTTCAGTTGTTGACTCGTAAGGGGTGGTCAGGGGGTGAATGGTTCTGTGGTATCGAGCGTGCTTCGAAGTCAGCTTGCATTCATCAGGATGCGGAGCTGGCTGATCGGGCTGGTGTTGAGAATGAGCATTGGCTTGAGCGTATTCGAAACACTGTGTGCGAGTTAGTTCAGAACCGAAAGCGTGCTGAGGCTCTTCGTCTTATTCAGGCGGTTCATGAGTCTAAGTCTGCGGTAAAACATTAGAGAGAGGCCCTTCGGGGCCTCTTTTTAAGGTTAAGGACAATCCTGTCCTAACCAACCACTAGCTATAGGAGTTTATTATGTGGAATGGTATAATTGATTACGATACTCAGGCTTGGTCTGAGAAGGTTGCTAATGATGCTAAACAACAAGCATTATCAGAACGCATTGATCAGCATAAAGTACGCTTTCAGCTGCAACGCTTCAAAGAAGAAGTTGAAGAGGCTAATCGTTACTTTATAGAACTTAAGAAGTAGCCTTCGAGAGAGATCTTAAGGGGTCTCTCTTAAAGGACACTTCTGTCCTAATCGAGCAATGGTGCTCACAACGACATAGCTAAGGAGATTAATATGTCAAACAAAACTACAATTATCCGTAACGTAACTCTTAATTACGCCAAGGTGTATAAGTCAGAGGTTAACCCTTATGGTAAGGATATCTTTGATCTTCAATTAGAGTTCGGTAAGGATAGAGTAGAAGAGATGTCAGAGTTCGGTAAAGTACGTAACTTACCTAATGGCAACTTTGCTATCAATGTTTCTCGTCCATCAAAGAATTCTAAAGGACAGAAGAACAAGATTAGAGTTGTTAATAGTGAGAAGAACGACATTACCGATGGAATCGGAAATGGTTCTACTGGCAACGTTATGGTCTATAGTTATGATTGGTCTGTAGCTGGTAAGAGTGGTCGTAAGACTATTCTTATTGGTCTTCAGGTTATGGATCTTAAACCATATAATCCAGAAGAAACTATTGACTTTGACTTAGTCGTAAGCGAAGATGATAACCAAGCACCAGCTAACGACTTCTAATTAATTAAGAGGAGGCTCCCTTCGGGGAGTCTCTTTTTAAGTCCAACTGTCATAGCTATAGGAGATTAATATGACACTCGAAGAAATCAAAGAAATCCTCTTAGGGATGCCTAGTAATCGACTAGAGGAAATCAGAAGCCTCTGCTCTATTGAACTACAAGACAGACGCTATCGTATCTGGGAAAGCAAGATAGAGAATAATATCTATGTTGGAGAGGTTAAACCAGAGTATCAAAATGAATATCTTGACTACTTAGAGGACATTATATATGCTGCTGAATTTGGGGATAACATAACCAAAGCACAAGACATATATGAAGAGTGGAACTCCCAACAAGACTTAATGCAATCATACAGAACCACAGGAGCTTAGTATGTATATTGAAGAAGAAATCAAATCATTAGTAGAAGCATTAGATGATGCTTGTGATCAAGCATTTGAAGAATGGTCTATGAATTTCACTGAGAGACACTACGGAGACTTTATTAATGCTAATGGAGCTACTCACTCTACATCTTGGATGTTTAGTGCTATTGAGGGTGGTATTCTAAAGGAAGCACTTAAGCGTATCCAAGAAAGGAACACTAACTAATGGCATTTCTAATAAGCCTAATTGCTTGCATAGTATTCTTTATACTATGGATAATAGCATACTTTAAACAATAGGTCCACTATGGTCCTAAAGGAGACCCTTCGGGGTCTCTTTTTAAAGACAAGAAACGATAATGGATATCATTCCTAGTTACACCTATTCTTCTCGGCATCCCTTAATGACCTTCCAAATGCACTCTAAGGCGGCATTAATAGGTCCATTTTGGTATTACTTAGGGTAACACTCTGAGTTTACGTGGTGAAAGGGAACTGGGAATGTATTCTGAGTGTATGAATGATGAACTAATAGTCACAGAAAGGAACTATTATGAATATCCAATCTAAAGTAACTAATACATACTACCACGACTTCAAACTAGAGTTACCAGGAAGACTCAATCATGTCCACTGGTTTGCCTGGGAGTGGGACTACCATATGATCACGATAGCCAATGACACAGACCCTGATCTAGTTACGTTCTGTGAAATTATAGGAGACACGCTAGACGTCTGGATTAACGGTGATCGTGTTCAATGTGGACTAGAAGTACATACCTCTTATGATAGCACTAAGTGTGTACTCATAAGAATACCTATCTATTCCCAGGAAGAAGCCATTTACGATGGACCTCAAGATACTGAACATCATGTGAACGTATGGGGTTGACCCTGCAATGAAAAGGAGAAGTACAATGAGTAAAACAAGACAAGACTTTTGGCAATGGATGTATAATTGCCCTGTTGACCATAAGCTAGAGAACGATGGGGGCTTAGAAATGACACTAACCTTTTTCTTTGAAGAAGAGAAACAGGAGAGCATTGATAAGATAGTAAGAGCTACTATCATAGCCCTTAACGAAACTGATATGCTTAAACGGTGGCCTGATTATGAAGAACTACAAGTTATTATCGGTTATACTATGGAAATAGAATCCGCTAGAATAGAAGAGGAAGAATACAATGAGCACTAACAGCAAGAATAATATGACTTCGATCAGTAACATTCGTATTGTTCGTAATAAGAACGATGAGAGAAGCATTGCTGAACAAATGCAAGAGCAGTGTGAAAGACTCTCTGATAACTTTGAGACCAGAGCAGTTACTTTTGACGAGAACTACCTAATTCTTATAGGATACAATAAAAACGCCCTTATAGGGGGGTAGCTAACTATACTAAAGGTATCCTTTAAGGATACAGAAAGGACGCAAAGATGAGCAAGAGAATACCATCAATGTATAGCTTCTATGAACGAGAAATAAAAGAAGCTATAACGAGCCTTAACTGGGAACGCTATGATGAACTAGTAGACGACTTACCAGTAGACATTAGGGACGCCTTAGTACGCCAAGGTGTCCTAGAAGAATCCGTTGAACAATCCAGAGAGGAGAACTAATATGCGTACAGTAATGAATCAAGCTATGGTTAATACGATGAGAATGGCTTATGAAGAGATTGAAGAGAGCCTTAAAGAAGGAGGGTACTCTTACGAGACCGTTAGTGCTATCTGGTCTTACAATCCTACCCGAAAGCGAGTTAGTCTGTATGTCAAGAACCCTAGCAAGATGACTAACACTATCATTGACTACACCCCTGATAGTCTTCACTACGATAGGCATAAGGATAGAATAATGAGATTAGCCTCATGAAGGACTACATAAGACTGGAGGAGGCACGGGATCATATCCTCAGTGCCTTCGACCTTATCGATAACATAGAGAACACTACTCTATTTGAAGTAGAACTAGAAGGTATCCATAATAACCTCGATGTCTTAGGAGCAGTCATGACCTCTTTATGCAATGAATTAACTGAAAAGATAGGAAAGGAAGCGATTGATGCGTACCTATCAGCTATTAGTAAGTGAGCAGGTTGCCTTTAAAGTAGATATAGAGGCTGAGAGTGAAGAAGAGGCTATTGATAGCTATTATGATGGTAACGGTAGTGACGAGTATGGTCATACTACTATCGAATACTATGTAGTAGAAGCAATACCCTATAAAGGAGACTCTAATGACAATGATTAAAGAGAATATAATAGTAAGGTTCATACGGTATGTCATTGACTGGCGTAGAACAAGAGCAGTTATTCGTGAACTCAACAAGCTCACGGATAGGCAGTTAAGAGATATCGGGCTAGATAGGAACGATGTTAACTCTCTTATCTACAGAACAGTAGATGAGCTGCAACGAGGAAAGAAAAGATAATGATAAAAGTAACCGAATATACTGAGCATGAGGATGGGTCTGCTACTCTACAGTTTGACCTGTCTTTAGAGGTTAGAGAGATGCTATTAGTAGAAGGTCTAAGATCTCTTATTGATAGAGCAATAGAGGAAGGAAAAGAGGATGCCTCTGAGTAGCGTAGAATTGCTCAACCAGAAGGTACTACAAGTTATCCTTGATGAGCTACCTGAAGCAGAGCGTGAAATGCCACTTATACTGTGGCTAACTAACAAACTTAAACAGTATAAGGATAAAGAAAATGAACTGTAATCCTGAAAGATTATTTGTAATCGATGATACAGAGCATTGGTACTGTGATAGCTGTAATAAAAGCTGGACAGTGCAACAACAAGACCCTGACTTTAACACAACTAGAGAACAACGAGAAAGGTTAGAACTCTATGGTGAAGAATGATGTATGGACAGCAGTCAGTCCTAAACACTACAAGGAAATAGTTCCAGGTCTACAGTATATGCAGATGATGGACTATATGCTTAAAGACTTTGAAGGCAGTGAGGCACATCTTATGGGTCAAATCTATAAGTATCTCATGCGCTATGGAAAGAAAGATGCTAAGAACCAAGAGCTAGGTAAAGTCTTTTGGTACTTATGCTACTTAATGATCAACAACGGCATGGATGCCACAACCCTTAAAGAAACCCTTACAGAAATCGAGGAGATGTTTATATGATTAATGAAAAGCGTACAGTTATTATTCGTGATGCGGAGATGCATTGGGCTAAGCTAGGTAAACCTGTAGAGCCATTCGGTACACTACAGTGGGAGCTACAGATCCGCACACGCGATAAGAAAGCTGCAGAGGAATGGAAGAAAGAATACTATCTTCCTGTTAAGACTGAAGAGGACGATGAAGGCACTTACTATAAGGCTAACCTTAAGCGTAAGGCTATTAAGAAAGATGGTGAACGCAATACGCCGCCTGATGTCCTTGATGGTAACAAACAACCTATTGAAAATGACTCAATTGGTAACGGATCAGTAGGTAATGTCATGCTGTTCCAATATCCTTATGATGTTGCAGGACGGAAAGGGGTTGCTAGTATTCTCTCTAAGGTACAAGTCATTGATCTTAAACGCTATGTACCAGACTCTAGTACTGACTTTGAAATCGTGGAGAGTGAAAGTAGTGAAGAAGCCATGGCAGACTTTTAATGGCAGACATTATCGACTTCAAATCAAAGCTTGAAGAAAGAAAAGTTGAAGTTGAACTAGAGGACAATGGACAGCTGCTATTAGAGGCTGCCATTGTTTCTCTTTGGTCAACGCTAGAAGGAGAAGAGACAAAAGAATTATTTGATGATGAATTGTCTTATCTTCTTCTCTTTCTTCAGTTCTCAAATATATGCTTTCAATTCATGGAAGAAGAACTCATTGTAGTGGATGAAGAAGGAAGTGTATCAATTGAAATTACTATAAAGGAATTACTAGAAAATGGAATTAAAGACGCTAAGGCAGAGCTTAGAGGAGACTATCAAACAACTCACTAAGGCTATTGACTATTGGTCTGAGATGACTACTAGAGGTGTCCCAGGAGGACATCATTATATTCGCTTAGTGCGAACAATGGAAGACTTGAAAACGTATATTATCAGTTCAGAAAGGTATGAGGATGAAAAACTACGTTTATCTAGCAGGACCGATGGAGGACTGCACGAAGGATCGGATGCTCTCTTGGAGGGAGAACGCCGAAAAGAAGCTGAGTTTACTGGAAATCAATACATTAAATCCAACACGTAGGGTTTCTTTTCATGATGAACTTTATCTTGGTGAAACTCAAACACCTGTACAATCAACTTGCAGACGAATATTCAAAATGGATATGCAAGATATTGCTAACAGTACAGTGGTGTTGGCAGATGTACGGAGAAGTAGCGGTCGTGGTACTGGTACTTCTATGGAACTCATGTTTGCACACATAAAGAATAAGATTATTATTTTATGGGCAGATGAGAACGACTTAATACACCCATTCTACGAGAGTATTTATACAGAAAAATACTTTACTCTTAACGAATGTCTTGAAGCTATTACTTATTATTATTGAGGAAAATAAAATGAAATTACGTATTGATACATACACTAAAAGTCTTGATGAAGCAACTAAAGTATTCCATGATATTATGTCAACCAATAAATGCGATGATATTAGTTTACATTACTATGACCATAGCTCTTGTTATAACTTAATGGCAAGT
>Ga0255752_10006873_pt1 | contig 10558 bp, 8 predicted proteins | sample 011ome_25_FD_179952 | JGI IMG/M metagenome (GOLD analysis project Ga0255752, IMG submission 179952) | Coastal salt marsh microbial communities from the Groves Creek Marsh, Skidaway Island, Georgia - 011512CT metaG (version 2) | ecosystem: Environmental > Aquatic > Marine > Intertidal zone > Salt...
GGAGAAATTAAAAGCCGAGGAAATGTTGCAAACGAAGATCGAAAATGAGACGAAATCAATCGAAGAGAACAAGGAGGAATTGACGAGCGTCGAGCGAGCGATGGAACAATTGAAAGGACACTTATACGGGAAGTTTGGCTCGAGCATCAACTTAGAGGAATAATAAATACTATAACAATAGCGGTATTTTAGCAGAGAAAGAGAGAGGGAGAGAATGCGCGCGCATCTTCATAGTCGAGCGTGATGTACATTTGATATACAATTAAAAGCATCTAGTCCTCTGTCGCTTCGTGTCCCGAACGCTGCTGCTGCGCGGAGAAAAACGCGCGCGAGCACTCTTTTTTGCACGTCTCGGTTCTCAAACGCTCGTAGTCTTTCATTTTCTGTTCGTTCGCGTGGAATTTTAACGACGTGGAGTGGTAATACGCGTCTAAACACGCCCGTTCGCAGGCGTTTTCGGACGCGCTCGATTCTAAAATCGGGGAGGAGCGACAGACGCGATTTGACGTTTTCGTGTCGTCGTTTTCGAATTCCACGCACACGTCCACGCATTTCACGGACGAGCTCGTCGATTCCGTCGTCCTGGTTCGATAACACGCGCTTTCCGGATCATCTGTTGCGTCGTTTTCGGTTTCGTTCATGGCGTGTAAACGCACGTTTTGTGATGATTCGATGGTTTTGAAAGCGAGGAAAGAAAAGATGAGAAAAATCCTCGAAAGCGTTCGACGACGCGAACGAATGATGTCGAAAGCAGTTTTGCACTACTTCTCTGATCGTTTTGCGATGACGACGACGATGAGAACAAAGTGAGTTTTAAAGTGGTGGTGGTGGTCGAATGCTACGCATTTTTAAAAGTATCGTCATCGCGTAGTATCGTTACGTTTTCTTCTCGATCTCGAGTATCTCGTCAAAGTCTCACATCCTTCGCATCCGCCTCGCGCCCGTGGCGCCGCCGGCGACTGCACCCGCCGACGCCGGTCCAACTGCACTGCTCTCCTTCGCGAGTCCAATGACATCCAACGCGGAGGCGAAAGAGGAGGACATTTTCTTCGTCTTCTCGAACTGTTTCCCGCCTTCTCGCGTCGGGAACTTTTGGGACGTGAGCGCGGACTGTCGCTTTGCGCCTAAAGGCGTTTTCAACAGCCGGTCGAGCTCGTTCCGCAACGAAATCTCCCGTTTCGTCACGTTTCTAAGTTCGGCCTCTCGTTCCAGTTTCTTTTGCGTCAACTCTTTCTTCATTTTATGTTTCCCGTAGGATTCGAAATCCTCGATGACTTGGACGCCGTCTTCGTTATCGGAAAAGTGCATCACGTCCTGGTCGTCGGAATCGGAATTTTTGTCGAAATCGGAATCGTCGTCTGCGTCGAGACCGAGGTCCATGGCCTCGGCCGTTCTTTTCTTCCACGCTTTATCCGCGCGCTTCTTCTCGTTTTTGTGAACGATAGCGTCTAATCTTTTCGCCAATTGTACTCTCTTCGTCGCCTCGCGAACGGTTTCTTCCGCCACCGGAAACGGCGGTAATCGAAAGCCTCTCTCGCGACCCATGGCGGCGAGCATGGCGAGGTACCGCGAGCGTTCTTTTGGCGTGACTAAAGCTACGGAAACGCCCGATAGATTCGCGCGACCGGTTCGTCCGCATCTGTGCACGTAGGCGTCCGCTTGGCGAGGCACTTGGTAGTGCACGACCAATTCGACGCCTTTAATGTCTAAACCTCTCGCGGCGACATCCGTGGCGATTAGAGCGGACGCCTTATTACCTTTGAATCGGTCCAACGCTTTCAAGCGAGCGCGTTGTTGCATTCCAGCGTGTAAACCAACCGCGTTGACTTTCATGAGTTTTAAAAGCGCCGTTAAGCGGCGTAAGGATGAGATAGCGTTGACAAACACAATCGATGGTTTTCCGGCGTGCGCGGAGAGAAGGTATAAAGTCAACGCGTCGCGCTCGTCGTCCGTACACTCTAACGCAGATTCGTGCACTTTAGATGCCACTTTCGTTGTTGATGTTATCGCCGCTTTTGATGATGATTCATCGGGGTTGTTGTCTTTCTTCTTTTTCGTCACCGAGTCGCTCACGTCGCAAAGCTTGACGCGGCCGTAAAATGGAACCATTTTCATGAGATTACCCATCGTGTTCGTCGACGCTAACTCTTTCGGTGGTTCCAAGCGATACATGGTTTCATCGTTCCCGTTGTTGTTCTCGACGCCGCTGCCGCCGCCGCCGTCCTTCTTTTTACCGTTGTTCACTTTCTTGGACGACGCTTGCGGTTTCTTCCGATCGAGTTTGTATTTGACTTCATCCGGAACGGTAAGCGTCGCGGAAAAGACAAACGTCTGACGATCTCGCGCCATGATTCGATTATCCGCCGCTGGTTCATTTTCTTCATCATTTTTTTCTTCATTTTCTTCTTCTTCTTCTCCTTTCTTCGTTTTACTATCATTGCTAACTTTCGTCGCCGCCATCATCGGTTGTTTCCGTTTCGTCAACTTTGCGGACCGCGCGATCCTCCTCGTCTCTGGCGGTTCCGGAATCGATTTAATCACGCTCTCGAGCTCCTTAAAGTGACCTCTCTCTACCATCCTATCCGCCTCGTCTAGAGTCAAAAACGTCAACCGCTCCAAACTCGTCAAATGTTTCTCTCCGTCGCGAATCAACTCCCACAGCCGCCCCGGCGTCGCGACGATAATCTCCGGCTGTTTCTTCAACACTCTCTCTTGTTTCTGCTTGGACATCCCTCCTACGATCGCCGCTATTTGAATGCCCGTGTATATCGCGACGTCAGCTAACATCTTCGCCACTTGCAACGCCAACTCTCTCGTCGGCGTCACTATCAACGCTCGCAAATGTTTCTTCCCTTTCCCCGGTTTCTCCTCGTCCGCGTATTCTTCGTACCATTTCTCTTCCTCTTTATCTTGCATCAACCGTTGTAAAATGGGCAAACCAAACGCCAACGTTTTCCCGCTCCCGGTTTCCGCCGCGCCGACGATATCCATCCTTCCTTTAATCGCCGGGTGCAAAACTTTCTCTTGAATCGGCGTCGGCGAAGTAAACCGAAGCTTCCGAATAGCTTTGAGCAAAAGAGGGTGCAAATCGTACTGCGCCCACGCGGCGACGTCTTCTTCATCGCCTAACAAATCGTCGTCCTCGTTTTCATAGTCACTACCACCACCACCCGCCGTTTCACCGTCGCCACGTTTTGCCTCGTCCTTTTCATTCCTCTTCCTCTTCTTCGCCTCTTCCACCTTCTCCTTCCACCGTTTCTTGCGCTTCAATATTCTCGCCTCTTTCGCGTTCGACGCCTTTGATTTTGTCGCTTCCTTCTTTTCTTTTCCATCTTCTTTTTCTTTTTCATTTTCTTTTTCTCGGACGGTGATGCTACCGTCGTCGTTGTTGTCGTTTTTGCTCGCGCTCTTCTTCGCTGTCTCATTCTTCGTCTTCTTCGTCTTCGCGTCGTCTTTCTCTCCTTCTTTCTCGGTTGAAAGCACTTCGAGACTCACGAATCCTTCCTCGGAACTTCCGACTAAAAATTGCGAGTTTACGTCGATCGCGCGCCAATTGTTGCACTCAGTGTTCCCCTCGTCCTTTTCCCCGACCGCTCCGGAGGCGTAGAGCGCTCTCAATCGTTTCAATTCTTCGTCTTTCTCTTCGTCGTAACGGAAGCTTTTCGTTTGCTTTTCTTCGATGCATTCGCCGCCGGATGCTCTTGACTTTTGCGCGGCTTTCAAAGCTTTCCTTGCTTTGGAACCGAGCTTAAAGGGTTTCTTTTTACTCGAGGTGTTACTCTTCATCTTTTTAAAGCTTTTGGTCTCAAATGTATTACTCTCTTATCGTCGTCGTCGCAAAGTATTGCGCGCGTTCGAAAGTGAAGAGAGAAGAGAGAGAAGCGAATTTTAGAGGGACGTGCTTAGGGTTTCAGATGTATGAGAAGCAACGGAGCGAAGAATTGATGATGATGATGATATGCGATTAGTGTTCATTTCGAGAAGACACTACCTAGGTACTATTCGTTATTGCTCCCTTCTTTTCTTTTTCGAAAGGATCGTTACGTTCCAATTTTTTCAATCCGCTATTATAACGAAACCAACGGCCCGTCCCAGGGATTGCTAGATCCTCCTTCTCCTCCTCCTCCTCCTTTTGTACCGTAGCGTTCGAACGTGCCGAGGGGTACATCTGGTGGTTGCCGGTTGGAGGAAGATTTTTGGTACCGTGCTGCCGCTGTTATCGTCGCTTCTTGAGCGTTGTTGTTATTCGACGATGATCCTCCGACGTTGACGATGACTTTTTCCACGTGGCTCCGAATCGCCAAGCAGGCGCTCGCGATGGGCGCGTCGCCGCCGCGAGGGTGTTTCACCGTCTTGATGCACTTGCCGCTCGCGCGATCCCACAGACGGCAGGTGCCGTCTTCCGAGGTGGAGAGCAAATGGTGCCCGTTCGACGTGCAGTGTAAAGAGACGATGGCGCGGTCGTGGCCGCGGTAGGTCGTGAACGATTCGTTTTTGTTCTTCCTTCTCCTTCGTTTTCTATTGTTGTTGTTGCCCTTTTCTTTATCTTCTTCTTCTTCTTCTTTAACTTCTTCTTCTCCTCCTCGGTCGTCGTCGTCTGAATCGTCGCTTTCGACGTCGTGTAAATGTCCTCCGCCTCTTCCTCCTCCCCCTCCCATTTCTACCACCGGCGCTCCGTTGATGTTCATCTCGTAAATCTCCCCGTCGCAACTTCCTACGAATATGCATCGATCTTCTCCGTCCATGCATATCGCCGTCAACGCTTTCGGCAAACCAAACGTCGCTAAACACTCGCTCCCGGTTCCGTGCGTCATCGAAAACACTCTCGCGGTTCGATCGATTGAACAACTCGCGACTAAATCCGCCCCAGCTCCTGCGCTTTTCGAACAACACACGTCCGTCACTTGAAGCTGGTGACTGGTCCAACTCTTCATCGGTTCCAACGATGAAGACGACGTAAACGACGAAGACGCATTAATGTTATTCAAAGTATCGTTGTTCTTCAACGCTTCGCAAACGCTCCACGCGCTCACCGCGGTATCTTCCGAGCACGTGATTAAACTCGACCCGTCGCTGGTAAACTGCATCTTCACCACGCGTTTAAAATGTGCCGTAAATTTCCCACGCATTTTCCCCGTCGTTCGTTCATACATCGACACGTCCCCGGATTCAAATCCAACCGCTACCAAACTGCCACAGGTGCTCGAGCACACGCTCGTCGGTTTTTCGTTGAACAAGAACCGTTTTATCTTCTGATCTTTAACACTTATTGATCCTCCTTTCCCTCCTGGACAGTCGTACACGTCTACCGCGTTCTTTTCCCGCACAATTTGGAACAGAAATCGCGTCCCGCACGGGTCCACCGAGCGAGGACTTTGGTGCGTTCCCGCGCAAGATTTCCAGCGGCGAACGATGTGGAAATGCGGTAAACTCAACGCGAGTAAAGAAGACGACGACGAAGAGGATACATTTTCGGAGGATAAAGCGGAGGCAATTATCACGCACTCTTCTGTCGCGTCTTCTCCGCCGTTGCGACGACCGCGCGTGCTCATATCTCTCGATGCGAAGCGCGTGAGACGAGCGCTTTTTATGGCGGCTCAGACCAAAATGGACAGAAGGCGTTTCGTGTATTATTTAGGGTGTTAAACCCTACTTGGCTACTTTAAGGCGTTCTAAAACCTGGCGACGCGTTTCGGCACGACACCTACGGGCGCGCCGTTCCCTCTGTATAAAGTTCTCTCTCGTTTTCGTTCGTCTTCTTTCACTTCTTCTTCTCCCGCGACTTCTTCGTTTCGCCAGCGCTCGTATTCCGCGATTAAATTTTTCTCGATGGCGCCTTGTAAGTTTGCTAAAACCGCGTCGTTGATGGCGTTGACGACGTCGTCTAAACCCGGGACTAAAGCGACGAAGTCGTTCACGGACGCGTCGAGGGTCATGACCACGTCGCCTCGAACCGCTCTTTTCATATCGTCGTTTTTATCGTCCTCTCCGTGTTCCTCTTCCTCTTCGTCTCCTCCAACCTCTTCGTCTGAATCGTTCCTCCGCCTCTTTCGAAAGCTTCTCTCTTCGCCTAACTTCCCTTCCATTTTCAACGTCACCGTCTCGTCTAAATTGAATTCTTTCGGCATGCCTTCAAACTCGAGCTTTTTCGCGTTTATACTGATTGATTTATCCGTTCGATTTGGAATTAACGCGATCGTCGTTCTCACGACGACTTTGTTGCCCAGAAAATCGAACGGTAAAAGCTCCACCTTCCAGGTGTTTTCATCGATTCTTGTCCGTCTGTTTTCGTCCGGAAAAGTGACCGAAAGAATTCGAGATCCGTCCGAAACGTAACTCGCGAACGACTTTGCTTCGTTTTCATCTTTTTTCCAGTCTTTTAAAGGCATGCGGAGGGATTTTCGCGACGTCCACGAGCGGGACACGTCGCCGTAGATTTCATTCACCTTCCCCGTTGGTCGTCTTAAATGTCTCCGTCGACTTTTCGCACTCGTCGAGAAACAACGACAACAACCCACAAAACCGCTAGTATTACTCAATATACCAACAGTACTGCTACTGCTGCTCATTGTGTTCCGTCTGAAAGGAGAGAAGATGCGATAAAAACAGATGTAAAAGAGAGACGAGAGGTGAGAAATTCTGAAGCGTTTTTCTCTCACGTGTCTACGCAAAAGGAGGAAAAGGAGGAAGACGTCGAGACGACGAGACGCGCGAGGGAAACAGTCTCATCTCTCTCTTTATTCTCTCTCTCTCTCTCTCACGTGGTGTACAGAGTTTGCGTTTTGTGGAAGTGGTGTTGTTTTTCTTCTTCGTACGAGGAGTATAGTATTGCTTTATTATTCATTAAAATAAAACGCTCGCGGAGCTACATCTTTAGTACGTTTTGATCCCGTATTGGTTCCGCGATCTCTTCTCGTCTCTCTTATGTCGCGTCGTCATCAAAAAGCTTCTTCTTTTCTGCTGCTTCTAATAGTATTATTAGTATTATTATTTATTACTTATATTATTTCCCGATGCTCTGGTAATACAAGTCGATGTATTCGAGCGCGGGTTTATTCCAGGTCCAATCTTGTCGCATGACTCTCGCTTGTAAAGAGCGAAACCATTTCGTGTCGTTCCAAAACGCGTCGATGCATCTATCCAAAGCGTAGTCTAAATCACCCTCCGAGGTACCTTCGAAGGAGAAGCCGTTGGTACAGTCGCCGTTTTCGCCGTCGAGTTCCCAGTTCGTGCTTGCGTTGATTTCCCACGCCGCTCTGGCTTTGTCCGTGTCGACGTCAAAGACGGTGTCTCGTAAACCGCCCGTGGCGCGAACGCACGGGACGGTGCCGTACCGCATGGCGGTCATTTGGGTCAAGCCGCACGGTTCAAACATAGACGGGACGACGATGACGTCGCAGCCAGCGTACATTAATCGCGAGAGCGTTTCGTCGAATGCGAAGAAGAATCCAGCGTCTTCGCCGCCGAGTTGCGCGCCTAAACCGTTGAAATCGGCTTGGACTTTCGGGTCCGGAGCGGAGCCGAGCAAGACGAATTGACCGCCTCTCGATAACGTGTGATGCGCGGCGTGTTTGATTAAATGGATGCCTTTTTGCGCGGTGAGACGCGAGATGACGCCGACGACTGGTTTATCGCCGTAACCGGTTAAGCCGAGTCGACTGCGCAATTCGTCTCGAGCTGCTTTTTTACCTTTGACGACGCTATCGGCGTCGTATTTCATCGGGATGAAGTTATCCGTCGCCGGGTTCCAAATTTCCGGGTCGATGCCGTTTCTCACGCCGTGGAATTTGTGGAGGTTTCCAGATACCGCCGGGTGGCCGGAGACTTCGCCGGCGTAGGACGGGGACACCGTCGTGGTCATTTGCGAATGGAACGCGGCTTCGCCTAATTTCGCTTGGCCGTAGTTCATGTTGTGAATGGTAAACGCCACTTTCGGCTTCCATAAGCCGTTGTGGTGGTAATTCTCCCAGTGCGCTCGCGCGACTTCCGCGGTGGACCAATCGTGGCAATGCAAAATGTCCGGTTGTCTTCCAGTTTTCAACAAAAATTCCAACGCGGCGTTGCAGAAAAAGTTAAATCTGCTGGCGTCGTCGTTCCACCCGTACACGGCGTCGCGCGCAAACATCCCGTTGCTCGGTTCCACGAAAAACACCATCACACCTTCGACGCGACATTTCGTGACGGTGATCCCACACCCTCCGAAATCAAAATTTGTTTCAAACTCCCTCGCGCCTAATAAAGGACTCGAGTTGAAGAAGGAATACATCGGCAAAATGATTTCCACGTGGTGTCCAAAATCCGAAATCGCTCTGGATAAACTGGTCACCACGTCCGCTAAACCGCCAACTTTTGCAATAGGGGCCATTTCGACCGCGATGTTGATGATGTGCAACGGCGGCGCTTTTTCCGTTGACCCGTTGGTCGGTAAATGGTAATCTTTGCCACCTCTGTTGTCGTATTGCGCGCCTTCGCCGACGCCGGAGGAGAAGACGAAATCACACATCCAAGCGTCGCTCGGAACGTCGATTTCAATCGTATAAAACGGATCAGTTTCTGGGTTTACCGGTTTGTGCATCTTTAACGGTTCGGGTAAGTTATTTGCGTGTTTCCATCGGTTGAAACCGCCAGTTAAGTAAACATCTTCCGCGAACGATAAGTTGGTGTTGTTCTTGTTGTATCTCACCGTGCACTTTTGACCGGCTTGCGGCGTGAGCGGTTCGCACGTGATGATGTGTCTTTGCTGTTTCAAAGAGATTTCTACCGCGGCGGCTTTCAATTGTAAACGCTCTTCCTCTGCTTTCACTCTCGCGATTTCTTCGTCAATTTTCGCCTGTTTCCTTTTTTGTTTCAACTCCGCGGCGAGCATGGTTTGCATTTTCAACCAATCTTCGGCTTCGTTCGCGTTTTCCACGGCGACGACGTAATCGTTGCTTTCGTTGTTATCCCAGGATACTTCGTCTGCATCGGAAACGACGAATTCAACCGACGTCGCGAATTTCGGCACTTGGACGATAAATTCAAACCAACAATTTTGTTCGTCCGCGGGAAACTTTTCCGAGGGCGCGATCGGCGTCATCTCTTGGACTTGCTCGACGCCGTTCATCCAGTTTGAGAAACCGCAGTGCGCTTTCAACGAAGAACACGCAAAACCACCGATTGGATTTTGCGCTTTGTTCCACGCGATTTTCTGTTTCGTCGCGTACCCTTGCGTCAACTTCTCCCCGGATTCGGTCTCGAAAATCGTTCTCTCGTACTTTTCAAATTTCGTAAAACTCTTCTCCTGTCTCTCTTCGATGGACGTTTGAATTCGAGAAATAATCTCCGCCGCGTTTTGTTCGTCCTCTTTATCCGTTCTTTTTAATTCCTCCTCTTCGAGCAACTCTTTTTTCGTTTTCCTCGGAAACATCGTCTCTTTGGTAAAATTCTGTTCGTTATTGTTCTCGTACGCGTCTCCGCTTTTCGTCTTGAAGACGTACTCGATTTCAAACGCCTCCGCGCTCAATTCCCCTCCCGGCAACGTGCACTCGAACCAACTCGTTTCTGGAATTTGCGTCATCTCCACGTCCACGGCTTCACCGAACTGCCACTCGTTAAACCCAACCGTACACGTCACGCCTTCCTCCCACGTCTTTGAATTTTCTCGTAAAGACGAAGACTTTGAAGCGTCCAGGAAAATTTTCACCGGCGCCCCGCACACCGGCGTCGACGGTACCGTAAACTCTTTCACATCTTTGTCTTCTTTTGTATTGCAGAGGAATTGCATTTGCTCGTAGGATTGGAGTAACGAAATAGCATCTGAAGCCGCTTTTAACGCTTCGCCTTTCAATTTTTCCTTCTCTTTTCCCACATCAAAATCAGAAGCATCGCTGTCTGTCGTGGATGATTTCGCAGTTTTTCTCCGCGGGGCAGGTTTCGTATTTTTGTTGTTCGTGTTGTTCTTCGTCTTCTTGTTCCCCGAGGAGACGTTTTTGGCATCGTTCGAAGAGGAAGACGTTCCCGATGGTGAGGATGAAGATTGCGCGCGAATTGGAGAAGAGATCGGAAAATGAGTAATCTTTTTTTTTCCATTCTTTCTTACACTCTTCTTCGCGTTGTTACTCGCGCACGCGCTGGAGGACGAAGAAGAGTACGACGAGCAACACGTCATCGTCGTCATATCGAAACTGTCACGTGGAGTATTATTTCTCTCTGTCTCTCTCGCTCTCTCTTTCAAAGTTATTAAATACGAGCGTTGCAACGAGAGCAAAGTTTCTTAAGAGACACGAAAACGTTTTTCTCGCACTACTAATGGAGTTTCGAATTTTTTAAGAAGAGTCCCCAGAAGTGTTCGTTATTAAATGGCACGAGAAGATTTATTAATTTGTGGCGGAGAGCGAAACCGAGAGGAGCGCGAAAAAGAGGAGAGTCACACGTTTTTTGAGATCTCTCTCGCTTTTTTTTTTTTTTTTTTTGTTTGTTTGCGGACAATTAAATTTTTCTCGCTTCTCTCAAGAAAATCTCTCTTCTCTGTCGCTGCTGCTGCTCGTAGAAAAAACTTTATTACAGTTGTGTGTTTTTA
>Ga0255752_10006888_pt1 | contig 10544 bp, 18 predicted proteins | sample 011ome_25_FD_179952 | JGI IMG/M metagenome (GOLD analysis project Ga0255752, IMG submission 179952) | Coastal salt marsh microbial communities from the Groves Creek Marsh, Skidaway Island, Georgia - 011512CT metaG (version 2) | ecosystem: Environmental > Aquatic > Marine > Intertidal zone >...
AGGTGTTGAGCCAATGGTTATGGTTGTTGCAGTGGACTTGCCTGTTATGGTGTCTAGTATTACTTCACTCATGCTAAGTCTCCATGTACATTTGATGTAACATAAGCATTAATAGCATTACTGTTATCATACCCTGTATTAATATTATACACAGTTGTTGATTGTGTTCTTGCAGTATTATAGCCATAAACTCTTTGAGATGCAGCATTACCACTTCCATCATTTACTCCTGCTGAACCAGAGTGAGTATAATTTGCATTACCCATAGCATTAGTTAAAGTTTGTGAGTAATCTCCAGTTCCATTATCTGTCAAAGTGCTTGTACCAAAACTATCTATTGCTACAGGTGTTGTCACACCACCATTAAAACTTATCCAAGCCTTCGCCAACCCTTGTTGTAAGTTAGTAGTCGTTGTGCCACCTTCTCCTACAACAGATATAGAAGATGCACTTGATGCACCTTTTAGTTTATCAATAGCTATCTCTGATGCACCACCACGAGTTAAATATGTATCTACCTTGATTGTACTCACGATATCACCAACCTTCCACCACTGTTCACTGTCAATGTAACACCACTATCTACAGTAATTGTTCCTGTTACCTGTGCATTTTCTGTGGCTAATATTGTTGTGTCTATTGTCAAGTTCTGTGAATTAGTTCTAAACATACCACCTGTCTTGAAGTTACCTTTGTTCTCAGCTGCAGGTGTTACACTTCCTGCTGATAAGTCAAGGAAGTACACAAAGATATTGTTAGTACCACTTGAGGGTGCAGCAGTAAATGTCAATGTTGAGCCGTCAGGTACAGTGTAAGCAGATGTATCTTGTACGACACCATCTACTGATACGAGTATCTCTTGAACTGAACCTACTGTTCTTCCTAGTGCAAATGTAGTTGTACTTGCATCACCATTAAATCTTACGACTGCTGGTGGTGTCTGAAAGTTAGCAGGTATTGGATTACCTAAGTATGCCATACTTTATTCCTTATGTAATATCTAGATGACTTAAAACAACATCAGCAGAAGATGCAGTATCTGATGTAACTTTAATTGCATCACCCGGTTCTAAAACAACCTTTTGGTCTCCACCTACAACTACCAATGAACCACCAACAGGTATGGGAGCACCTTTAACTAAATAGACACTATCTTCTGCACCACTAGTACGACCTGAAGCATCAAGTTGTACATCTACAGTAATTTGACTAGTGACTATGTTAGAAATGCTTAGTCCAATAATTGTTGTTTCAGTTGAAGCACCACATGTTAGAATAGTAGCCGCTGATACTCCAACTGCTGTATCTGTTTCTGATAAAAATGCGTTTGCCATTTCTTTTTCCTTCTATTAACCAAGAGCTATTGCAAATGCTAAAGCAGATGGGTCTGTCTCTGTTACAGTAATATTAGTTAGTTGAGAGCCATCCACTGCTGGTAGCCTAGCTGAACCATCTAATTGCACAACATTGTTAGCTGATGTACCTACATCTAATGTAGCTACTGTTCCAAGACCTAGTGATGTTCTGGCAGTAGCTCCAGATTCTGCAACAAAGTTTGCACCATCTCCTACAATAAAGTTTCCATCAGTTACGGCAAGTCCTGCAACGTCTTGTAGTTGTGCATCTAGTCTTGCATTTGGAACTGTTCCAGAAGACAGATTATCAGCATTTAAAGAAGAACCATCAATGGCTCCTATGTCAGAAAGAACTTCACTTGCACTTCTACCTTCTACACTAGTGCCATTAATTCTTAAAAAATCATCATCGGCTACAGTAGAATCTGCTACCAAAGTATTACCACTTGATATACCAGTGTTTGTTACGGCAGCTGTACCAAGACCAAGTGATGTTCTAGCAGTAGCTCCAGACTCTGCTACAAAGTTTGCTCCGTCACCTACAATAAAGTTTCCATCGCTTGGTGTTAAACCTGCCACATCAGCAAGTTGTGCATCATATGCTTGTACATCTGTTCCAATAGTTAAACCAAGATTGGTTCGTGTGGTAGATGCATCTGTTACGTCAAGTGAGCCAGTAACACTTACTCCTGAACTTGTTGTTTCAATCTTTTTAGAGTTGGCGTGATAAAGCTCAACTGCACCATCAGTAATAAATTTTGCCATCCTGTCTGTGGACAGATGTTTAAAAAATTCAACACTACCATTAGCTCCAACATAAAGATTGCCAGTTCCACGCTCAGAGATATAAGAGTCAAGTGTATCGTGGTATATTTGCAAGTCACCACTTGCACCAAATGACGCTACATCATTGTCTGCAAATAGGATATTGTTACTATTAGTTGATAAATCACCACCAAGCTGAGGAGTTGTGTCATCTACAAGGTCTGTAGATATGAGACTTATTCGTCCATCTACATAAGCCTTAATAGATTGTTGTGTTGCTAAAGATGTATCGCTGTTAGAAGATAATGCATCCTCATCAAGAATAGCTGTAACTGTTGCACCACTAGCTAATTTTAAATTACTTATATTAGCTACATTACTTCCATCTAAAAACACTGTCTTTGCAGCTGGTAATGTACAGAATATAGTTCTGGTTCCTGCTGCCCAGTTCACGGCACTACCAGAATTAGAACTAGCTAATATTGTTGTTCTTGCTAAAGTTGTACCAGAAGCAGTAAAAGTCCCAAGACCAACCTCAAAATCTGTGTTGTCGGTACAAGCATAATAAGTTGTATCACCGTCACTAAGATTGGCAGTAAAAGTCTCAAAACCAGTAATAGCTCCAGCTAGGGTGTAGGTGCCCGTTCCACTGGTAGTGGTTGTTTCTTTTACTCTATCTGATATTACAAGTGCCATTATTTCAACTCTATAGTTAGATTTTCTGCATTTATTCTAAATATATCACCGTCATCTATTGTTTTTGGATTATCTAATTCACCTACAAACAAAATATTACCGCCAGTTAAATCGTCTGCAATAAAAACGTGAGTGATTACATCGGCATCGTTAGTTCCACCATGAGGCAAAAAATCTATATTGTTAGTGTTTTTTACAGTTTGAGTATCTGTGGTGTCATCCCCTACTGTTGTCCAGTTTGCGGCGGTTACTTGTTTTCTTGCATAATCTGTAAAATCGGCTTCTGTTAGAGAACCCGTTTCAGCGGCACTTACTGCCGTTGCAAGACCAACATATATATTATCCCCAGGACTAGCGAAACTTAGAGAATCATTCTTGAATATATAATGTAATATTCTTCTTTCTAGATAATTAGTTGCTGCATTTGTTGTCATTTTTAACTCCTATGTTCTTGGTCTAGAAGGTAGACCCATTCTATAGCCATCTGTGTTTTCTCTTGCTTCTCCAAAGTCTTTTAATCTTTCCATATACTGCATATATAAATTAGTGTAATTTTGTATTACATCTGGCTCACCTTTCATAAAAGTATAAGCTTCTATAAGAGAGCCATAAAGTAATGCGAAAGGTGCATTTGTACTTATCCAAGTTGTACCACCGTCTGCTCCTGCGGTCAAACTATCGGGTCTATAATAATAGTGTAGTTCCACAGAATAAGCTGCGTCTGGAATTGGAGCGACAATAAAATTAGAAATATCAAATTGTGCATAATAACGTGGCTTACCTGTAGAAGCAGAACCATTATATGCCTCTTGCAAAAAGTTAACGTCTTTATGCAGTAAAAACTCTTCACTGCCTGCTGTTGTTATTTGAAGAGAAAAAGAAGACAAATAATCAGATGGTAGACTTAAATATTTATCACTTACGGTAAATGAAGAAGTAACATTCTTTCTGAAATAATCTAAATCTACAGACTTAAATATTTTTTCTTCTGCTGCTTTAATAAAATTATTCAAATTATTCACAAATACAGTTTCATCATTATCTGTGTAATCTTGTATAGCTGTTTTTAATTGTGCGTATGTAAAACTCATTTATGTCCCCAATGTAACTGGACCAGCAGTGACTCTTCCTCCACCGCCTCTCAATTCACCAGTGGTTGCAGTACCGCTACTTGCAGTAAACGTATAGGTGTTATCATCTACTTTTGTTATAGCATAGCCAGAAGAATTATTCAAAACAGTTGCAGTAAAACCATCAAAGCCTTCTGCATCTCTAAACCTAACAGTATCACTTGTTGATCTACCATGTGATGGTTCTATAACTGTTACGACAGCACTACCAGAACTACCAGATAAAAAGGGATTTAGACCAAGGAGGTTCTCTACGGTCACTTCAGTTCTGCTATCTGGTCTTGGCTCAAACAAAGCTGTTGGGTCTGGGCCTGGATAGTTTGGTTCTAGCTGTGGATGTTTAGCCTCATATTCATCTATTCCAACTTTTAAACCATTCCATTCTTTTATCATATCTCGCAAACGATAACGAAAACCAGATCTATCTGAATATCCCCATGATTTTTTACCACTTGCAAATCTAGCCATGCTTCTTATATTCCATTTTTATCTTTTGTTCTAAATGGCTTATTAGAATTTTTCTCATCTTTTCTGCTCTATCTCTATTTGTGAAAGAGTATTCACGAATATCATCATTACTTAAACGAATAGAAAAGCTATAAAAAGCTCCAGACTTTTTAATAGGCGAAGCACTACCAGAAGCTATCTTGCTTGTGTTTACTAATGTTCCAAATTTTGTTTCTATTATGTTTGTCATTTTAATTCCTCAAATATGAAATACTAGGAGTTAGTTTTAATGGTGTACTGTTTGCATCTTCTGACATTGCTCTTTGAAATTCTTCTTCATAAATAGATTTTAATATTTGTATTCTATCAGGTGCTTTCTTTATAGCTATATAGTAAGCAAGACCTGCTGCCATACACGGTAAAAATCTAAAAGGTGCATCTGTTGTATTCACTAAAGAATCTGCATCTTGGATACGTCTTACATAATAGTAAACAAGAGTATATGAAGCATCTGGTGTAGACCATAAAGTTATTGTAGGTGTTGTCTGTCTATCATAAAAGTATTGACTTGGTTGCCCACTATTACTTTTGTTTGGTATTCGTAAATACTCACCACGACTCATTTGAGTTAAAGTAAAGTCTGTACCAGAACTATTTCGTAAAACAACTTCTAGTAAATCTACAAACTCACTGTCTAATGTATAAGTAGCTGTACCAGAAGTAATAGTTTTAGTATCTTGTGTAACAGTCCACATATTTAATCCTCTGTTTGCCCAATCAGCAAACATAAGATTTAATGAACGTCTAGCAGTTCTAGCATCATACCCAGTTCTCATCTCCAAGCCACAACGCTCATATGCTTCTTCTATTAGTTCTGCGACATCTAAGTCGAAATCTCTTGAATTTGATGTTGCCATTTATTTTTTCTTTCTTCTAAGAGCTTTTACCCTTCTAGGTGCACCAGCTGGTTGACCTAACTTATTCTTTTGTCTTATTCTACTACGTTTTTCTGTAGAAGTCATCTCCGAAGCAGTCTTCGGAGTCTTCGAAGAAATCCTTTTAGTTGGACGACAATAAGGCGTACTCCTCTTCTCGCCCTTTTTACGACCACACGGCTTACCCGTTTTAACATCTTTCCAGCCCTCCTTGAACCATCTCTTAAGTGCTAATCCTGATTTTGTTTTCCGTACTGCCATTATGAATATTTTGTTTCTTTACGTCTTTTTTCAAGAACCATCCCACAGCCTCTAGCTATTTTAGGATTGTTGCTTTTTCTTTTTCTGTATGCGGTGCCATTTGCTGCTTTTATTACAGCTTTTTTATCCATTATACCACCAACTGCTTTTTTTGATTTATTACCATAATTTGCAGCACCAACCTTGCGACATTTAGCAATGGCTCCCGATGCATAAGCGGATGGGAAAACCTTATACCTTGCTTTTACTTTGTGATAACAAGCGTCTTTTGGCATGTCTTAACTCCTCAATTCCAGAAACCCTATAACATCTACACGACCATTTTCTGTGACCACAATCAAGACAGTACTTAACTGGGCTTCCTCTTATAATTTCTCTTTCTTTTTGTTTTTCTTTTTTTACTTCCACTTGAACCAGGCTTTGTTATCTGTTTCGCCATCGAGCTTCGCAAGATTGCCATCTGGTTTACTCCTTCTTATAAAATCTTCCCACAAAGGTTTAATCATTTTGTGATTTTCAGATACTTTGTCTGCCATAACAGCAGTTCTCTTATCTACCTCAATGAGAGTTTGTACAGTCCACCCAATACCACCTGCAAACAATACAATACAAACACCTGTTGTTACCTCTTTAATATTCATTAACATTTCCACCTTCTTCTGGCTTGTCTTAAACGACTATTAGGATTCTTTGCAGCTTTGGGAAATTTCTTCATTTGCCCTGCTGATCTTGCACAATAGGACTTGCGTCTGTTTGCAGCCTTACTACCTTTTTTTACTTTGCCAGTAACAGCTGTTTTTAATTTACTTCCAGGGTTCTCTCTTCTATATCGAGCAACACCTGCTTTAGTCATTCCCGCTCCAGACTTAGTGGAGCGGAAATACTTTTTTGTTTTAGGCGGTTGTTTGTCTGCCTTTCTAGTCATAGTTCTTTCTCATCTGAAGAGTTACTGTGTATGTGTCTCCAGAAGTATGACCCACAGTTGTAAATACGACATCACCTGTTTTACCTGATCCAGCGTTGTTCGATAAGCCACCGAAACCAGTGTAATCATGGTAACCACTTTGATTCTCACCTAACTCTATTATAAAAGCATCAGATGTAGCATCAAAAAATAGTCTGGTTTTCATGCCAATGCACTGCCACCATATCTTTTCTATGGTTACTCCAGTACAAGTTTTACCAAGTTGACTTGCTGCAAGAGCACTTACGTCAACTTTTACAACTGCTGATTCTCCAGTACCATCAGAAATATTAGTGAATTTCTGTACAACAGTTTTTTCACCATCAACTATGGTTTGTGAAGTTACTGCATCAGCCATCTATACCTCCTATTATTGGTCAGCGAAAGCAGGTGCTGTAGCAGATACTACGTTACCCCAAATATACCAATTTGTTGAATCTTTAGCCATGATGTTAATTTCCATGATCCCAAAATCAGTAAGTGTTAATTTTGAGTTTGAATTACCATCTGCATACACTGATACGTTGTCTGCGTTAGTGTCTAAGTGCTGTACACCACCAATAAAGAAGTTAGTGTCTGAGCCAGAATCAATTATTAAATTTTCTGTCTCTTCAGCTGCACCACCATATATAAGTTTAAAGGTGGCTCCTGCTGTTGGAGATGGAAGTGTAATTGTTCTATTAGCAGCTACAGCAGGTACAACCAATGTTCTTCCACTGTGTGTTGCGTTATCGAGTGTTTTGTCCTCGTCTGCTAATGCAACTGGTGCATCACCCATGGTAATTATTTCTGTGATTGTACCAGTAGTTGCGTTTTTACTGATAGTTTTGATTGTGCTTTCAGATCGTATAGGACCCGAAAAAGTTGTATTAGCCATTTTGATCTCCTTGTCTTGGCAATTGTCGAAGTTAATTCTTCGTCAAGGTTTAGTTTATTATACACAAAAAAGGGCAGTATGTAACTGCCCTTCTAATTAAATTGTAATTTAGCTTACGCTCCTGGTGAACCAAACATTGCACGAGGATCTGAGAAGCCGAAAGAGTATCTCTCTCTTGCTTTATATCTCATGTTTCCTGTGTCAAAATCTGGATCCATCGCAGTTGCCATTGGCATTCTTTCGAAATGCTTTAGACCATTTGGTGCATCTGTCTTAATGAAAAATGCATCTGTGTCTGTTAGATAATCGTTGACAACGTAACCTTGAGGTAACATCCCCATGTTTCTGATTGCGTTGACATCGTTATCAGCAGTTCCAGATCTTAGATTAGATGCCATTAGTCTCTCTGCTACGAATTGTAGTTGTCTTGGGATGATCATCTTCATTCCTCTTAGAGCAATGATTAATCCTCTCTCGTCTACAAATCCAGCAATAGAAATTAATGCATCTTCTAAAGAAGTTTCATTAAGGTCTGCTGCAGTTGTTGGCTCGTTAGCAAAAGTTCCACCACTTGTTAATGGGTGATCTGTTGCTAATAAAGCTTTTCCGTCACCACCAGCTGTTGCTCCACCAGTAAACGCATTGTTTAATACGTTAGCTGCTTTTACCTGCTTAGTGTGTGCCATTGATCTAGCAAGTGCTCTTGTATAACGAGCAGAAAGCTTGTCGTAAAGGTTATCCTCTACAGCTTCTTCTGTTATTGAGAAAGCCATTGCCACTGTTTCATGGTTATAACGAGCAGTGTAAGCTTCGTTAGCATCGTCAAAAGAGACTCCACTTCCTTCCGCTTTAACTGGTGCTGCTCCGAAGCCACTTAACATTACTTCTTCTTCAAACGCTCTGTCTGATGACTCGGTGTCGAAGATCTCTGCATGTTGTCCTTCGTATCTGTTATATTCCATACCAAAGAGAGCGTTTAGACCAGGCTCTAATTCTTTGGCGAGTTGTGCTCTAGATATTGCCATGTGTTACTCTCCTTAAGCTACAGTTGCTTCTGCACTACCAGCAAGTAGAGCATGGTTATTAATCATAACAATCAACGGAATACCAGCAGCAGTAAAGTCATTGTTCTCTGCATCATCAAGAATACCAACAATCTTTAACGGATGTGATAAATCTGATGCATCGACAGTAGAAACATCTAACTGTGCAGCTGAAATACCTGTTGTTGTACTACCATCAGCAGCTCCTTTGCCTGATTCGGCTGAGAATTCTGCACCCTCAAAGATTGTAGCGATTGCTGTCGCTTTGTCTGTGAGAGAGGCATCTGAACAAATTACGAACCTTTGCATCGGGTTGTCATATACAAATCCGATAATATCGAAGTTTGTATCTGCACCTGATCCGGGCCAGTAGTTTGAAAAGACTTTTTTGCCTGTGGTTGAAGATACATATTCACATCCTGCAAATACGCCTACAAATTTCAAAGTGTCACCAGAAGCAGAACTTGATACAGCGATTTCGCCGCCGTTTGTTGCGATAACTGGTGAACCTTGGTAAATTGCAGAAGCACTTGAGTCTATGAAATATGAGTTTGTTCCTTGAGTAGCAGGTGTGCTACCAGCAACATTGATTGGCTTCAAACCGAAACCAACATTCACATTAGCCATTTTAGCTCCTTCTAAAAGTTACTCGGAAGATTTTTCTTTTCCTCCGAAGGTTACACGACTTGACCTATCAATATTAATAGGCATTGAAGGATGTTGTTCCCTCATTAAGTTTTCGTCAACGGCTTTCATTTGATTGCGAGTCTGCTCTCGGAAGTATTCAGTTCTTTCTTCTACCGTTTCATCTGGAATTCGGGCAAGCATTAAACCACCGACACCAATAATTCCTTTGTTTTTACCCTCTTCTATAACTGGATATTTATCAGCTTCTGAACCATACTCATCGGCTCTAACTGGTTCCCATCCTTCTCTCATCTTGGCAAACACATTTGTTTTATCATCTTCGCCTTTTAAAGCAGTTCTGATCCACCTATGTGTGTAGCCAGGGGGAGGAGGGGGAGCATCCAACTTAGACGGAGGTTGCCAAGGTTTTCTCCTCGTATTATTTGCACGACTTTTAGTTTCTCGTGTTGTTCTATCCATAGCCATATTTTACTCCTTCACATATTTAGCATATTCTTCAAGCGGAACATTCAGACGTTTCGCAATAGCAATCTGCGAAGCAGTCAATTTGACTGTTCTGCGTCCCTTTGGTGATGACGACTTAGAAGCCGTTGTCCCAGCAGAGGCGACTCTGGGAGCTGAGGATTTTCTCTGAGTATCCTGAAATTTATGTGGAAACTCTGATCTTATCCTATTATCAAGTTCATTATAGTACTCATCTGAGTTTGGGTCAAACCCCTCATCCTCAATTAATTGCTTATGTAAGCCAAAAGCAGCATAAGTCATGGTCTGATCTTGTCCAAACCATGTATTTTTCTTTGCCCAATCCTCTGCTTTAGGATCTGGCTTTGCTTGAGGTTGTTGTGCTTGAGGTTGTTGTGCTTGAGGTTGTTGTTCAATCTGTTTGGCTTTGGCTTCTCTATCTGCTTTTAATTGATTGAGACGAGCTTCTTCCATAGCTATTCTAGAAATATTCTGTTGAGCTTCATACATAGCATCAGCATTACCTTCTTCTAATGCTTTCTTGTATGCTTCTTTAGCTGCAATAGATTGAGATTGAAGTCTTGTATCAAACTCTCCAACATAAGTTGTATCTAGTTTGTCTATTCTAGCTTTTAATTCTTCGTTTTGTTTTTTTACGGCTTCAGCATATTCGACAGCAGCTTGTCTCTGTCTCTCTTCCTCACGAAATCTGTTTGTAAGTTTGCTGATACGTTTCTTGACAGATTCAGAATATTCAGACAATTCATCAACATCATCAGTTTTTTCTTTATCTTTTGTTTCAACTGCGACTTCATCCGTTTCTTCTTCCTTTGTTTCTAGCTCAATTTCTTGACCTTCTTCTTCGGTTTCTTCGACTTTTACATCTTCTTGCATACTAGGCTCCGTATGATTTGATGTCGTCAGGATCGACAATGGTTGCAATGACTTCATCGTCATTGAT
>Ga0255752_10006889_pt1 | contig 10541 bp, 10 predicted proteins | sample 011ome_25_FD_179952 | JGI IMG/M metagenome (GOLD analysis project Ga0255752, IMG submission 179952) | Coastal salt marsh microbial communities from the Groves Creek Marsh, Skidaway Island, Georgia - 011512CT metaG (version 2) | ecosystem: Environmental > Aquatic > Marine > Intertidal zone >...
GAAATTGGCGACATCTCACTGAGAAAAGAATCATCCAACAATATTGATATCACCTTTTATCTGGAAAAAGAAAATTTCAATTTTACGTTGACGGCCTTCAATAATAATTTTGAGGATTATATTGCCTTGATCAATACCGGCGCTGTGGTGGATGACTTCCCCATAAGGGAATACCGTCAGGTGGATGCCAGTTTCAGTGGCGTCGAAGTTGATGCGACTTTTTTCATTAACGAAAATTTTGAATTAAAGGTGTTTGGCGACTCTATCAATGGTCAGCTTCAGGGTAACGGGGATGTTCCCAGAATGCCCCCTTCCCGCTTTGGCTCACGTCTGGACTATAAGAAAGGTGCCTTGTCTGCATTTGCCTCCTTCATCCATGGCAGTGCACAGGATGAGCCGGGTAACTTTGAAGAAGAGACTACGAGCTATACGCGCTGGGATTTCGGTGTGAATTACAGCATCACTGTTGGCCGTGAAAGCGAAGTGCTGATGTTTGCCCGTGGCCGCAATACCAGTGATGACGATATCCGCTTGTCGACCTCGACCTTGAGAGATTTTGCACCAGAAGCCGGTCGTTCAGTTGAAGTGGGCATGCGCTTTAGTTATTAGTTATCGGCAGAGCTGTCTCGATGAAAGATGCCAAACAGGCGTTAATTCTTGTTAAAGGCTATCAAAGAATGATTCAGGCATGATTCAGGATCGTCGCCCCATAATAATTTTTTTGGAATCGGAAATTATGTAACCACATAACTAACTGATTATTATAATAAATTCAATATTTTCATTTTCTGAAACAGTTCTGGGGCCAGAGTATGAAGAGAGCAGGGGGAAAGCGAGAGTAGTTATACCCGCTTATGTTCTCCTTGAGAAAAATCGGGGATTTTCCTCATGCATACTTTGGCTCCGTCTTATTTGAATTTGACTGATTCGCCCTTGATCATCTACAGAATAACGATGTGTTTTCGGCTTACATTTGGAAGCTGACCCGGATACTGGCACCACCTAGCTCACTCTTGCCGACACTTATCTCCCCCTGATAACTGCTGACAATATCTACTGTGACGGCAAGTCCTATGCCCTGCCCGCTTTTCAGGGTATCGCCGCGAGTACCACGCTGCAGAACCCATACCCGATCCTGCTCGGCGATACCATCGCCGTCATCTTGAACCTGGATATCCAGCAATGAATCTCTGCTGCTTACCTTTACCATGACCTGGCTATGACAATACTTGAAGGCGTTATCCAGTAAATTGCCACACAACTCCATAAGGTCACTTTCTTCTCCATGAAAAACGGCATCTGCTGCCAGATTCCTGACCACGATGACAGATTTATCCAGATAGACTTTCTCCAGCGCATTAATAATTTTTTCAAGCACAGGCAAGACCTGAATAGAGACACCCAAATGGCGGGATTTCTCCGAACGCGTCGCTCTTTTCAATTGATAGGAGACAATCTGATTCATTCTCTCCAGTTGTTCATCGAGCTCAAGTAATTCTGTTTTCCCTCCAGCCTCTTTAGACTGATTTTTTTCCCTGACCTGATCAACAATTCCTGCTATCACTGCCAGCGGAGTTTTCAGGCTATGAGCAAGATCGCCCAAGGTAGTGCGGTAACGGCTTTGTCTTTCTCTCTCACTTTTAATTAGCAGATTAAGATTCTTGCTGACAGCTTCAAGTTCAGGCGGGTAGCCCTGTTCAACCTGGTCTTTTTCACCGGCTTCAATACTGGAGACTTCCATGGCCAGTTGCTGCAACGGTTTCAAGCCCCAACGCAGCAACAGGAATTGGGCAATGGACAATAACAGCGCCAGACCACCAAACCACAAATAAAGACTGGACTGGAATTCACGAATCTCGGCATCGGTAGGTTCAACAGATTCCAGTACGACAAAAGAGAATTCCTGATCGAGAGATGACCAGTAGGTGCCATAATCAGCGTAGGCCAGGCTACCCTGCTCCGGGGTTTCCATGTTTCCAAACACGGTTTGTCCTGGCGCCACATCCTGGCTCATAAAATTAGCCTGTTCCAGGTTAACATCCAGCGCAGAGGGACTGCGCCAGACCTCTGCCCCGTCCGCATCGAGGATAAAGCCATAGAGACCGGAATTAATCTGGGAAAAACGTGCTTCTTCCAGGTCCGGTAGAAAAAAACCTTCTGCATCGGGCTCTGCTACGCCCAGCAGTGCATATACCTGTAATTGCAGTCGCTCCTCGACCGCAGCAGCAACACTTTCCTTGAATGCACGATCAAGAACGAAGCCGGCGAGACCGAGAAAAAGAATCAGCAGTATACTGAACGCCAGGACCAGGCGAGTTTGAAGGGAGTAGGGATTTTTAGACGTTATTGGCTGGGACATTAAATCGATAACCCTGACCACGAATGGTATCAATGGGCTTCAGGGTTTCGTTCGGGTCCAGTTTCTGACGTAAGCGCCGAATGAATACTTCCAGCACATTGCTGTCCCTGTCGTAATCCTGATCATAGAGATGTTCGGTCAGCTCGGTTTTGGAAACCACTTTACCCGGATGCAACATGAGATATTCAAGCACCTTGTATTCATAAGCCGTCAGCTCGACCTCCGCATCATTCACGCTGAGGCGTTTGGCGGTGGTATCCAGACTCAAACCGGCAAAATCCAGAACAGGTTTGGAAAAACCAGCGGCACGTCTTACCAGGGCATTCAGGCGCGCCTTGATTTCCTCAATCTGGAAAGGTTTAACCACGTAATCATCGGCACCGGAATCCAGACCTTCTACTTTATCAGTCCAGTTATCACGGGCCGTGAGAATAAGGATAGGAAAATTTTTACCGTCTTGCCGGATAGTCTTGATAAGGTCGATGCCATTGATTTTTGGCAGGCCCAGATCAATGATGGCAGCGTCATAATCGCATTCACGAGCCTGGAACAAACCGGCTTCACCATCGCCCGCACTGTCCACTACAAAACCAGCATCTTCAAGCGCTTTGACCAGCTGGGCTCTGAGTAAATCTTCATCTTCAACTATTAGCAGGCGCATCTGAATTCCTTCCTGGGTCGGTTAAGTTGAGTTGTGAAACCTGGGTTATGAATGCTGGCTTATTAAATTGAAAAGACAGTGATGAATGTTGTAACAATGTCGTCTAAATAATCGCGACTAAATAATGGCGTCTATTCTGATGGCGCGCTAACCGCACCGGAACTGGAATTTACAAAGACATTAAACACGGTGCCATCACGGTCCATCCTGACACGCCAGTTATTATTCTCCAACTGAACAACGCCCAATACGCGACCATCATAACGACCACTGGCCAGGTTTAATGCCTGGCGACGAGAAATGCGCGGCGCTGAGCCAAGATTATTAACACCGGTATCCTGCAGGGAATTAGCCTTCACGCGGGTATCCAGACGCTCTGAAAGTTCAGTACTGTCAGCGGCAACAACATGCAGGGAAACGATCAAGGTTCCCAACATGAGGCAGAGACTGGATATTTTGCTTTTCACTTACGAACTCTCATTCTGGACCAGGTTTCAGGCCAGTTAAACGATTTAAACAGTATGAACTGTTGTCTGCTTACGTGCATATTTGCAGTTTACACTGCTTTTCCAGACTGCCTTGCCAGGTAATGCTAAAAAGACACTAAAACCTGCTCAAACGCGCCGATTTTAGGGTATATCTTCCTGATATTGCTGTCGTTATTGATATTTACCTTAGAGGCTATTGTAGCCATACCATCAATCATAACCAACTAATTTTCTCTATCTGCAAGGCGATCCAGCCAAAGTAAAACCGCGCGCTTGCCAGGTGCCCTATTATCAATTGCGCCACCAATTACCGCCCCAGGAGACCCGGAGTATGGGAACGGCAATGGTGACGACTACTGAACAGTCAAGTTTCTCTGCCAGTTCTGTTTTGATCACCGTTACTAGCGAATCACTACGGAGACCTCTTAAAAATCATATTATTCAGTTAGTTACCGTTATTTAAAAAGCCATGCATAGATTCAAAAGCACTGCTAATGCTTCTCATAAACGGTAAAAAAGTCAGCCAAAATAGCGCTGAATTCATGACTGGTGTCTTGCATAAAGTCTCGGGAAACACCTTAACAAGGGGTAAATGAATATTTCCTGAATATATGAAAAATTCCTGACTTGCCTGGTTTGAATTGTCATCCCCCTGCAAGTATGAATAATGTTTACCCAAGCGCTTGAATAAAAAGAAAAATAGGCAATCTCTCTGGCACCCGCCAGGCTGAAGAGGTTCCAGATAATTCCCCAGAGAAGTCGCGGATGGAAGTACTAATATTGTTTTTTAACCTGGTGATCGGACACTGTGTGGGCGACTATGTTCTGCAACCGGGTCCAATGAGCGCGGCAAAAAGCCGTAAGAACAATCTCAAGGAACAGTATGGCGAAAGTTTTCCGCACTGGTATTACTGGCTGACTGCCCATGCACTCACCCATGCCGGCATCGTCATACTGCTTACCGGAAACTACCTTTTTGCTATTCTGGAAACCATTAGTCACTGGTTGATTGATTACGCTAAATGCGAAAAATGGATAAACATTCATCAGGACCAGATCGGACACATGATTTTTAAAGTCATCTATTGCGTAATTTTCTATAATTCCCTGACGCCCTGAAAAAAGTTTACAGGCGTTCCTGCTTGACACTTGTCGGATGGCGCTGCGCTTATCCGACCTACGGGTCGCTTGTCTCTTGTCTCCTGCCTCTTGTTTTTTTCGTCTTATCTCTAGCTTCCTGACTTTTAATAAGGCGAAGACGGTATCCGGGAATACCGGGAGATTGAAATTGAAAGCCAGCAGATTTTTTTATTTTAGTGTTATCTGTCAGCCAGGCCGGGATCAAACTGCCTGGCAAGGTTTCACGGAAAATGAAGCAGGCAATGTATTGCTACCGGGTGAACAGATCATGGCAGAATCAGTCATGACCCCGAGTGCGCAAGCCCTGGCTTTTTTCGACAAGGCCCATCAGGCAATTATCGATTAGCCGCAGGCATCCGGATCAGGAAAGAGTCACATCAGAGATAACGCTGACCATCCAGCAATGGCGGGATAGGACAGTCAAGCAGACTGCCCACTGCCCGTAATAATTCATTTTCTTCTGCGGTAACTTTTCCGTCTGTGTTTATGCAGGTCACCATGGCTTTTAATAGCATGGGTTTTTGTAAGGGCTTAAGGCTATTCAGACGGTCCACTGCATCTTCCAGTATGCCGGTATTACTGCCGATATGGGCCTGGAAGCTCAGATCCTGCGTCAGACCGAGATATTTTTCAGCCCCATGAAAGGCCGCTTGTGCCTGTGTCACGTTTTCATTACCCGCGCTGGCCAGCACAGAAAGCAACACCTCACTTTCTTTAGCCAGAGACGTAATGGCTCTGGATTTCATTCTGCGATCCACACGCTCATCGAGGGTGTAGCGTAAAATCTTGAACAGGCACCATTCAAACAATGAAATTTCTTCGTCGGCCATCATCAGTTTACCCAGTACAGCCATAAACTCCCGGTACTGTACCCTTGAAAGCTGTTTCAGACTGGGCATTGCCAGATCAATTAGCGCCAGGTATTTCTCTCTGGGTAAATCGCGAGTTTCGCCTTCGATTTGTTGCAGTGCCAGAAAATCTTTTTCCGCCAGATCTGCTTTTAATGTGGCCAGCTGTTTTGCCTCGGTATCTTTATCAGAAAGGGCAAGCAGAAGATTGTAAATCATTAAGGAAGCACCAATCGTATTATGGGCTTCATCGCGTAGTGCTGGAGAAAAAGCATTCAGCGTTGTCGCAGCCATGGCCAGATGGGCAGCAGTGGGATTACCGACACTATCCAGAACAGTGGATGCGGCTTGACTGCCAGTACCTGAAAAATGCGAAACCCCTTCTGCACTGGACAAAGTATCCCCAGCAGGTTGAGGCTTGACATCTTTCATGCCCGCCCAGCGAGCATCGATGCGTTTGATGCGTTCCTGTAATGGTGGATGGGTTGCAAATAATCCGGAAAACGAATTTTTCAGCCCACTACAAAACAACATATGGCTGATTTCCGAGGCATCCCTGGAAGAAATTTCTGTGCCGTAAATATAGCCGTCAATTTTTTTCAGCGCCCCGCCAATGCCTTCTGGGTTTCGGGTGTACTGGACAGCAGAGGCATCGGCCAGAAATTCCCGCTGTCGGCTGACGCCCGCTTTAATGAGATTGCCAAAAAAAGTACCGCTGTAGCCAATCACCATCAGTCCCAGGCCAAGCATCAATATTGCCCCGGCACCATTACCCTTGCCAGAACGTGACCCGGCGCTTCGGTAGCGACTGCCACGCAATATGTGATAACCAATCAGCCCAATTACCATGATGCCGTAGAGCAGTCCCATCAACCTGATATTAAGGCGCATATCACCATTAAAAATATGGCTGAATTCGTGGGCCACGACACCCTGCAATTCATCACGGGTAAGCTCCCTGATACATCCGCGGGTGATGCCTATAACGGCATCCCGTGGACGGTAACCCGCTGCGAAGGCATTGATCGATTCATCTTCCATAAGATAAACAGGGGGTACCGATGTGCCTGATGCAATGGCCATTTCTTCCACCACATTGAGAATCTTGCGCTCATCGGCATCACGGGTATTGGTATTAAGCAATCTGCCACCCATAGCTTCAGCAACCACTTTACCGCCGCCGCGCAGCTGCCCCAGGCGAATCAGGGTCCCCAGCCCAATCACACAAATCACCACCAGACTTACCTGGAAAAATATTTTTGAGCCCAGCACGTCTGCATTAATACTTACTTCATTTTGGCTTTCTATATAAGTGAGGACACCGATAACCAGTAACGAAGTGATCACGATGAGTGTGATTACGGCGCAGATAAACAGGAAGACCAGCTTGCGCGTATTGCTTCTGGCCTGATCCTGATGAGCAAAGAAATTCATAACAGAGCAGTTATCGTTGCTTTAAAAAGAAACCTTGGGCGCTTCCTGCATGGCTTCACTGTCTGCGAATTCAAGCAAACTGGCATTTTCACTATGGCCAAAAGTGCCGGCAAAAATAACCGGTGGGAAAGTCTGTTTGTAGGTATTGTATTCAGTCACCGCATCGTTAAATGCCTGCCTGGAAAAGGCGACCTTGTTTTCCGTACTGGTAAGCTCTTCAGACAACTGCATCATATTCTGGTTGGCTTTGAGATCCGGGTAGGCCTCTACTACTACATTCAACTTTCCCAATGCCCCGCTGAGCATACCTTCGGCCTGATTCAGATCCAGCATGGCAGCCGGGTTTCCGGGATTGGCCGAAGCCTTTTCCAGGCCACTCATCGCCTGATTTCGGGCATTGATTACCGCTTCCAGCGTTTCTCTTTCATGCTGAATATAGCCCTTGGCGGTTTCCACCAGATTGGGAATCAGGTCATAACGCCGCTTAAGCTGCACCTCTATTTGTGAGAATGCATTCTTGTAACGATTTTTAAGAGTGACGAGTTTGTTGAAAATTCCAACAACCCAGAAAATCACCACGGCTAAAATAATTAACACGATTATGGTTGATGCTGACATTTTGTTGTTCCCCAGTTAAGTTATCTCGATCATACTCTTATCTTGTGAATGAATAAAAGGCTCTACCTCTCAGAATTATCACGCAAAAAATACAATGAGAGTTCGAAAAGTTCTTTAATCAGCAAGACTGAAGAATATGAATCTGATTGAACATCTCTGGAAAATGATTTTCAATGAAGTCAAAGCATAAAAATAACCTTCAAAAGATTGAAAGCAGGAGAACATCTATGAAAATAGTAATTCGAGCGACAAGAACACCATTTAAGTGTCTGACGTTTTTAATCATTGCATGGATCAGTGCGCTGTCAACTTTCCCGGCTATTGCACAACCCCGACGTGCGGCTCCTGCCCCGGTCCCGGATGCTGTCGTCATGCCAAGACCAGATGAGACTGAAGTCAGGCGGGCTGAAACGTTGCTTGCGTCCTTTATGGCTGGCCTTGGCACTGAAGACGAAAAATTATTCAGCCGTTATCCCTTCTTGCTGGAAGTCTCTCCCCCCGGTATTAACACGGCGATCATTCCTGCGCTTAATCCGCGTTTTCAGGAAAAACACGAAGCCAATCTGGCCGTGGCCAGCGCAGGCAATATTGATGTGCTATTCATGGGCGACTCGATTACAGACTGGTGGCGTACAGAAAGCGGACGCTATGCAGGTAAACCTGTATTTGATAAATATTTTTCTGATATGAAAGTAGCCAATTTTGGCATTGCTGGCGATACCACCCAAGGTGTTCTATACCGCTTGCAAAATGGCGAAGGTGAAGGCTATTCACCCAAGGTAATTATGCTGATGATCGGAACTAACAATACCCGCACAAATCTGGCTGGCGAAATCGCAGAAGGAGTCGGCGCTATTGTACTGGACATGCAGACACGCTGGCCGCAATCCAAAATTCTGCTGTTGGGAATTTTTCCACGTAGCACCCCTGACAATCCGGTGAGGGAAAAACTCGCACAGATAAATTCGGTCATTGCCCGTCTTGATGATAGTAAACAGATATTTTATCGGGACATCGGTGACATCTTTCTCGATGCAGACGGTGTAATTTCCACTGACATCATGAGTGATGGATTACACCCGACCACAATGGGCTATCGTTTATGGGCCGAAGCGGTGAACGGCCCACTCCGGGAAATGCTGAAATAAATTGATCGCGCTATTTCAGACAATAGCCGGTTTATGCATCCTTTACTTCGGTGGAGAGACTCTGGTTCGTGGTGCCGTGGCACTGGCCTCCCGTTTGGGTTTATCTTCTCTGGCTATCGGCCTTACGGTTGTGGCTTTTGGTACCAGTGCACCTGAACTTGCAGTCTCCCTGAATGCCGCAATGAATAATGCCAGTGATATTTCCCTGGGCAATGTAATAGGGTCCAATATTGCCAATATAGGCCTCATCCTTGGTCTGTCTGCCGTGATCTCCCCGCTTGTCGTACAGGCAAAGATTATTCGTATGGATGCCCCCATAATGATTACATCTATGCTACTGGCTGTTGTTTTTTTACTTGATAATCAGATAAGCAGACTTGAAGGCTTGATCCTGGCTACGGCACTGATTGCCTATATCGCCTTCACTTTCCTCCAGGCCAGGAAAGAACCAGAACTTGTTCAGGAAGAATATCTTCAGGGTATTCCTCAAAGCAGAGGCAGACTCGCCATTGATTTGGGGTTGATCTTTCTCGGACTTGGTTTGCTGATTGCCGGAGGTAAATTACTGGTAATGGCGGCTGTTAGCATTGCTCTATTGTTTGGTATGAGCGAAGCCGTTATAGGTTTGACGATCGTTGCCCTGGGCACCAGTCTGCCTGAATTGACAGCCACCCTGGTGGCAGCACGCCGCGGTTACGGTGATATCGCCATTGGCAACATCATAGGCAGCAATATATTCAATGTGCTGGGCATTCTCGGTATCACAGCCCTTATCACGCCATTGCAAACCGGTAATATTCTGTGGGCGGATATTATCTGCATGGTATTGCTATGCCTGCTGACTTACCTGTTTTTATTCTCCCGTAGCAAGGTCGAACGCTATGAAGGAATCTTGCTTGTGCTGCTCTATATTGCCTATTGCAGTTGGTTAATCGTTCGATAAGCCCCGTGTGATTTCCTGTCTGTCTTCATGTCTATATTACCAACCCCTATCCTGTAGGTGACTGGTATGGCGCCAGAAACATAAGGCTTAAGCCAAAAAAAAACAGGGTGCATAAATGCACCCTGTTTTTATTCACACTCTGGACAAGCATTAACTGCCGCCAGATCCCAGTCTGTATTTAAAGGTCAGTCCCCAGTTAAGAGGTCTGCCTCGGGTAACACCCAATGCTGAACGCAGAGGGGCTTTCAGATTAACCGGTGCGGGTGGACCACCTTCCCAGTAACCGCCACCAAAGCGGCTGGCAAAGTTACCGTAGTTCTTGTCAGCCAGATTATTGCCAAACAAGGCCATTTCCCAACGATCATCGGGGCTGGTGTACAACAGTCGGGCATTAAGCAAGCCGTAGCCTGGAAGTTCATAGCGTGAATCCAGGAACCATTCCGCCACCGGCACACCGAAAGGACCGCTACCACAACCGGAAGAGCCCGGCCCGTTTGGCGCTTCAACGCCGCCTGGATGGGTCTGCTGTGGTCCAGTGTAGGCATAGTTAACCGATAACTGCAGGCCACCATTATTTTCCAGGTCGAAATCCCAGATTCCACCGACCTGATAGCTTCGCTCAGCTGGCGATGGAAACAGGAAGATGCCATTGTTGACACAGACATCATTGACCTTGCTGTCTATCCAACCGGCACTGGCATTCAGAGAGAAGTTATCCGTGACCGCCAGTTGGGTATCAATTTCGACACCATCCAGATCAATAGTCCCCTGGTTCGCCAATTGAATGGCGAAGCCCACTGGTGAGGTCGGATCAGAGACAGCGGTCGCATTCTGCCGATCGCTGTATTCCATGTCGAAATAAGTCAGGTTAAAACGCAACCTGCTATCGAAAAACTCACCAC
>Ga0255752_10006897_pt1 | contig 10532 bp, 7 predicted proteins | sample 011ome_25_FD_179952 | JGI IMG/M metagenome (GOLD analysis project Ga0255752, IMG submission 179952) | Coastal salt marsh microbial communities from the Groves Creek Marsh, Skidaway Island, Georgia - 011512CT metaG (version 2) | ecosystem: Environmental > Aquatic > Marine > Intertidal zone > Salt...
CTTCGTTTGCAAGTACTTTTCATTGTGTGGGTTGGGTTGTATTTCTATCGGTACTTGTTCCACAATCTCCAATCCATACCCCAATAAGCCAACTCGTTTTTGAGGATTATTGGAAATCAATCGAATTTTAGATATGTTCAAATCTCTTAAAATCTGTGCCCCGACCCCATAATCTCTGCTATCCATGGGTAGACCCAGGGCCAAATTAGCTTGTACCGTATCCATCCCTTCTTCTTGAAGTTTATAAGCCTTCAATTTGTTGATAAGACCAATACCTCTCCCCTCTTGGTTCATGTACAAAACCACTCCTTTTCCTTCTTGCTCAACGAGTTCCATAGCAGCATGCAATTGAGGACCACAATCGCATCTGCACGAACCGAAAATATCTCCTGTGGCACAGGAAGAATGAACGCGAACGAGCACGGGCTCATCCTTATCCCAACTACCTTTAATTAAGGCCAAATGAATTTCCTGCGTATTGGTTTGACGATAGGCAATCAAATCAAAATCTCCCCAAGTGGTTGGCATATCTACCCCAATTTCACGGGTGATTAAACTTTCATTTTTTAGCCTGTAGGCAATCAAATCCTTGATAGAAACAAGTTTGAGGTGAAATTTCTCACGTACTTTCATTAAATCATCCAACCGAGCCATAGTCCCGTCCTCATTCATAATTTCAACGAGAACGCCTGCCGGTTGTAAGCCAGCTAATCTTGAAAAATCAATGGCTGCTTCGGTATGCCCTGCTCTTCGCAAAACACCACCTCTTTTGGCCTTAAGAGGGAAAATGTGTCCTGGCTTACCCAGCTCATTCGGATGAATACGATCATCTACTAATGCTAAAATAGTTTTGGCTCTATCCGAAGCAGAAATACCTGTAGTACAGCCGTGCCCTATTAAATCCACAGATATGGTAAAGGGTGTTTCAAACACCGCAGTATTGCTTCCTACCATGAGGTCTAAGCCCAGTAATTCACAGCGATCTTCGATCAAAGGAGCGCATATCAGTCCTCTTCCATGCGTCGCCATGAAGTTGATGATCTCTGGGGTAACTTTTTCAGCTGCGCAAACAAAATCGCCTTCATTTTCACGATCCTCGTCATCAACTACAATGATTACTTCTCCGTTTTTGATTGCCTGAATGGCATCTTCAATGGGGTCAAGCGTATATTTTTCCACAGATACGTGTTGTTAAAAGCCTCGTTTGCTAACAAAGTTAGCTGGTTTGAATAGAAAACTGGAACAGCCAGGAGAAAGTTTGGAATTAACCAATTACTATCCCCAGCTCTTTATCGATTTTAAATTTAAATTTCTTTAATTCAAGGTAGAGTTCAAGCAACTCATTCACCTCTGCTTCTTGAAGTTGCATTGCTTCTGCTTCTTTGATTTTGGCCATGGCTTCCTCCATCATTTTTTGTAAAAATCGCCGCTTCAATCTTAAGATAGACTTGAATGCTGTAGTCGCTAAATCATCTGACTCAAGCTGAATAAAAATCTGAAATTTATCCTTCCAATGGTTAGAAATTTCATGCCTCTGAGTAACCAAGGCGATGGCTTCCTGACGAATTTCCGTATCGGAATGATTTAAAAATAATTCATCTGTTGGAATCTTTCCTGATACACCCTGCTCCTTGAATACTTGCAACATTTTTTGATAAATAGGAGTTTGAAATTCAATCTCCTTGATTTCTTCAATTACATACTGACTAAAATGCACCTCTTGGGCATCCAGCCTAATGCTTCCATAATTAATCAACAACCGCATGGTCTCACGCTCCTGAAGCAGAATGGTACTTCCAGAAGAAATTTCTTCAGGAGCTGCTACTAATTCGTCAATGCTTGTTTCGATTGCCTTTTCTTCCTTGGCACGTTCAAACTGTTCTTTTTGGGTTTTTAAAAGAATTTTATTGAGTTCCGCATGGATGATTTCTTCTTCAATTGCCAACAAATTTGAAGCCTCCTTGGCATAGATCGATCGAATAATTGGGTCAGGAATTTTACCTATACTTTGTACTACTTCGCGGATTATTCCTGCTTTCCGGATGGGATCTTGATCAATTTCCTCTTTGTATAGCCCAATTTTGAAACCGATAAAGTCTCGACTAGACTCTTTGAGATATTCTTGAAAAGCTTGAGAACCCACCTTTCTGGAGTAACTATCAGGATCTTCTCCTTCTGGGAATACAACTGCTTTGACATTTAGCCCCCCTTCCAGCAATAAATCAATCCCCCGCAGAGAAGCCTTTATTCCTGCTGGATCGCCATCGTAAAGCACCGTAACCTGATTGGTAAATCGGCGAATTAATTTAATCTGTCCCTCGGTAAGGGAGGTTCCAGAGGAAGCAACCACATTTTCAATTCCTGAAAGGTGCAAAGAGACCACATCGGTGTACCCTTCTACTAAATAGCAATTGTCAAAATCACGGATTGCCTTTTTTGCTTGAAACATACCATAGAGCACATCACTTTTGTGGTAGATGGGCGTCTCAGGCGAATTGATGTATTTGGGTTGATTTTTATCTTTGGTTAAAATTCTAGCCCCAAAGCCAATGGCTTTGCCACTGACATTGTGAATGGTAAAGGTGACACGGTTTCTAAATCGATCGTAAAGTCGTTCAGTATCTCCTTCTTTCTGTAAAATCAAACCCGCTTTCAATAAAATATCCTCCTGGTAGCCTGCTGCTTTGGCTGCTTTCAAGAAATTATCCCAGCCATCTAATGCATACCCTAAGTCAAACTTTTGAATAATTTGCGGACTAAAGCCACGTTCTTTAAAGTAGCTTAAACCGATAGACTTCCCTTCTTCGGTATCTAAGTTTTTAATAAAAAAATCTTTGGCAAAGTTGGTGGCTATAAACAAGCTCTCTCGTTCATTTTGCTCCAAATTTTGCTCTGGACTAAGATTTGCCTCCTCCTCTACTTCTATTCCATACTTTCCTGCAAGCTGCCGAATGGCTTCCTGAAAACCGATTCCTTCAATATCCATCACAAATTGGATGGGATCTCCTGCTTTTCCACAGCCAAAGCACTTATAAATTTGTTTGGATGGCGAAATGGAAAATGAAGGGGTTTTTTCTCCATGGAAAGGGCAACAAGCCCACATATTTTGGCCCTTTTTTTTCAAGGGCACATAATCACCAATCACCTCGACGATGTCAACGCGTTCTTTTACTTTGTCGGTGGTCAGTTTGCTGAGGGACATGGGAAGAATTGAATAAACAAAGGTAAGGACTCCAATGGGAAATCGAAGCTTGATGGCAAAGAAGAAAATTCGGCCCCAACACTTTGTAAAATACCTGTGTAGGTTTTTCTAAGACACATTCTTGACCTAACTTGCAAAAAAATTTCAAATGCCATGCAATTGACTCCAGAATTGTTGAAAAAATCCCTCTCCAAAGTCCAGGATCCTGATTTAAAGAGGGACTTGGTTTCATTGGGAATGATTCAGGGGATAGAAATCAATGGCAATTTGGTAAAGTTTTCGGTCGTACTGACCACACCCGCTTGTCCACTAAAGGAAGTAATTAAAAATAATTGCTTGGAGGTTTTGGATGAAGATTTTGGCAAAAATTACAGCTGGGAGATTTTTATGACCTCACAGGTCACTACCGTACGTGAAGCCACACCGATACTCCCACAGGTAAAGAACATCATTGCCATCGCTTCAGGAAAGGAGGGGTTGGCAAATCTACGACAGCAGTCAATTTAGCTGTTGCCCTTGCTGAACTAGGAGCAAAAGTGGGATTGATTGATGCCGATATTTCAGGACCATCCATTCCCACCATGTTTAATGTGGAAGGGGAACAACCCGCAGTAAAAAAAGAAGGGGAAAAGAATATCATTGTTCCAATTACTCAGTATGGTGTAAAGATGATGTCTATTGGATTTTTAACTCCAACGGACAGTGCTGTCGTTTGGAGAGGTCCCATGGCAAGCTCAGCTTTGCGTCAATTTATCGCCGATGTGGAATGGGGAGAGTTGGATTACTTGTTGATAGATCTGCCTCCAGGCACCTCTGACATTCATCTCACGCTAGTACAAACAGTGCCAGTAACAGGGGCTGTCATTGTGACCACTCCGCAAAAAATAGCTCTTGCCGATGCCACAAAAGGATTAAGCATGTTTCGCCAAGCTCAAATTAATGTTCCCATCTTAGGTGTTATAGAAAATATGGCTTATTTTTCACCTGAAGAACTTCCAAACCACAAATATTACCTATTTGGTAAGGATGGGGGGAAGAAGCTGGCTGAAAAATACCAGGTTCCTTTTTTGGGAGAAGTTCCAATCGTACAAAGTATCCGCGAAAGTGGAGATAGTGGCTACCCTGCAGTACTTAAATCTGGACCTACTCAAGAGGCTTATTTGAAACTTGCAGAGGAAGTAGCTCGTCAAATAGCAATACGGAATTCTTCATTAGAGAGAACCGAGTTAGTAGAAATTAAACCTTAAGAATTGCTCATGGAAGCTGTATTGAGAGAAAAAATAGAATTTGCTTTGGACACCATTCGACCTTATCTAGAAGCAGATGGAGGAAATGTGCGTATTGTAGAGCTAACTGAAGAGTATGTGTTAAAAATTGAAATGATGGGAAATTGTGGTTCTTGCCCCATGTCCTCCATGACTCTAAAAGCAGGTGTTGAAGAAGCTATTTTGCGTGCTATCCCAGAAATTAAGCGAGTAGAAGCAATTAACCTTACCGTTGCTTAATCCTCCATTCCATGAAAAAAACACACCAACTAAGCTGGGGCTCGCTATTTTTTGTAGGGCTTTTCACACTAGTATCCCTACCTAGCTTTGGACAAGGGGTAATTTTGAAAGAATTTAAAGATGCTTCCAATGACCACGTTGGTATGGGACATGGTGAAAAATGCGGGCACACCATATTGGAAATCCAGCAAGAAAAAGAGTTGGGTGTGTTTGGTACGAAAGATTTTTTTGAAGATTGGATTACGCGTAAAATCACCGAAAAGAACAGCAAACCGCAAATCATGAGGGTTCAGGCTGAAAAAAGAGTGATTCCAATAGTCGTACATATTATCCACAATGGAACCGACATAGGTGTCGAAGCCAATATTTCAGACGCACAGATTTTTGAACAGATTCGTGTTTTAAATGAAGATTTCAGAAGATTAAATGCAGATGCCATCCTCACCCAAGCGGAATTTGTTCCAGTGGCAGCAGATGCGAATATTGAATTTGTTTTGGCCAAGCAAGATCCAAATGGACTTCCTACCACAGGTATTGTACGAAAGCAGGGGCCTAAAGAGAGTTATGGGCCGGGAGACGCAACCCTACTAGGTCAGACATCCCAATGGAATCCTGAAGAGTATTTAAATATGTGGGTGGTACCTTTGGTTTCTCCATATTTAGGTTTTGCGACCTTTCCTACTTCTAATTTACCCGGACTTAATTTCGCTCCCTCAGCAACAATTCGTGATGGGGTAACAATCGATTACCTCTTTTTTGGAACTGGGCCAGGTACTGCCGCCAATACCAATGGAAGAACTGCAACCCACGAAGTTGGACACTTCCTGGGCTTACGTCATATTTGGGGTGATGGAGGCTGCGAAGTAGATGATTTTGTGGCAGATACCCCTGTTCAAGATGCACCTAACAATACCATTTGCAACGATAACCCGATACGGGTTTCTTGCGAAAACAGCAATATGATCCAAAACTATATGGATTATACCCCCGATCTATGCATGAATTTGTTTACAAAGGGACAAGTAGAACGATTTGATGCGGTGCTTGCCAACAGTCCAAGAAGGGCCACTTTGGTAAATAATCGAGCAACCAAAGACCCTGATCTAGCTACAAGAGATGTTTCCATCCTTAAAGTAGTTAACCCTGCGGATGCACTTTGCCAAAGCACATTAACTCCTCAAATTGAAATTCAAAATCGTGGAAACGAATTCATTACCTCCGTAACCGTAGAATTTAGATGGAATGGACGCCTGATTGAAAGTAAGCGATTTGGGACCGAACTCAACACAGCCGATACGGCAATCCTCACTTTTGGAAGTTTTGAAACCTCCGGTGAAACCAATGAATTTGTGTTCTCAATAGTTCAAGTGAATGATCTATCAGATCTTGTGGCGGCTAACAATTCGCTAAGTTCCAAACCCGTTCAACAGGGGCAACTGACCCTTCCCTATGCACTGCCCTTGAGCGCTCTGCCGGCTACTTGGATCATTGGAAATCCTGACCAGTCATTGACTTGGGAGCAAACCAATGTAACCCTAAATGGAACACCTGAGCCTGCACTTTTTATTCGACATTACGAATACGAAGCGCAAGGTCAATTAGATTATTTCATTTCGCCTCAAATTGATCTGAGCCAATACCCCAATGCACAGTTGGTATTTGAGTTGGCTCATGCTCCGTACAACGAACCGGGATTCCAAGACGAATTGCTTGTAGCAATCGCTCCAGATTGTAGCCTAGAATTTGATATCATTAGCGCGCCATACAAGAAAAATGGAACCCGTCTTCAAACTTCCGACCCAACCGTGGAAGAATTTATTCCAACCAGTGACTCCCAATTTAGAACAGAACTGGTCAACTTGAGTCAATTCAAGGATTTAGGGAAAATTAGAGTAGCTATCGTCACGAAAAATGCTTTTGGCAACAATATTTTTATTCGAAACCTGCGTGTCCTCCCCAATGAAGAATTTAAATACGATCTAAAAATCGAAGGCATTCTAGCTCCAAGCCCCATTAGCGCGGGAAACCACGAGGACGAGATCGTGCGCTTGACCAATACAGGGAATTTGCCTATTTCCAAGTTTTTATTCAGCAGAAATACGAATAATTCTGGAAACCGATTATTTCTTGGTTCTGGGTTTGTAATCCCTCCTGGAGAATCGATCAACGTTACCCTGGCAAACTCCTCGACTGATGGGATAAATAATTTAAAATTTGGGGTTTCTGAACCGAATTTTGACCAAAATATTCCTGAAGCACCACAAGTTAATTGGAATTTTATAGAGAATACAGGACGCATTGAAATCCCTTGGAGACAAAATTTTAACGGAAGTACCGAATTGTCCCCTTGGCTAAGCATCAATCCTGAACGTGGTCAAACTCCTTGGGAGGTGACTACGTCAAGTGGGGGTACTGGACCAAATAACTTAGCTTTTATTCAACAAATTACTTCAGGAAACTCTTACTGGCTAGGTTCTCCCATATTTGATTTGTCAAAAAGTCGCCAGGCTAGTATTTTCTTCGATGTAGCTTCTGGGCCTGCAGATCCTTCGACCACCCTTTCCTTACTTGCGAGCACCAACGAGGGAGAAACTTACCAAGTAATTTGGTCAGCAGCAGGTGCTGAACTAGCTACTGTAAGTGGAGGTCCTGTTAACCCAACTAATGCAGGGGATTTTGAACGAAAATATGTCAATCTCACGGAGTTTACGGGGGAAGGAAAAAATCAATTAAGACTTGCGTTTGCGTTGGAAGGGCAAGGCAATCAAAATTCATCAGTTTACTTAGACAACTTTGAGCTTTTCTTAAGTGCAAATCCTGATCCAGTGATTCCAGCTGAAAAAAACAGCGTAGTGTATCCCAATCCAGCTTCAGAATTTGTGAATATTGCATTTAACCTTCCGAGAAGAGAAAATGTAACCATCCAGATTATCTCGGCTACAGGAGCTGTGGTACGAGAATTATCGTTTCCAAATACGCTAAACCAAACGTATACGTTAAGTAGAGAGATGTTTAGCTCAGGTCTTTTTGTTTTCAAAATAAATAGCCCTAGCCTTCAAGAGATAAAACGAGTTTTAATTCAATAAATGATAATAGGCTGAAAAGATTCCTATCGGCCAGGTATCTTAAGACTCATTTCCATGCTAGCAGAGAAGCCAACGATTCAATTGACTCTAACTTAATTCTATGCAATCACTTCTCCAACAATTAAAAAAAGTTGGGATTCATCTACTCCTAATTGCAGGTATATCGATTGCATTAGGGGTACTTTTCCTCAAGCTTTATCTTCCCTATTACACCAACCACGGGGAAACTGTCTCTGTTCCAGACTTAGAAGGAATGTCCTATGAGGAAGCCGAGGAAATGCTGCACAAGACTTCGCTCGAATTTGAAATTCTTCCCGATTCAGGATTTAGCGCTGAAAAAGACCCCTTGGCAATTTTAAAACAACGTCCAGAGGCCAATGCCCTGGTCAAAAAGGGCCGAAAGATTTACCTCACACTCAATGCTAGAAATGCGCCTATTCTAAAAATGCCTAGTTTGGTAAATATGCCATTGAAAAATGTCCAAGAAATTCTGTCCAACCTTGGATTGATGCGGGGTGACATTATATATGTTCCAGATATCGGTATCAATGTAGTGCTGGAACAACGATTTAAGGACTCTCCTATTGCTGAAGGATCACCCATACCTAAAGGATCAAAAATAGATTTGGTTGTTGGCGATGGATTAGGCAATCAACTTTTAACTACCCCTAATTTTGTAGGATTAGAGGAAGAGGAAGCTGAATTTCTGATATTAGGATCAGGCCTTCGATTGGGTAGAAAAATTTACCAAAAAACTGATTCCTTAAGTCCAGGAAAAGTTTACTTACAAAACCCACTTCTAGGGGTAGAACTGAAAACAGGAGATTTAATAGATCTTTGGATTTCCAAAAACAACTAGTTTTGAAAAGTAATCCCTATCTATTTTTACTTTTTCTAATTGCTTTGTTGAGTCAAAGTACCCCTAGCAGTGCTCAATTTGTTGTTTTTGCTCCAACGCATAGAAATCCGGCTAATTCCCTCTCTGATTCTCGCCCTCAAGAACGTCAAGCAGCGAATGGACTCATCCCTTTCTGGGATGATTTTTCTCAAGGAATTGACCCCTCCAAATGGATAGCAGCAGGAACTTCCTATACCGAAACCATTGGAACGAATGCCCCCTCTATAGGAATGGTCCTCTTTAATGGAGTAGATGAACTTGGGCGCTCCTATTCCTTACAAGAAAAGGATCAAGGAGAAAGCGATTACTTGACCAGTATTCCCTTGGACTTAAGTTCTTTAGATGTAGTACAGCAAAGTAGTCTGTACCTTAGTTTCTTTTGGCAAGCAGGAGGCAAAGCTGAAGTACCAGATCAATCAGATCGCCTCACTCTTCAAATTCTAAGTTCCTCAGGAAACTGGCAGACCATATGGGAAAAGTCAGGGGGAGATGGTTTAGACCGCAGTCTATTTACCCAAGAAATCATTTCTATCCTACCCGAATGGCAGCATGCTAACTTTCAGTTTCGGTTTTTCTCCAATGGAAGGCAAAGCGGTCCTTTTGATTCTTGGTTATTGGACTATGTCTATTTAAATAGCCAAGGAAGTGCTTCCCTCCTTGCTTATCCTGACCGTGCCCTAACCGTTCCAAGTGCCGTACGTCTGGGTGATTTTGGCGCATATCCTTGGGAACTTGTAGCCAAACATCAAAAAGACAACTGGTCCACAGTTAAAAGTGAATTTCAAAACCTTGAAAATAGATTTCGAGCAATGGAGTTTTCGGTAACCCTTCAAGATAGTATCGGAAACAACTTGCTATCAATCAACACAACAACTCCATTCAACCCCGTGCCCAATGCCTTGGAAAGAAGGACTATTATCAGTAGAACCTTTTCTGAAATCCCGGTGCCAAGTCAACCTGGGGAGATGTACTTTGAAACCGCCCTCATTACTGGAGATGGGCTATTAACAAGCATTAATGGAACGGATACCACTCGATATGCTCAAGTGGATTTCCGAATTAATGACTACGTAAGAACCAAGTTCTCTCTTCGAGATTACTTTGCCTATGATCAAGGGCAAGCAGACTATACGGCAGGAATCAATCAACGTTCAGGGCAATTGGCAGTAGCCTATACCACCCCTGAACCAGTCAATCTAACCGGTATCTCCATTGATTTCTCCAGTGCAAGGCAGGTCAATCAGGTAGTGGACCTAGTGGTCTGGTCATCTTTAGACCAAACTCCGCTGTACACTCAAGAAGTGACTCTACCGGCCAAGTCTCCTGAACAACCCATCATTTATTTCCAATTGGAAGAAGCAGTACCTGTATCCGGTACCTTTTATGTCGGTTTTACTCAATTTACCAACGATTTCTTGCAAGTTGGGTTGGACAAATCCACTGATTTTGGGGACCGCATCCACTACAATGTAGGAGGGGGATGGATTCAAAATAAAGATGTGGCGGGTGCGCTATTGATCCGACCCCACGTGCGTCTAGCTAGTAATGCAGGGGGAAATGTAAGCACCAATCCTACCCTAAGGGTCTATCCCAATCCAGCAATAGATGAAGTAATGGTCGAAGGAGAATTTTCCTACCTTCAGGTGCTTGACGCTTACGGCCGGGAGATTACCCTTCCACGCATAGCTAAGAATCTAGGAGAAGTCCTTAATTTTAGGGATCAACTACCGGGACTCTACTTGATCCGTGTAATTCGTGACGTAGAGATCACCTCATTTCGAATTTTAGTAAAAAAATAGCATGGAAGACATTACCGTAAACGAACTGAAAGAAAGACTAGA
>Ga0255752_10006900_pt1 | contig 10530 bp, 7 predicted proteins | sample 011ome_25_FD_179952 | JGI IMG/M metagenome (GOLD analysis project Ga0255752, IMG submission 179952) | Coastal salt marsh microbial communities from the Groves Creek Marsh, Skidaway Island, Georgia - 011512CT metaG (version 2) | ecosystem: Environmental > Aquatic > Marine > Intertidal zone > Salt...
CTTTACCTGGAAGCAAGGCGGACTAACACTTGCCGATCAAAAGGATGTAAATATTGAAGATCAAATCAACCTTTTCAGACTTGGCATAAACCTTACTGCTGGAGGAGAATTTAACCTAAGCGGAAACACCAATGCGTATGTCGGAATTGGGTGGCATAATACCTTTACCAACGTTTTCAGAAAAACAACCGAGAATAAAATCTTGGTGCCATCATCGGACGGAAGTCCAGCGCTTGATAATAATGGGTTTGCTATTGTCGGGGAATACAAATCTGCTGTAAGCAATTACATATCACTTGACTTGGGAATATTCTTTTAAATGACCGCACTTGCCGCAGCCGACTACATTACCGACTGGCTTTACAATTACAATCAGTCCGCTAAAACACATGGCTTTGTGATTGGAGTTTCTGGTGGCATTGATTCAGCAGTCACCTCTACATTGGTTGCAAGAACCGGCCTTCCGGTGCTTTGCCTTGAGATGCCTATCCATCAATCCATTGATCAAGTAAATCGTGCAATGGACCACATCGAATGGCTCAAGCTCAACCACGATAATGTGCAAATGGAAAGCATCGATTTAACAAAGAATTTCAATGCTTTTATCCAAGCATTACCTCCTACTAAGCTTGAATCGCGTGACATGGCATTGGTCAATGCCCGCGCTCGACTGCGCATGACAACCCTCTATTACTTTGCTGCACTGAACGGCATGCTGGTAGCCGGAACAGGTAATAAAATTGAAGACTTTGGCATCGGCTTTTTCACCAAATATGGTGATGGTGGGGTTGATTTGAGTCCGATTGCAGATCTCAAGAAAACAGAAGTGTATGCCTTGGGTAAAGCGCTAGGCGTAATTGAATCGATCATGAAAGCTCCGCCTACCGATGGGCTGTGGGGTGACGACCGCACCGATGAAGATCAAATCGGGGCTACATATGCTGAATTAGAATGGGCGATGGATTTTGAAGGAGACCTTGAATCGCTCAGCGCTCGACAAAAAGAAGTGATGGCTATTTACACCCGACTTCATCGTGCCAACAAACACAAAATGGTGCCCATTCCTGTGTGTAAGATTCCTGAAGAACTGAAGTAAGCAATCTCTTCCTTACACCACCCACGTGGAAGAACCTCGGATGAGCTTATCTAAATCGCCATCACCTTTGATGGAAATGGCTCGTGCTATTTGCTCGTTCATGGCATCTTCATAGCGGAATCGATCCTCCTGATAAAACACCCCAAATGGCCTAGGCATAGAATTTTCTGAACCTGGTTGATCAAACATCTTCGACAAGAAATAGGCCTTCGTTTCATCTTTCGAATCGTGAATCCACAAATCATCTTTGCTCACATCATTCAATGAAACGACCACCGGTTTCATTCCGTCAAAGCGAATGCCTTTATCCGAATCAGCTCCAAAAATCAGCGGTTGACCTTCTTCCAGCATCAGCACGTTATCAGCCTTGGTGCCTTTGTCTGTAAATACCTCAAAAGCGCCATCATTGAAAACGTTGCAGTTTTGATAAATCTCTATGAATGACGTGCCTTTGTGCGCATCCGCTGCTTTCAACACGTCACGCATATGCTTGGGATCGCGATCCATGGAACGTGCAACAAATGTTGCGCTAGCTCCCAGCGCCAAAGCTGCCGGATTGAAAGGATGATCCAATGAGCCCATTGGGCTCGACTTGGTGGTTTGACCTTTTGGAGAAGTAGGGGAATACTGCCCTTTGGTTAACCCATAAATCTCATTGTTGAACATGAGGACATTTACGTCAAAATTCCTCCTGAGCAAATGAATCAAATGATTTCCCCCGATAGAAAGGGAGTCGCCATCTCCGGTTATGATCCAAACACTTAAATCAGGTCTGGAAGCTTTCAATCCACTTGCCAATGCCGTTGCTCTGCCGTGAATAGAATGAATTCCATAGGTATCCATATAGTAAGGAAACCTTGAAGAACATCCAATGCCACTCACAAATACGGTATCTTCCTTCGAGATATTTGCTTCTGCCAAAGTAGATTGCAGTTGCTTTAGAATAGAGTAATCTCCGCATCCAGGGCACCACCTCACATCTTGATCTGTGGCCAAGTCTTTTGCAGTAAGATTAACTTGAATATCGTTAGTTTTGGTCATATCAATTTCTTTAACTCAACAGCTCCAGCACTTTATCTTTTATTTCTCTCGATGTAAAAGGCATCCCTTCAATCTTATTCAAAGGCATGGCTCTAACATCATACTTTGCATTAATCAAATGAACGAGCTGACCGTTATTGATTTCTGGGATAAGCACTTTGTCGAAATTTTTCATCACCTCGAACAAATTTCTTGGGAAAGGATTCAAATACTTGATGTGAGCTTGGCTCACTTGATGACCTTCACTGATCAGTTCACGAACTGCGGTTCGCGATGCTCCATAGGTCGAACCCCAGCCCAACACCAATACTTTTCCTTTGTCGGCACCTTGCTCTATTTTTTGTGGGGGAACTAAATCTGCAATTCTATTCACCTTCTCTTGTCTCACCTTCACCATTTTTTCGTGATTGGCAGGATCATAGCTCACATTACCCGACTTAAAATCTTTTTCTAATCCGCCCACCCGATGCTGAAGATTCTTCATGCCTGGAATTGCCCATTCGCGCACAAGGTGCTCGTTTCTGACATAAGGATAAAACACTCCATCTTCTAGTGATTTTTCCGCATCAGCAAAATTGGGTTCGATGGGCTTAATATCGCCCGCAGAAGGGAATTTCCAAGGCTCAGAACCGTTGGCAATAAAGCCATCGCTCAAATACATAACCGGAATCATATGCTCTACCGATATTCTTGCGGCTTCAATGATTGTATCAAAACAATCGGATGGAGAGTGTGGCGCAATTACTACGAGTGGCGCTTCACCATTCCGACCATTGATGGCCTGCATAAGGTCTGACTGTTCTGTTTTGGTAGGCAATCCTGTAGAAGGTCCTCCGCGCTGTACATTGATCACCACCAACGGAATTTCGAGCATTACCGCCAAGCCAATGGCCTCGCCTTTCAATGCGATTCCTGGGCCGCTTGACGCTGTAACGCCCAACGCCCCACCATAGCATGCGCCAATTGCTGCACAGACTGCCGCTATTTCATCTTCGGCCTGAAAGGTTTTTACCCCATAATTCTTGTGTCGAGCCAGTTCATGCAAAATATCAGACGCTGGAGTAATGGGATACGACCCGTAAAATAAATCGAGGTTTGATTTTTTTGCGGCAACGATCAACCCGAGCGCGGTTGCTTGATTCCCCATAATGCTCCGGTACTCACCTTTCGGTAAATGAGCCGACTCTACTTCAAATCGCGTAGTAAACGTTTCATTGGTGTCGCCAAAGAAGTAGCCTGATTTTAGCACTTTGATGTTTGCATCTCGGATTTCAGGCTTCTTAGCAAACTTTTCCTTAATAAATTTCTCAGTATTGTCGAGGGTTCTATTGTACATCCAATACAAGAAGCCAAGTACATACATGTTTTTACACCGATCAATTTCCTTTGTACCAAGGCCACTATCTACCAATGCTTCTCGGGTCATTTTCGAAACGTCCAACTCAATCACACGGTATTTGTCGAGTGAGCGATCGAGTAAAGGACTTTGCTCGTCATCGTATTTTGCCAAGCGCAAGTTTTTCTTATCAAATCCTGCAGTATTGGCAATGATGGTGCCGCCTATTTTCAATTGATGCAAATTGGCTTTCAGCGCTGCCGCATTCATAGCCACTAGTACCTCTACTTCATCACCAGGGGTGAAAATGTCTACACTAGCGAAGTGCAGTTTAAACCCAGAAACACCTGCCACAGTACCTTGTGGAGCCCTAATTTCTGCAGGGAAATCAGGAAATGTGCTGATGTCATTTCCATACAATGCAGACGTATTGGTGAAAAGGCTACCTGTTAACTGCATGCCATCACCTGAATCGCCTGCAAATAGGATAATAACGTCTTCTTTCTTCTCTGTATCTTTAGTCATTCGATAGAATTTCAATGCTCACAGCAAACCTTCTGCTTACCTCATGCGTATGATAGTTGTCTAACTGATCAAACAAGTGGCAAAAATAGCCGTATTTTACAGCTTTTATGTGCGATGGATCAGCTCTTTTTCAGAATCACGTTTGAATGATAATTAAGTTCATGAATAACAGAATATATCTCGCTTTGGTGGTGGTTTTGCTCTCAATTTTATTCTCCTGCAGGAGAGAATTTGAGCGGCCTATCCTTGAAAACGAAATATTGACTCCTATTCTCACTACGAAACTAACAATCAACGAAATTGTTCCCGACTCGTTAAGAAATACCTATGAAAGCGGATTGGTCTCGCTCGTTTACAGGAATTCTCTTTATTCGGCTGCCCTGAGTTCATTTCAGGAATTAGAAACTCGGGAATTCAATCAAACAGCCAAACTTCAGAGTTTGGCGCTTTCACCACGATCCGCAATTCGATCGATCTCTTTGGGTCAAGTGGCTGAAGCTGAAGGTGGGGTGATAGGTCAATTGATCATCAACTCCAACGGCAATACTTCGCCCATTCCACCTCTGGCAAATTTATCATACGGCCCGCTGGCTGTAGATGGTTCTGCATTTTTTGAAACCGTTACTCTGGATTCAGGATATATGGATGTGACCATTGAAAATCAGTTTCCATCAGATCTGTCAAATATCAATTTCGAAATCAGAAATGAAAATGACAATTCACTTGTGGGCAGCGAAATGTTCACGTTGGTTCCTGCCAACGACATTCAAACAAAATCCATTGATCTTGCGGGTAAAACCGTTGATGGAGACCTATTGGGCAATATTTTAAATTTCAACGTAGACGGCACAGGTGGAAGTGCTGTTTTGATCGATACGAGTGATCAAATTATTGTAACAATCACCGTCCGCGATATGAAAGTCAATTCAGCCACAGCGATTTTTCCTGCACAGGATGTGATTTCTCTTCAAGACACCAATGCCATGGAAAATGTCGGTGATCTGAAACTAACAAAAGCCACAGCAAAAACAGGGTTTGTGACAGTGAGGGTAGTGAGCACTGTAGAAGACACTATGTTTTTCAATTATTTCATTCCTGAAGGAAAGAAAAATGGGGTTCCGTTTGAAATCAACCAAAAAATCAATCCAGCACCACCTAATGGGAGCACCTCAAAAGAATTCAATTTCCCAGTTGATGGCTACACCTTCGATTTAACCGGTTTTCCGATAATCAATCATTACAACGCTTTCTACAGCGAATTGACAGGTAGGATTGACTCAACAGGAAGATTGGTTAACTTAAGCCTAGATGACAGCCTCTTGGTGTATGTTAAGCTCAGTCAATTTAAGCCTGAATATGTTGAAGGCTATTTGGGAAGCAACAGCATCTCAATCGGCCCGGAGGCTGTTAATCTTGATCTTTTCAAAAACTTCAAAGACGGAACCATCGATTTTGAAGAGGTTAAGATTTCAATAGGTGTGAGCAATGGAAATGGTGTGCCATTTAGTGTTGCGCTGAATAGTCTTGAAGCGATAAATACAACCACGAATGAGCAAGTAGACATCAATTTGACTGGAATCGACAATCCATTGACTATACAAGAAGCGGTAAGCCTATTTGAACCATGGGAAAGCAGCTGGCAGCTGGATGAAACAAGTGGCAACCTCAATGATGCGTTGAATATTTTCCCGAATCGCTTATTGGTTGCACTGGATGTTACGAGCAATCCTGCCGAAGATTCATTGAATCTTACCCAATTCGCTGTTGACTCGAATAAACTAGAAGCGTATGCGGATATCGAAGTGCCGCTTTCGTTCATTGCGGATGGACTAAGGCTTGTTGATACTTCCTCATTTGATCCTCGCTCCATCAAGAAGCCAGATGGCATTTTAGATGGCGTATTCTACCTCACTGCAGAAAACACATTCCCAGTAAGCGCCTCCATTGAAATGCTTTTCATTGATCAAAATGGGAACATCTTAGAAACTGCCACATTTGATGAACAACTTCAAGTAGGAAACCGAAATCGAGCCTCCAGCAGCACGCTTGAATGGGCATTCAGCCGCGATCAGTTGAATCGAATATTGACTTCCTCATCGATCGTTTTTTCCATTGAGGCAAATACTGAATCCCTCACCTCCTATTCTAAAATATATTCAGATCAAAGCATCAATCTCACGCTTTCATCTCGATTTAACTACCTCTTTGACAATGAATAGCCCGTTGAAATATTTCATATTCACCTGCTTGGTACTTTCTTCGGTCAATGGCATTTCTCAAGGCGATAAGTGGTGGAATGAGTATCATTTTTTCGGTAGTAAATCCACTGACAAGACGAGTCTGTGGGGTTCATTTGATTACCAGTTAAAATCAAACCGCCTTTCCAATCAAATTCTAAATGAAGCAATTTTTGATGGTCGCATAGCCAAAGCAACGGCAGATCAATTTTCATCTGAAAACTCTAACTCAACCACTTATTTATCCGGAGGTGTCATTGGAGATTTATGGTTAAGAACAAACCGACCAGGAAAATGGAATTTACTGTTTGGAATTGGATCGCGGGATATGTTGTATTCAAGCCTAAAAACCGGACTTGGTCAACTTTACTTGAATGGCAATGGTCCGTATGAAGACCAGGAATTAATACTTGGTCCGTCTAGATTGAATTATTTAAGCTATCAATTTTTGGGCTTTGGAACTGAATATAGCAATGAAAAAATCATTTGGGGGTTGAGTGCACAATTGATTAAAACCAGTCGCTATCAAGATTTTAGTATAAATAACTCCACGTTGTATACAGCGCCCAACGGAACTTATTTAGAAGCTTCGCTTGACTTCGATTACTACGCATCTGCCAGTAGTCAGCCAAAAGCGAGTGCTTGGTACGGCACAGGAGCAAGTTTGAATACATACCTTATCTACCAACAGAAACCTGAAGGTGCAATGCTATCGATCCAACTTAATGATGTTGGTTTCGCCTCATTTCAAGGGGTAAAGGGATATGCACTCACAAGAGACAGTCTTTTTTCAGGAGTGGAAATCAATAATATTCTAGCGCTTGATGACGCCTTACAAGCCAACGCTGACTTGGATAGTATTGAAGCAATATTGGGTATTACTTCATCTCACAAAAGCAAGACGACTACTCTTCCTGGTCGGCTTGGCATTGACTTTGTTCAGCCATTGAACCAAAAACTCACCTTGGCCATTGGAGCGCGACAACTGCTTTTTATGGGCATCCCCGAAATTAGACTTGGAATGAACATTAGAGCAGCTAAGCGTTTAGCCTTCGAGCCGCATTTTTCGTTTGGAGGGTTTTCTAGGTTTGACTATGGATTGACCGTATCTTCAAATCCAACTGATTTTCTTCAACTCATTCTAAAATACGATTTGCTTGAATCGCAGCTGAACGCCTCAAATTTTACAAGTCAGGCATTGTTCGTAGGTGGTCAGGTTTTGTTTTAATTCTGCCAATCACATCATGAATCAGACGAAGCGCAACATTTTTTTGACATAACGCTATGTGCTGAAGTTTTACTTAAATTTGACGAACCTAAAATAAATAATTATGAAAAAATTTACTCTTTTAGTAATCAGCCTATGCGCTGGTTCCATTTCTTTCGGCCAATGGTCGGAAAACTTTGACTCTTATTCCGCTGGCGACTTCATTGGAGTTGTCGGTGTAGCAAATGGATGGACTACTTGGTCAGGATCTGGCGCAGGAACAGCCGAGGATGTTCAAGTATCAAATGCTGAATCCCAGAGCGGCAATAACTCTATCTATTTTGAGGGAGCTCCTGGCGGTGGACCGCACGATGTAGTTCTTGACTTTGGTGATGAATATAGCACCGGTCAGTTTCATTTTGATATGGCCATCTATGCCGATAGCGGTTTCTATTTTAATTTTCAAGGAAACTCATCAATAGGAACGAGCTTTCCACTTCAAGTCTATTTGATAGATGATTCGCTAGGTGTTGATGATGGTACTGCACTGTATGCCAGAGTAGCTTACCCAAGTGTAAATCAGTGGGCAACGATTGGTGTTGACGTAGACCTTGACAACAACACATGGTCAATAACATGGGACGGAATGGAAGTTGCAAATTTTGCCAACGCCAATATTAATCAAGTAGCTGCAATGGATATCTACCCTCTTGATGGAAATCACGATTTCTACATTGACGATGTCAATTGGAGCCATATTCCTTCTCAAATGGTAACTTTCAAGGTTGACATGAATTATTACACCGCTAGTTCCTTCACAACCCCTGAGGTGAATGGAACTTACAATGGCTGGTGTGGCGCATGCAACGTTCTTGAAGACTTAGATGGCGATGGCGTCTGGGAAGGAACTTTCTTAGTAACAGCAGATTCAATTGAATACAAGTTTGCCTATGACAGTTTGACGGGTGAAGAAACCCTTATGGAAGGGATGTCTTGTACGAAGACTACTGGAGAGTCTACCAACAGATTTTTAATGCTTGACGGAAGTGATGTTGAGCTTGATGTGGTATGTTGGGAGGAGTGCAATGAATGCATTGAACCCTCAGGTATACAATCATTAAAAGGAGCTGCAGGGGTTTCTGTTTACCCAAATCCTGCAACTGATTATTTGACTATTGAGTTTAGCGAAGCAGCTTCGGAAATGAACATTTCTATGATTGATGTAATGGGAAGAACTGTTCTTCCTAAAATCAACAAGTTCAGCGGAACAAAAATTGAAATCCGCGTTAATGAGCTGCCACAAGGCGCGTATTTCATTTCTGGAACAAGTGAAGGATTCGGCTTCATGAAGTCAATTGTAATTGCCAACTAGGATTTAACCTGACTAGACACAAAAAGGGGCGCCCGATATGGGCGCCCCTTTTTTTGAATGTTCTGAATTACATCTAGTGCAACACAAGCATTGGTGCTTGCAGATTCTCGGCCAGACTTTTCGATGTGCTCGGATTCAATGCCCTCTTAAACCAAGATGCTATTCCCTTTATCAGAATTGAATCAGCTGGAGTTACTTGATTATTGAGCAATCTAAGTCGATCACCTTGCTCAATCTTTTCGAGCATACACATCTCTTCAGAATCATTCTTGATGCGTGTAACGGCAATAGGAAAATAAGACTTGAAGTCGCGATCAAAGGCCAATGCTTCATATGTTCTGCTCTGATACCATTTCCCAACAAGCAGAAAAAAGATTAAGCCCGCAAACGAATCAAAATAGCCCGGACCTGTTCCACTCAAAATCTCAAATGCACTTCTGCCAAATAGTGTAATGATTCCAAGTGCAATGGGCACATCGATCGTGAGGTATTTCAGCCTCAAACTCTTCCATGCGCTTTTGAGGTAATCAACGCTCGAATAAAGCAACACTGGAATGGCTAACCCAAAGTTGAGGTAGTTAAAAAGCACCTTGAACTTGTCTAATGAGGCATCGTCTAACGATAAGTACTCAGGAAAACTGAACAGCATAATATTGCCAAATGCAAAACCTGCAACCCCAAATTTGAGTAATAATTTCTTGCTCTCTTTACTGGCTTTACCCTTCGTTCGATCACGCTGTAAATCGGGCGGATAGCCCAAATCTTCCAAGAGAATTACCAACTCCTTCAACGAAACCACATCCGAGTTAAAATGAATGGTTACCTCTTTGCGTAAAAAATTCACTTCAGACCGATAAACCCCCTCATTGAGCTGCTCTAATTTCTCAAGCAGCCAAATGCAGGCTGCGCAATGCATGGAAGGTAAATAGAGTGTCACTTTGTTTCGACTTCCTTCCGAAAAATCAATGAACTGACGCTTGACTTCATCAAGGTCTACAAAATCTTTATTTGCGCGATTAGAGTTGACGGCTGATCCCGGAGCTTCTTTATCAATCTCATAGTAGCTCACCAATCCGGTTTCGTTGAGTAAGGTATAAACAGTCTTACAACCATGACAGCAAAAGTCATGGTCATCGTGAAGGATAACCCCATCATTACAGTCTTCACCGCAATGATAACATGTCTTGATTTGTTTGGCTTGCTCCATAAAAAAAGCGAGCCACAAAAGTGCCCCGCTTTAGATAATTAGAAACTGATCTCAATCAGTTAAAATTCCATTTTACATCAATGCGCAACATTGATCTTGTTGACAAACGTTCCACGCGCTGTAATCACCTCAATTACATATATGCCTTCTGAAAGATTGGTGGTCGCTATTTGCGTAGTCATTGCGTTTGGCGAGGCAACTGAAACAACATTTCCCAACAAATCCGTCACCCGGAAGTGCTGAATTACATTGCTGCTAACGATGTTCAATTGGTCATTGGCTGGGTTGGGGTAGGCTTTAAAACCAGCTTCATTCAAGGTTCCGATTCCAGTTAATGCAACTGAAAAAGTTCTTGATGTATCGCAACCATTGCCATCTGTAACAATCACCGTGTAATCTCCTTCGCCCAAGCCAGAAATATCTGCAGATGTAGCTGTAAATCCATCTGGTCCTGTCCAAGCGTAGCTGTATGTTCCAGCTCCTGTTCCACCTGATACCGTAATGTCAAT
>Ga0255752_10006902_pt1 | contig 10529 bp, 9 predicted proteins | sample 011ome_25_FD_179952 | JGI IMG/M metagenome (GOLD analysis project Ga0255752, IMG submission 179952) | Coastal salt marsh microbial communities from the Groves Creek Marsh, Skidaway Island, Georgia - 011512CT metaG (version 2) | ecosystem: Environmental > Aquatic > Marine > Intertidal zone > Salt...
TTTCGTTGCAAACATCAGACACTACTATTGAAGCAACTAATGTATTAGGTAAGATTGAGTTTAGTGCTCCTGATGAAGCTAGTGGTACAGATGCTATACTTGTTGGTGCATCTATTGAGGCATTAGCCGAAGCTACATTTGATAGTTCTACTAACTCTACTGCCCTTGTATTTAAAACTAATACTACTGGTGCAGCTACAGAACGTATGCGTCTTACAAGTGCAGGTGATCTACACTTCTTGGATGATCGCAAAGCCATCTTCGGTGCAGGGTCTGACCTACAGATTTTTCATGATGGGTCTAATAGTTATATTAATGACGGTGGTATAGGCTCTCTTAAAATTAGGGCTGACCAGTTGCGTATTGAAAGCGCAGACGGAAGTGAAACTTTAGCTGTATTCAATCAAAACAGTGATGTGTTCTTGCGACATGACAACATAACCCGCCTCGCCACCACCAGCACAGGCATCAGCGTAACAGGCAATGCCACATTTGCAGATGACGGTAAGGCCATCTTTGGCGCAGGGTCAGATTTAGAAATTTATCATGATGGGTCTGAAAGCATTATTAAAGACGCTGGCACAGGAAATCTAAAAATACTTGCGACTAATTTACGGATTAACAATGCAGATAGCAGTAAGTCGTATATTACTGGTGTTGATGGTAGTTATGTAAATTTATATTACAACGGGTCACAAAAACTTGTCACCACCAGCAGCGGAATTGACGTGACGGGTACAGCGGTCACGGACGGTTTAACATCGTCTGGGGTGTTGAGTGTTGATGCGGAAGCTATTTCACAAATTAAGTCTGGTGTTGCCTCGGATGTTTTGCGGTTAGGTAACGACTCTGGAACATATGTTTTAGGTTTTGCTTCAAGTCTTGCTTCAATGGATTTGGGAGCAAGCGACAATTTTCGTATTAGACACAGTTCGACAGAAAGTTTCCGAGCTACTCCAACTGGGGTTGTGTTGAATGAAATTTCTAATTCGAGCGTAGACTTCCGTGTTGAGAGCGACAACCAAGCCAATATGCTGTTTATGGATGCGGGGAATGATCGTATTGGGATTCAAACAGCCATTCCATCAACAACCTTCCAAGTAGACGGCCTAGATGATGGCGACATCACATGGTTTAGAGGCAACGGCACAAATGCAGGTGGTCGTGCATTAAGGTTTGGTGTTGGTAATACTACTCGTACCGAATTCCCAACATACCTTCCCAACATTTACTCAACTGCAAGTGATGGAGCAAACAGTGGGCTTGCCATCGGAATGTATGGCGGTACGTCAGGTGAAGGTGCAATTCAGTTTTGGACAGGTGCTAGTGATGCTTTTGCAGAAAAGATGCGTATCCAAAGAGCAGGTAATATAGTTGCTCAATATGGTGCGGTATTTAACGAGGGAGGTTACAATTCCGACTTCCGTGTTGAGAGTGACAGTCAAACACATGCGCTGTTTGTGGATGCAAGTAATGACACGGTGGGCGTTGGAACAAGTTCCGTTTCCAACACAGTCGCTGCAAACTTTCATGGTAAAGGTATTCTTTTCCGCAACAATGTTAATGGCGATAACACAAACTGGACAAAACTCCACAACACAGCAAGCACAGATCGCTCTAATCTTTTGATACAACCCTCCACGGGCAGCGTGGAGATTACACAAGGTGGTGGTCTTACAGTTACCAACACAGCGAGTTACGGCAATGTTTTCAACGAAGGAGGCGTAGACGCAGACTTCCGTGTTGAGAGTGACAATGAAACTCATGCTATTTTCGTTGATGCTGAAAATGATCGTGTTGGGCTTTTTGCAAGTTCAACAGCATCAGGTTATGCCCTGACTGTTGGCACAGGTGGTATTCATCTTGATCCAGATGTAATTAGTCGCATCACAGGTACACGGGGATATTCTGTTGCTACTGCTGGTGGCATAAACGTATTTCGTGCTTGTACCGTATCAGGCGTTGGTTCTCGTGGACGTTTAAGGGCAATCGGTTCTATTGGGTATGGCGATCCAGAGTTTGTCGAATATTTTGTTGAAATGGGCGAAGGTAATGCTGATGATGAATTTGGCGTGAATGTCTATTCTGTAGGCAATCCGTCTGGGCAAGATGCTTTTCGATCAAACAATAACCAATTTAAAGTTTATACAAATCGTGTAGACAGCACTACTTTTGATCTCTGGGTTGAAGTTGGTCATTTTTGTAGGATGGACTTTTTCCTAGAGGAAGTCGGTGGAGTTACTCCTAGATTTGATAACTCTGGAACAAGCACTCTTCCTGGCACTGCTATACTAACAAACAATTCATCTCAGGTACAAATTCTTGCAGACACCGTACAACTTAGAACTCAAAACGCTTCGCAAGACACGTTATTTAAAAATTTAAAGGCAACATCTAGTGAAACTGCGCTTAATGATGACAGCCAAGACATAGACTTCCGTGTTGAGAGTGACGGTAACACCCATATGCTGTTTGTGGACGCAAACACAAACGCAGTTGGTATCGCAACAAGCGGTCCAAGCTCAAGCTGTGCCTTAACAGTTGGTGGTTCAGCAGGAGATGGTAGTCCACCACTATTCGTTGATTCTACTATAGCTGCATCAAGCACTTTTAACTATGTTTTCCAAGGTCATGTTACAGATTTACCAAATGCTAAAAGAGCAGCACTTAGTGTTGGGAGGGGGCATAGTGCGTATAATCAAACAATTATGGGCCACTATAATAGCTCGGCTGATAGCACCAGTAACTACGGCTTCTTAGGAATGCACAATGCTGATGATGCTATTGTTTGGAATACAAGTAAAGAAGTAGGTATCGCAATATCTCCGTCAGCTAGGCTTCATGTTCAAGGTGAAGCAGGTAATGACACAGCAATTTTTAGAAATGGTTCTGATGCAGGTAATGGTATTTCAATTCAAAGGACAGACGGTACAGAAGTAGGCTCTATAAACTGGGCATCATCTTCAACATCATTTAATACAACATCTGACTACCGTTTAAAAGAAAATGTAGCTGACCTAACAGGTGCAATAGAACGTGTGAAACAACTTTCACCTAAACGCTTTAACTTTATTATAGACGCAGATACAACTGTGGATGGTTTTTTAGCGCATGAAGCTGCAACTGTAGTTCCTGAAGCGATTACAGGCACAAAAGACGCAATGAAAGATGTAGAGTATGAGGTTACTCCAGCGGTACTAGATGATGATGGCAACATAGTTACTGAGGCCGTTATGGGAACCCAAAGCGTTCCAGACTACCAAGGTATTGATCAATCTAAACTGGTGCCGTTGCTAACAGCAGCATTGCAGGAAGCAATAGCCAAGATTGAAACACTAGAAACAAAAGTAACCGCATTGGAAAATGCATAAGACCAAGCCATAAAGGAGAAACAAACAATGGCACAAACAACTACTTGGAAAATATTAGACATGAAACGTGCATCAGATACTGGTGCAGTTGATACTGTCTATTGGGAATGTCGTGTACAAGACGATACCCACACAGACTGCAGTGCAGTAGAGGGCGGTAAGCTACGACTTACACCTGATCCTGATGCAGCAGACTTTATTGCATATGCAGACCTAACTGAAACAACAGTTTTAGGTTGGGTATATAATAGTCTAATTGAAGATGACGAAACAGCAGACGAAGCAAAGGCTCGTATTGAAACTAATCGTCAAGGAAAGGTTACAGCACAAGTTGCTCGTAAAACAGCCGAAGCATCTGGAATGCCTTGGGCGGCTGAATAATAATAATAAAAAAGGAGAAAAACAATGGCAGAGAAACAACCAAAAACCATTGTCATCAACGACAAAGAATACACTGAAGATCAACTTACTGATCAACAAAAAGCAATGGTCAACCATTTAGCTGACCTAGAACGTAAGATTGGATCAGTACGATTTAACCTTGATCAGTTAACTGTAGGCCGTGACGCATTTATGAATATGCTTACACAGTCTTTAGAGCAACCTGCAGAAGCAGAAATCGTAGATGAAGATGAGGCTGCATAAATGAAACTTGAGCAACTAATAGGTGTTGTCGCACTTGGCATCTTGAGTTGGGGAGCACTTCAACTTTATCAGATGAATGCTAACATGGCAGTAGTTTCGTATAAAGTTGACGAAAACTACAAGATGATTAAACCAATGTGGCAAGACTTTTTAGTTCGCCAAAACAGAGTAGCAGAGAAGTAACATGGAAAATATCAAACTCCCAATAGCATTAGTAGCTGCAATGGCTATCCAACTCGCTGGTGGAGTTTGGTGGGTTTCCCAACAGGCTGCTACAATAACCTCATTAGAAGAAACAGTCAGTCAACTAGGTAGCCGCATGGCTATAGAAGACAATATAAATCTTAAACGTGATGTAACAGATAATGCAAAAGAAATTGGGTATGTCTGGGATGATGTTGACGAATTGTGGCAAGAACTAAACAATCTTGCTAGTACAATTAAAAGTATTACTGTATTACAACAACGACTAGCAATAATAGAAAACGATTTAAAGTACATGAATCGTGACCACAATAAAATGTTGATGAACAACGATGGAATGTAAGTAATCTATCTGATTACATTTGCCCGAACACATTTAAGTTGAATAATGATTGATCCCGTTACAGCTATTGCAGGTGCAACTGCAGCATACAATGCCATTAAGAAAGGTATATCTGTAGGCAAAGACTTACAGGATATGGGAACACAACTGTCCAAGTGGGCAGGTTCAATGGCAGACTTGCAGTTTGCAGAAAAGCAACAAGCTAAACCACCTTGGTATAAAGTACTTGGTGGTGGTGTAGAAGCAGAGGCAATGGAAATATTTGCTGCTCGTAAAAAAGCAGAGTCCATGCGTAAAGAGTTAAAAGACTATATATCTGTAATGTATGGTCCATCTCATTGGGATGAAATACTTAGAATAGAAGCAGAACTTCGTAAGCAGAAAAAAGAACACGAACACAGACGCATAGAAATTAAGCAAGCAATAATAGAATGGTCTGCAGGATTAGGTTTATTTATAGTATGTGTAGGTGCGTTGTTTGGGTTTGTTTGGATAGGAACTAGATAATGATACAATTTAAAGGATTTAAACCTGAAGCAGAAGAAAGACTAGCACGAACTATGGGCTATTCAGGTGATATGTCACAGTTTGCTACTTTCCTATCTCAGAATCCTGAAAAACAAGATTTAATGAACCAGTATAAAGACATGGCAATTGGCATGTTAAAAGGTGGAATGGTTCCTAAAAAGAAACCTTCGTTTCAAGATGGTGGTACACCACAGATACAGGATGAGATTGCAGATCGTGCATACAACACTGCACTACCTGAAGGTGGTAAGGTTGTAGCTTCTGGCATTGGTATTACACCGTCACAAATAATTGATTCTGGTTCTGGTCAAGTAACTGGTGGTATAACTGCAGGTACTACGACTGCAGGTACAGCTACAGCAGCAGGTGTAACCCCAACTGCAGCAGCTACTGTTGATCCTAGTATGGTCACTGATGCAGCTACAGACGCATTAAAAGATGTTGATCCTGTAACTGGTGAGGTTAGCGCAGGAGCTATAGTAGACCCAGCTACAGGTGCAGGAACATCTGTGTCTGGTTTAACTGCAGCAAAAGGTACGGGTATTCTTATGAATAACCCTGCCCAACGTAAACTAGACTCAGGTGAACTTGTATCTGGTGCTGCCAATGCAGCTACAGCAGCTAAGTTTACAGAACAAATACAGGCTGCAACTGCTACACCAACTAAAAAAGCTACAGTACAAGGTCAGCTTGAAGGCTTGATGCAAGACTTTGAGGGTGGTGATACACCTGCATGGGCTGCAGGAGCTATGAGAGCAGCTACCAGTGCGATGGCTGCACGTGGGCTAGGTGCATCTAGCCTAGCAGGACAAGCTGTTGTACAGGCAGCTATGGAGTCAGCCTTACCTATTGCACAAGCAGATGCAGCTACACGTGCTGCGTTTGAAGCACAAAATTTATCTAACCGTCAAGAACGGGCAATGCTGTCTGCACAACAACGGGCAGCATTTATTGGTATGGAGTTTGACCAAGCGTTTCAATCACGAGTTATGAATGCATCTAAGGTTAGTGATATAGCTAATATGAACTTTAGTGCTGAACAACAAGTAGCATTAGAAAACTCTCGTATTGCCAATACAGTAAACCTCCAAAACTTAAACAATCAACAAGCTCTTGTAATGGCAGAGGCAGCAGCCCTGTCACAAATGGACATGGCTAACCTGTCTAATCGTCAACAAGCTGCAGTAATGAATGCTCAGAACTTTATGGCAATGGACATGAAGAACATGGACCTTGCCCAACAGACTAACATGTTTAAAGCACAGGCCATACAACAGGCACTGTTTACAGATCAAGCGGCAACCAATGCAGCTAAACAGTTTAATGCTACAAGTCAAATGCAGGTTGATCAGTTCTTTGCTAACCTGCAAACACAGACACAACAGTTTAATGCGTCACAGACAAATGCACAAAATCAGTTTAATGCAGGTGAGGCTAACGCACAAGGACGATTTAACGCTGAGTTAAAGAACCAGCGTGAACAATTTAATGCAAAAAACCGTTTAGTTATTGATCAAAATAATGTACAATGGCGTAGAGAAGTTGCAACTGCAAACACTGCAGCTATCAACAGGGCAAATGAATTAAACGCCAAGTCTATCCTAGACATGAATGAAACAGCAATGAATAACTTGTGGCAATATTACTCAGATAGTATGGAGTATGCGTGGCAGTCTGCTGAAAATGAACGTGATCGTGGTAATAAACTTGCACAGATTAAACTAAATGCAGATGCAAATATGAGCATTACAGAGTTACAAAATGATTACAATTCATCTTTGGCCTTTGGTAACTTAATTGGTAACTTCTTGACTGCAGGTTTAGCTGAAGTAACAGGACTTGGAGATTACTTTAAAATTCCTGGATTAGATTAAGGTAGAATAAAATGTATAGTCAATCACAAAAAGCGTATGCAAAAATAAATGCATTAGTTGAAAACGAAAAACCAGAACAGGCTACTCCGTTTAAAGGTTTATTAGCTAGGATGAATCCTAAAAAGGAAGAGCCTAAAGAACAAACACCACAACAGGTAGTTATTGATATGGTAAAAGAATTACGTAAAGCAAGAATGGGGTTTAAGAATGGTCAATCCTAGAAAGCAATTAGTTGATGGTCCAATAGCAGGTATGGGTTTAACCCATGAGCTAGGCGGTAGACCGTGGCAAAAACCACCACAGTACAACACTGTCGAAGAGTCACTGCAATACTACATTCCACGTTTTGCTGATCCTAAAATAGTTGATCAGTTACTTGATGTGATGGAACTAGGTATACCACTAACAACAATTGCAGATGCAATGCAAAGTTCTGCAGTTATGGAAGGTATTCATACTGTTGACGTAGGATTGCTTGCAATGCCTGTACTTGTAGAAATGATGGCATACATTGGTGATGAATCAGGTGTAGAGTATGACCTTGGACTTGAGCAACGTATAGATGACGATGAAATATCAGACACTAAAATTGCATTGGCAATGAAACGTCTAAGGGAAAAGTTACCTGAAAAGTTAGAAGAGTCAGAGGAAAACGTTGTACCAGAGCCAGAGCCTGAAATGGCCCCTGAACAAGAGGAACAACCTGCACCTGAACTTGGTGGACTAATGGCAAGGAGAGCATAATGGCTTTTAATTTTGGTGGTTTTATGGCAGGTGTATCTGACGCTGCTGTAAATCGTATGCAAAAAGTTGAAGAAGAAAAGATACGTATAGCAAGAGAAGAACGTGCTATAGGTACACAACAGCGTATGGCACGTGAAGCTGAACGTAGAAAGAAACAAGCAATCTTAGATGAGAGTGCAGGTATGCTTGCTATGTTAGGTTACAACGAAGACACTATTAACTCTATCTTGTCTAAAGGAACTACTGCATCTGAGTTTGCCATTACTGCAGGACAAACTGCAATGTCAAAAGGCGTAGACCCAAACACAATCTGGAACTTTAGTACAAATGATGCAGGTGAAACTGATCAGAAAAAAGTAACAGAAACAATTGAAATGGCTGAACCTACTAGAGTTGGGGATATTACCGCTACATCAGCTACTGCTCCTGCATTACCAACAGTAGACAGGTCTAGTGTAATTAATTTAGATGTATATCAAAACTTATTTGCAGAACCAGAAAAGGTTGAGGCTTCGTTTAGTGCTCGACTTGCTAAAATATCACAGTTACTTGCACGTGAGCCAAATCGTAAGGATGCCGATGCGTTAAAGTCTGAGCAAGAAAAGTTGCTTAATGATTTACGTACTATGAAAGAAGCAGAGCGTGAAGATAAAGGTACAAACACTGAGAGCTTTACCAATGCAGATGTTCGTGCAATGGAAAAAGAAGTAACCAATGCAGAGTATCGTCAGTTTGGTTTTAAACTAGGGCTAAACGATGAAATTGAAAACATGGATGACGGTAACATTCACCTGTCATACATTGCAGGTATTAACATTGCACGTACCTTGAATGGTAGAAATGAAGGCATCAATGACAATCGTTTAAAAGTTGCAGTAGATCAAATCAGAAGTAATGCAGTTAATAATTTAACACAATACGGCTATCAGGTTATGTATAATGCCGAAGAAACTAGCTCCCCAAAATATATAGTAGAAACAGATCAAAGTACATTTGAACAAAAGTATGAATCATTTCAGTATAAAGTTGGTGACGTAATTAAGTTTAATAATCAACTGTTTGTATACACAAATGCTGTTGATCATCTTACTGGTTTTCGTATGGTAAATATTGCAGATAATTTAGGTATGTAAAATGAATCTATCTTTTGAGGACTTTGTGAAAGGGCCAGCAGATAGTGTGCCACTCCCTGTGCCTGAAGAAGAAAAACAAACACCAGAAACACAGATAAAACCTGCCTTTGAAAAAAAGAATGACTTTACAAATTTTGTAAACCCTAAAGGTGCTCCTGCAGTAACCCCCGAAGTACAACAAGAATACTTTCCTGAACAAACGTCTGGCCTTGATCCAGAACTGCGTGGTCTTGTAGATCAAGCATATGAACGTACTGTGGAATACTTTGGTAATTACTATGACGTTGAACAGTTAAAGTCTATCCAAGTAGAGATGGCTAAAAAACGCACTGAAGAAGAAGACATATTCAATAAGTGGGTTCAAGGCATGAACATTAGCCGTGAAAAAGGCTTAGAAATGTTACGGCAACGTAACCCCGATAGTATCTTGTTAAAGTCAGATACTGATGCAGCAATGGAAGCGTTAAATTCTTTTGCTGGTGAATCTCCCGAAAAACAAAGAGAAACAATGTTAAACAATCTCCAAAGCGAGAATGTTATAACACGTAAAGTAGCAGAGGTAACATTGCGTAATATGGATGATTCCATACTAGGCGCAATGAATAGCGTTGTGCTTGCTGATTCTGTAATTAATCCAATTACAATTGCTCACGATGTACCTATTGCTTTTAGTGATGCTGCTGAAAGTGGGCAAGATGCATACTTAGCTGCCAGAGAAGGTAGGTATAAAGACGCAGCATCAAGTGCAGGTGGTGTTGTTGTCAATACAGCATTTGGATTTTTGTCTGCAGCAGAAGTTGTTGCATTTGGATTAGGTGGTACTAAATTACTTAAAGGAGCAGCTAAAAAATTAACTAAAACACCAGCAGAGAAACTAGAAATAGCTAAACGATACAACTATGGTGGTGCTAGACTTGCTACTATGGAAGTTGCAGAAGAGGCACGTAAACGTGCTGATGCAGTAGTAGAACAAAACCAAGAAATGGTTGAGCAGTTTATTGATGCTATCAACACTAAGTGGGATACCGACATATCCAAAATGGAAGGTGGCAAACGGGTTGTTGACTTTGATAAAGCCAAACAAGTTGGACAAGAAATAGCCACTGAAATAACAGAGCGTGATGGGGCTTTGTTTGATCTTAACTTAGGTGATGACATGATTACGTCACCTATCTTAGACCCAAACAAGTTTAATCCCCTTGTAGCTGCAGCAGTTGATCTTAAAAATGCACACCCCGAATACTTTGGTAAGGCTGATACAGTCATTGAAGACTTGTTTAATCTTACAACTAAAGGTGACTTACGTTTAACAGAAGACTTTGCTGAAGAGTTTATAGACACGTTAAATAAGTACGGCCTATCATTTGAAGATTACGTACTGGTAGCTGCAGGTTCTGCATCAAAAGCTGGTCAAGTACTACAAAAGTTTTCACAGATAAAACGATCTAAACCAGCATCTGTGCGAAATGCTGATAAAGATAAAAGAAAAGCACGTGAGGCAGGTGACTTCCGTAAGGGTGTGATGCGTGTAGAAAACATTAGACGTGGTGGGTTGGTTTCTCAGATAGCCACGGCTTCACGTAACCTTACATCAGGTGGCATACGTGTGCCTATGGAAGCGTTAGGCAATGTTATGGACCATGCTATCTATACAGCACAGAACAAGGGAATGTCTGAAGGTGTAGGT
>Ga0255752_10006916_pt1 | contig 10511 bp, 9 predicted proteins | sample 011ome_25_FD_179952 | JGI IMG/M metagenome (GOLD analysis project Ga0255752, IMG submission 179952) | Coastal salt marsh microbial communities from the Groves Creek Marsh, Skidaway Island, Georgia - 011512CT metaG (version 2) | ecosystem: Environmental > Aquatic > Marine > Intertidal zone > Salt...
CAAGGAGCAGACGCAGTGTTTGTCTGGCCAGGCGTTGCCGTCGGAGTGCTGCTGGTTGGGCTCTTGGTGGGCGCTGGGTCAGTGTTGGATCGCGTCGACTTTCACGACTCATTGGGCAACGCTCTTCGTGGGTTTGGTCCAGGAGCGGCGCGGATTGCTGGTGTAGCCCTCGTTATGACCGGGTTTGTTGCCCCCGGACTCATGGCTGTTCAGGCATGGTCGGGGAATAGCAGCGTGCAACCTGTTTCTGCGCCTCGAACTCTGCCGGCCTTTGTCGCAGCGGAAGCGGCTCAATCACCTCAGGTGGGAACAATAGTCATCACTGCCACCGAGGACGCTTATCTGGTGACTCTGGAGCGAGGTGCCGGTGTCACTCTGATGGAATCCTCCACACTTCTTCGAGGTCGAGACACTGCGCTTCTGGAGCGCGATGAGGACGTGGCACGGCTTGCCGCCATCCTCGTGCGACCCAGTGCCGCCGACCCAGCTCCTCTCTTGGAGAAGTATGGAATCTCATTCGTCCTCTTGAGAGATTCTCTAGACAGCGAAGCAGCGCTCACGCTCGCACAGCGACCAGAGCTTGTGAGTGCTAGCTCTGTTGATTCGGGTCAGCTCTGGCAGGTCAGGGACCCAGTCCCAGCGATTGCCGCTCCACAGCTCTCCGAGGTGGGACTGGCGGGGCAATGGTTCCTCGGTCTGTTGACAGTGGCTACGATTCTGGCGGTTCCGACCGAGCGTCGCTCTCGAGGGACGAGTCGTCCTATTGATGATGCGGTTCCGACGTTGGGGGAGGAGACATCAGATGACCTCTAACCACATCCCTCAACACGGTGCGGGAAACCTTGCGAGCAGGACAGTCGCGTCGATGGTGGCGACAATTGCGTTGGTGATCGGCGTGCTGCTCTCGGTGACCGCTGTTCCCGCAGGAATTGTTCGAAGCTTTGATGGCCCGGTGCCTGATATGCCTCTGGTCGAGGTGATGCCGGCAGAGCCGGACCGGGTCTTGGTCTGTATGGGTCCTGGTTTGTCGTTTGGGTCTGCAAGCTCTGAGCCTGTGGCCTATGGGTCACCTACTGAAGCTCTCGCTGGAGCGAACCCCACCACCTCCACTCTTTCCAGCACCACAGTGCTCGATGGATTGTCTCTCGAGGGAGCGCTCAGCACGACGTATCCGGTCGTTGTCTCACAAGCGGCCGCAGAGGGCCCCCTTGCTGCCATCAGCTACCAGAGCCTGTCTAATCTCAATGTCCGAGGGCTTGCCGTATCGGAGTGCCAGGAGCCTCGCACCGAAACCTGGCTGGTCGGTGGAGACACCACCACCGGTAGACAAGCGGCCTTGACGCTCTCCAACCCAGGAGATGTTCCGGCCACAGTGAATATCGACATCTGGGGGACTACCGGGCCAATCTCCTCTCCGTTGGGCCAAGGAATTCTGGTTCAACCCGGGGCACAAAGAGTTCTCTCGTTGGCTGGCCTGGCGCCCAGTGAAGCTTCCCCTGTTATTCGCGTCACCAGCACAGGCGTCGGAGTAGTGGCAGCACTTCATGCCTCAATCGTGAGAGGCCTCCTGGCCGATGGGCTCTCGATCGTGACGGGTCAACCGGCACCTGGTACACAGCGAGTGATTCCTGGGGTTTATCTTGCACCCGAGGACCTCCTCGGTCCCATCAAGGGCAAAGAGGGCTATGTCGATGTGGGGGGAGCGTTGCGTTTACTCTCTCCGGAGAACGGTGCGTCAGTCAGTGTTCGCATCCTCCGAGCCTCAGGTGCACCCACGACAACGCGGCTGGAGTTGGTCGCAGGGCAGGTTGTCGATCTCACCCTCGATGAATTGGGCAGCGGTGATGTCGCCATCGTTGTTGACTCCAGCGAGCCCGTCGTTGCGGGCGTCCGCCAGAGCGTGGGTAATGATCAAACAACCGACACCAGTTGGGTGGGAAGCTCTTACCCCTTGGTGGGGTCAGCTGCGCTCGCGATTCCTCCGCTTGGAGAATCCAGAGTCACGTTTGCAAACCCCGGGGAGGATTCGGTCGCTGTGAACTTTGATGGCAGAGATGTGGAAGTCCCCGCCGGGGGAATTGTGACGAGGCCGTTGGCTGACACCCACCAGATAGTCGCTCCTGCCACTGTCTATGCCGCGGTGTCGGTGCGCGGGGAGACCATCATCGGGAATGTTCAGGTGCTGCCCACGCCCCCCGCACAGGACTCAGTCCGCGTCATCGTTCGCTAGTGCGGGTGGAAGCGCTCCGGGGCTAATTGCCAGGGGTCAGTGCCGAGCATTTCTGCCACCGCAGAGAACACCACGCTCTCGATCATGACGCGCTTGTGCCAGCGGTCATTGCGGTGGAGTTTGCCAAGCCTCTCGATGGGATGGCGATAAATACGAATCGTGCGGGTCGCCCTATTGAGACTCCACCGAGGGACTCGCGGGGATTCTGACTCGTGGGGCATGCCCACCACATCAACGCGGAGAGTTGCCAATTCCTCGGGCCATTGACCTTTGAGGTAGGAGACGGTGGCTGCCACCACGTGGGTAAATTCATCACCTCGACGAATCCGGGAGAGCGCACGGGGGCCCAGGAGATGGGAACTAGCCTCACGATGTCTTGATGCCCGGTGAAACGCCATGTCTCGAGGGTAACTCCCCAGAGTGGCTCTACTCTGGAGGAGCCATGCCACACCGTGAACCTCCGCTCAGACTGTGCTCCAAGAATTCTTGCCAGTCACCAGCTTCTGCGACCCTGACCTATGTCTATGCCGATCAGGAGGCTGTCGTGGGACCACTGTCTGCCACCAAGGAGCCCCACACGTATGACTTGTGCCAGGCCCACTCCGAGCGGCTCACCGCTCCGGTGGGATGGAGAGTGGTGCGCTATCGCCCCTACCCCGAGGCTTCCTAACGCTCACTAGGCTTGAGGAATGTCCGCTGCTGCCCTGTCCTCCATCGTCAAGTCCTACGACGTTCGAGGTCTGGTCGATTCTGAGCTCACGCCAGAGGTTGTCCGGGCATTGGGTGCCGCCTTTGTGGACGTCATTGTCGGCTCGGGTAATCAGCTCGTGCTCGGCCACGACATGAGGGAGTCCTCACCGATTCTTGCGGAAGCATTCATCGAGGGCGCTCAGTCTGCTGGAGCCTCTGTGATCTCCATCGGGCTCTGCTCCACCGACATGGTCTATTTCGCCTCAGGCACCAAAGATGTGCCCTCGGTCATGTTCACCGCCAGCCACAACCCTGCAACTTATAACGGTTTGAAGTTCTCACGCCGAAAAGCCCAAGGGGTCAGCATGAACACCGGCCTTGCCGAGATTCGAGATCGTGCCCTGCAGTATCTCGCGGGTGAGGTCTCGTATGGCACTCACTCCGGTGAGGTTATTCACGAGGATCTTCTCGCCGACTATGCCGCCTATTTGCGCAGTTTGGTGGCTCTGGACTCGATCAGGCCCCTCCGTGTTGTGGTGGATGCGGCAAACGGCATGGCCGGTCACACCGTTCCGGCTGTCCTCCAGGAGTCTGCTGGACTAAAAGCGTTGCCCTTGGAGGTTATTCCGCTCTACTTCGAACTCGATGGTTCGTTCCCGAATCACGAGGCAAACCCCCTTGAGCCTGCAAACCTGGTCGACTTGCAACGAGCAGTGGTGGAGCACGGAGCGGATATTGGTTTGGCGTTCGATGGTGATGCGGATCGTTGCTTTGTAGTGGATAACCTCGGAAACCCTGTCACGCCCAGTGCCGTGGCTGCCATGGTGGCTAAGCGCGAAATTATTCGGGTGAGAGACGCCGGTGAAAGCGGTGACATCACCGTCATCCACAACCTCATTTGCTCACAAACTGTCGCCGATGTCATCACAGAAAATGGGGGCACACCGCTTCGAACCCAGGTGGGGCACTCCTTCATCAAGGACACAATGCGGGACTCGGGAGCTGTCTTTGGAGGGGAGCACTCTGCTCACTACTACTTCCGCGATTTCTGGGGAGCAGACAACGGCATGCTGGCAGCGCTCCATGTCCTCTCAGAACTTGGTCATGCTGATCGTCCGCTCTCAGAGCTGGTCTCCGAGTGCTCCCGCTACGCAGAATCTGGCGAAATCAACTCAGTGGTGAGTGACCAGGGTGCCGTTCAGGAGGCTGTGCTGGGCCAGTTTGGCGATCGAGGTGAGGTGGATCGATTGGATGGTCTCACCATCCGGGGAACAACACACAACCAGTTCTGGTGGTTCAACGTGAGAGCCTCCAACACTGAACCCCTTCTGCGTCTGAATGTGGAAGCCGAGACGACCTCGTTGATGGAACAGATCCGGGACGAAGTGCTGGGGATTATCCGCAGCTAGGCTCGTAGATTCACTGCATACCTCCAGGAAAATACCTGTCAGAATGGTGCAATGCTAACTGCCACCCCCCTCCAATACCGTGTTGCCGACCTCGCGCTTGCTGAGGCAGGTCGCCACCAGATTCGACTTGCTGAGCACGAGATGCCAGGTCTCATGGCCATCCGCGAGGAATTTGGCCCCCACCAGCCTCTGAAGGGCGCTCGCATTGCTGGTTCACTGCACATGACCGTGCAGACCGCTGTGTTGATTGAGACTCTCGTGGCACTGGGTGCTGACGTGCGCTGGGCTAGCTGCAACATTTTCTCCACCCAGGATGACGCGGCAGCGGCCATCGTCGTCGGTCGTGGAACTCCCGAGGACCCCCAGGGAACCCCAGTCTTTGCCTGGAAGGGCGAAACACTGGAGGAGTACTGGTGGTGCACCGAGCAGATTTTCGACTGGAGTGCCCACGGTCACTCGGGTCCCAACATGATTCTTGACGACGGTGGCGATGCCACCCTCCTCGTCCACAAGGGTGTTGAATTCGAAAAGGCGGGTGTTGTTCCGCAGCCCGAAGCTGGTGACCCTACCGAGTGGAAGGTCATTCTGGAGGTTCTTCGGAAGAACCTCTCCGAAAGCCCCGGAAAGTTCACCGAGATTGCTGCGGGAATCAAGGGTGTGACCGAGGAAACCACCACCGGTGTTCACCGCCTGTATGAGTTCTTCAAAGAGGGCAAGCTTCTCTTCCCCGCGATCAATGTCAATGACTCGGTCACCAAGTCAAAATTCGACAACAAGTACGGTGTCCGGCACTCACTAATTGATGGTTTGAACCGCGCCACCGACACGTTTATGAGCGGCAAGGTTGCTTTCGTCTGTGGGTATGGTGACGTCGGAAAGGGCTCCGCAGAGTCTCTTCGTGGACAAGGTGCCCGCGTCATTGTCTCGGAGATTGACCCCATCCTCGCCCTCCAGGCAGCCATGGATGGCTACCAGGTGGCTCGTCTGGAGTCCGTCATCGACTCCGTCGATGTGTTGATCACCGCGACGGGAAACCTCGATGTGGTGACTGTGGACCACCTGTTGGCTTTGAAGCACCAAGCCATCGTCGCCAACGTCGGACACTTTGACAACGAAATCGACATGGCGGGGCTTGAATCACTTCCCGGTGCAACTCGCGTGGAGATCAAGCCTCAGGTGCACGAGTGGATTATGCCCAACGGTCGCAGCATCCTCATGCTCAGCGAGGGTCGTCTGATGAACCTCGGAAATGCGACCGGTCACCCCAGCTTCGTGATGAGCAACTCCTTTACGAACCAGGTGCTTGCACAGATTGAGGTCTTCACCAACGGGGAGGAATACCCCCTGGGCGTTCACATGCTCCCTAAGCACCTCGATGAGAAGGTGGCGCGTTTGCACTTGGATGCCTTGGGTGTTGAGCTCACTGAGCTTTCGGACAAGCAGGCGTCCTACATTGGTGTGCCCAAGGAGGGCCCCTACAAGGTGGATCACTACCGCTACTAGGGGAAATGGAACTCCAGTAGGCTTAGGGCCCATCGGGAGACCTTTCGATACTTTGTCGTATTGGGGGTGGCAATGACAGCTCGGATTCTGGTCGTCGACGACGACGTTTCGCTTGCCGAGATGATTTCCATCGTCCTGCGAGGTGAGGGATACATTCCTCACCAGGCTTTCGACGGTCAAGATGCCCTCGCCCAAATCCCCGAGGTGAAGCCTGATTTAGTGCTCCTTGACGTGATGCTCCCCGGTCTGGACGGTATTGAGGTCTGCACCAGAATTCGCGAGTTCAGTGGTGTTCCCATCATCATGCTGACCGCAAAAGGCGACACCACTGACGTGGTGAAGGGACTCGAAAGTGGGGCAGATGACTATGTCGTCAAACCCTTCAACCCCAAAGAACTCGTGGCCAGAATCCGCACACGCCTGCGCCCATCCTCTGAGGGTGCGAACAGTGTCATTTCTGTGGGGGATATCACGATTGATGTTCCAGCCCACGAAGTGAGGCGGGGTGAGGACCGCATCAACCTCACGCCGCTCGAGTTCGATCTGCTCCTTGCTCTGGCGCTGAAGCCTCAGCAGGTGTTCACGCGGGAAATGTTGCTCGAACAGGTCTGGGGCTATCACTACAAGGCGGACACCAGACTGGTCAATGTTCACGTTCAGCGGTTGAGGGCAAAAGTGGAAATCGACCCGGACAACCCGCTCATTGTCCAAACAGTCCGTGGTGTTGGCTATCGCGCTGGTGAATCTGTGGGTCAGGCTGACTCAGACTCATGATGCAGGCGGCCTGGCGAGCCTTTCTCCGTGGGCTCGGTGCCCCTCTGAGGCTGTGGCGAGGGTCTCTCCTCACCAGAACGGTGGGAATCACCGTCACGCTCTCGGGAATAGCTGTCACCGTCATTGGCGGATACATGTCGTTGACCATCGCCGACAGCTTGTTTACGGGTAGAAGTGACCAGATTCTGAGTGAGACGGCACGAGCTGCGACTACCGCACAGTCCTTGTTTGACAACTCGGTCACGCCCGCGGGAACCATCGATGTGGAGACAGCGAACACCGCAGCTCAAACAGCAATTCGCTCCGCGCAATCAAGTCCAGGCGGTAGTGGGTTCGCTATCTTGCGCACCCCGGGCCAGATCACCGCCCAAACCATGACTTCGACCTCTACGGCGGGCCTCGATCTGTCGGTGGTGACCACCGAGCTTCGCTCCCGGGTCGTAGCAGACCCGGATCAAATTCACTACCAATCGGTGTTAGTCACCGTCCAAGGCGAGCAACGCCCCGGGTTGGTCAGTGCTGCCTCTCTCCAGGTTCCAAGCGCCGGACAGTATGAGCTGTATTTGATTTATGACCTCGTGGACGTTCAGAACACACTCACTCTGATTCAGCAGACATTGATTGCCGGTTCACTAGCGCTTGTTCTGACGATTGGTGTGGTGACCTTCTTTGTTGTGAGGTTGGCCATTGGCCCAGTTCGACGGGCGGCTCAAACGGCTGAGCGTCTTGCTCAAGGTTTCCTCGAGGAGAGGCTCTTTGAGAAGGGCGAGGACGTTATCGCCGTCCTCGCCCGGTCGTTCAACAAGATGGCTGACAGTATGCAAAGCCAGATTGTGAAGCTCGCCACCCTGTCTCAGGTGCAGCAACGCTTCGTCTCGGATGTGTCCCATGAGCTTCGAACCCCGCTCACCACGATTCGACTGGCGGGTGACGTGCTCTATGAACAGCGGGAGTCTTTTAGCTCGGAGAACTCTCGAACACTCGAGCTTCTCATCACCCAAATTGAGCGTTTTGAGATCATGTTGACGGATCTGTTGGAGATGAGCCGGTATGACGCTGGGGCTGTCGCACTCGAGGTCGACGAGGTCAACCTTGTCGCGCTCGTCGAGGACTGTCTCGATCAGTTGTCACCTCTTGCCACCCAGAAGGGCTCGAATCTCGTGGTCGAAGTTCGCGGGGGCTATGGCGAAAGCGAAGTCGACCAGCGTCGTATTCGCCGCATCATTCTCAACTTTGTCGGCAATGCGATAGACCACGGCGAAGGTCGCCCCATTGTCACGTTTGTGGATTCCAATGAGGATGCCGTGGCAATCGCGGTTCGGGATTGGGGTGTGGGAATGACACCGGACCAGGTCGAGCGAGTATTTGACCGGTTCTGGAGGGCGGATCCCTCTCGTCAGCGGACCACCGGGGGAACAGGACTCGGACTCGCTATCGCGAGCGAGGACGCACTTGCTCATGGCGGTCGCATTGATGTGTGGAGTGAGAAAGGCGAAGGCAGTTGTTTCCGGCTCACCATTCCTCGCGCTCCCTTGGCAGAGTGGCGAGACTCTCCGCTCCCTCTCCCGCCCGAGAGCGACACCATCGATTCGTATCTCGCCGAGGAAGATTCCACCAAGGGAGCGCTGGCATGAGGACGCTCCGGGTAGGTTTTCTTGCTGTTTTGACCGCTTTCGTGATGGCGTGCACGTCGATTCCCAGTTCAGGCCCGGTCAACTCCACCGACAGAACCACCGGTGTTGACACCTCCGATGTGGACTTCCTGCCACCAGGGCCCTCGACTGGCGCTACCCCCGAAGAAATCATTGCCGGGTTCATCGCTGCTGGTACAGCTGCGCAAGAGAACTACCGCGTCGCCAGAAGCTATCTAGCCGATGAGGTGAGTGAGGACTGGAACCCCAACGCGTCGGTGTTGATCAGGCGGGGGGAGCCTTTGGTTTCTGTCGTGTCAAATACTGTGGCTCGCTATGTGGTCCCGGTGATTGCGAGTGTTGATGAACTGGGCCGATTCTCGACTAGCGCCAGTGTTAGCTCGCAAACGCTCGACTTCCGGCTCGTCTTGGAGGACAACGAGTGGCGGATTAGTGGACTATCCGATGGCATCGTCTTGACAGAGGCGGCTTTCGCGGAAGCTTTCTCGAGCTATCGCCTCTATTACTTCTCTGCAGGGTATCGAGAACTTGTTCCCGACGTCCGCTGGTTTGCCTCACGAGGGGAAGTGTCCTCCAAGATCGTCCGGGGACTTCTGGAGGCACCCTCATTCTGGTTGGACCAGGGCGCCACCGTGTCTGCTTTCCCTGAGGGCACCCAGCTCGCCCTTACCCCCATACCCGTGGTTGACGGTGTGGCGAGCGTTGACCTGACCACCAGGGTCCTCACCGCGGATGAGATCACTCGCTCACGCATGCTCACCCAGCTCACCGCGAGCTTGGCGCAAGTGCAGGGAATTTCGTCAGCAAGAATTTCTGTCAACCAGAATGATCTGGTCATCAGTGCCCTGGGCGAGGACGGGCCCTCACTCGCGAGCGGTCGAGACCCCCGCAGTGTGGTGTTGAGAGATCGGCGCTTTGGGTATGTGCAAGGCGGTAGCGTTCAGGAGATCGAGGGACTCTCGTCAGCGATGGCGTCTCTGATTCCCCAGAAGATTTTTTACTCGGCCGAGTATGACCGGGCCTTAGCCACGAGAACGGACGGGCTCTGGAGCCTGAAGCCCGGCACTGAGCCCATCATCATTGATCCCAGAGCTGGACTGGTTCGGGGAATCATCGACAACTGTGGGTTTGTCTGGTCGAGCACGCGGGAGTCTTCTCCTGAGATGGCTCAGATCATTACACCCCAGGGTGATGTTGTCCCCTTCCTCCTGGATATTGGCAATAGCTCCGAGCTTGTGTCCTTTGAGCTCGCGCGAGATGACACTCGGTTGTTGGTACTTGTTCAAACGGAAACGGGGGTGCGCGTCCTGCTGGGAGCGATTACGCGGGATGACACCTGTCAGCCAGTTTCTGTGGGGGAGTTTGTGGAGTTGGGCCCAGTAGATGGAACGGCCGTCGATGCGGCTTGGATTGATGACTCCAGGATTGCCGTCGCGATTAAGGAGGACTCCACCGGTCAGGGTGAGGTCCTGGTCTTTGATGTCAGCGGGCAATCCTCCACGCTCGGTCGACCATTCCGACCGGTGACTCTGGTCGGCGGGGTGGGAGGAATCTCGGGACTTCGCCTTCTGGCAGAAGATGGCCTCATCTATCAGCCCCGAGGAAATGGTTGGCAAGCCACGGGCGAGAGGGCAAGCGTTCTCGCGACCCAGCGATAAACATCGTGAGTTCTGGGGATGCCCACGTGACATATAGCTCAACGGGTCTACGCTGAAGAGACACCTCACGACAGGCGCATAGCGCTTCACATCTGAAGGAGGGTCCTATGGACATCACACTGGCAGCTCACGGAGTCGCAATCCCTGACCGATTCAAAGATTATGTCGACGAGAAAGCCGACAAAGTCTTGGCGCTCGCGGAGCGAGCGCAGAACTTTCAGGTGAAAGTGTCGAGGGAGAACTCCAGTCGTGGCGGAGCGTCCGAGGACATTGTGGAGTTGACCGTGATCGGAAAGGGTCCCGTTATTCGGGCTCAAGCCAAATCGCCGGACAAGTACGTGGCATTCGACCAGGCGCTTGAGCACCTGATCAAGCGCCTTCGCCGGGCCAAAGACAAGAAGATGGTCCACCACGGCCGCCAACGTCCCGAATCACTGAGTGAACTTAGCGCCCGGGGCTTCCAAGACATTGACATCACCCCGGCAAGCGTTGAGGTCTTGAGAAGTGTCGCCACAGGAAGTATTGGCATCATCCCAGAGGACGCAGAGGACACTATTTCTGAGGAATCAGAAAGTCCGGTGGTGATCCGCCGGAA
>Ga0255752_10006917_pt1 | contig 10511 bp, 8 predicted proteins | sample 011ome_25_FD_179952 | JGI IMG/M metagenome (GOLD analysis project Ga0255752, IMG submission 179952) | Coastal salt marsh microbial communities from the Groves Creek Marsh, Skidaway Island, Georgia - 011512CT metaG (version 2) | ecosystem: Environmental > Aquatic > Marine > Intertidal zone > Salt...
TCCAGTTGTGAGGTTTTTCAAAGCAAAGGAGTTCAAGTCTAATTCACAATTTGTCTCCAATGAGACACGTGATATGAATTCGACAGGCTGGTCGTCTTTAAGAACTTGAGTATTCAGGTATATAGCAGCGCCCGATCCAATCAGAAGTATTGTAGCCAGTTTAAGCATAATTTGAGTCCTTTATGAGAGCTTAACAACCTGAGTGAACTATTTTCAAACCTGACAAATTTATTTTTCTACACAAAACGTTTTTTCATGTTTTAGTAATTTGTGCTCATAAACAGATGTTTTGCCCAAGTAATTGTTACAAAATGACAGAAAATCTTCCAAGTTTTCATAAAAGATGTTTGATTTTGAGATCTTGGGAGTATCAGAAATCATAAGGTTAAAAATGAGTTTTTCTCGAACATACTTAAAACTCGTGAGCAATTCATTTCTCATGAAATCACGCCAGGTATTAACGCTCACACCTGGCGCGTAGTTAAATGTTCCAGATATGACACAAAAATCACATGGTGCATGCAGGTTTGAACCTAAACGAAATTCTAAATTCTCAGCAGTAATATTTTTCTGACAATATTCCACTAGTTTATCAGCGATGTCATATCCAACGTATTTATAAGGTAAATTAGGATACTTTTTATTCAAAAATTCTGAGAAGCCGCCGTAACCACAACCAATATCACTGATCTGAACATCACGCTTTAATTTCTTTCTAAAGATGTGTTGTGCAATCATTTCGAAACGAGCCATTTGTCGGTCTTTGCAAAACCAAAGACTCGCTTCTAATTCTGGACCATAAGTCTCAAAACGTTCATTATAAACTGCAGCAATTTCTCGCTCAAGGACACCACGAATTTCCATTAATTTATCCCTTGATCAATTCTCGCAATGTTATGCTGTTTCCACAGCTGTCCCTGATACCGATACAATTACGTAATTTTTTTTGTCTAAATAAGCATCGGTGAGATGCATGCTGTACCCCAAAATGGTATTCGCCCCTTTGCGAATTGCATTCGCTTTTAATTCTATATCTGCCTCTTGTATTGCTTTCCTAAGTGACTGATGATTTTGCGGGACTGGCTTGCGTAAAAGTATTTTCTTCCAGCTTATTTCTTTTTTATGCGGAGATCCTGTAAGGGTCGCCTCACCATGCACAACACCGAAGCGCTTTCTAACGCGCAAGTTCGTGCTGAGTTCACTTGTTATCAATATATTTTCAAATTTTTCAAAATAGTTATCTAACGATTTTACGTTGCTGGGTCTTCTTGAGGTATTAGCAACTTCAACTTTGGTTTTGACAAGTGATTTAACGTAACATGCAACACACATACCCTCGTGATCACGCGCAACATTGGACTCGGTGTAGCCCATTTTTACACTGCATTCTGCACAATTCGCCATATCAAATTTCCTCAGTATAATTTTCGATCAACGTGTTAATTTTTCTAATAATTCTGAATTTGTCTGCAACAATCGGGCAGCACCGTTAAACTGTTGCTGCGCCTTAATCATAGCAGTCAATTCGTCTGTAATGTCGACATTTGAAGCCTCAAGCCAGCCACTTTTCAAGTTCGCATACCCGGTATCGCTAGGTCTTCCGAGTTGTAATGCTCCAGCATTTTCAGTAGCGGAATAACGAGAGTTACCTAATTCACGAAGGTTGTCTGGATTAGTAAATAATCCGAGGGCCAACGTGCTGATTTTCTGGTAATTTTCATCGCCATAAATAGCCGTGATATTTCCATCTTCTTGAATTTGAAGTTCTGTCATTTGAACTTCGTCCCTCGCAGTCGGGATTTGAATAGGGAGTAAGTTCTCAACGTTCATATCATCAATTGAAAACTCACCCTCTACTGTAGGCTGACCGAGAACTAGGCAATTGTCAGTTGTCGTAAGGAAACCATTTTCGTCTAGGCCAAATCTACCATTCCGCGTATAGCTTATGGATAAATCAATAGGATTTCGTAAAACGAAAAAGCCATTTCCCGCTAAACCAAAATCTGTTTTTTTGTCAGTCTCAACAAGTGTACTTTGGGAATGACTAATTCGCGTATCTTCAATCATTGCTCCTAGACCTGACGAGGAAGCTTGAATTGAGTCAGAAAGCGAACTTGGCGCTAAATCAGAGTACGAAGCCATGGATTTTTTGAAGCCATTCGTATTAGCGTTTGCCACGTTATTCGAGATTACCGATAACTCGTGCCTTGCGGTCGCCATCCCAGCTTTTATAATTGAGAACATCTTTGACTCCTAATTTGCTAAATAGGAGCAAGTTATGTGCCAAAGCTTAAAAGGTTATTAGCTTAAAAAATCAAATAACGATTTGCTCGTTATTCTGGTAAAAGTTGCCTGAGCAGCATCCTTCTGAACCATTAACATTTCGATACGTGTTAAAATTGCAGCGAGATCCGCGTCTTCGATATCGGCTATATCTTCTTCTAAACTGACAAGAATATCCATATTTGCCTCTTCCGCGTCTTGGGCTCTGCGTGACGCGGCTGATACTTCAGCACGCTTTGTTGCGAAGTGCTCAAAAGCATCTGTAATCCGCGCTGAGATATCACTGTTATTTAGTGCAATTTGAGAGATAGTCTCTTTGATAGCAAATGTTATTGGATCGAGCGCCTTCAGCTTTGGAGCAGCGTCCGTCATACCCTTAGATGTAAAGCTTTCTACAACCAACTCATCGGAAGTCGATTGAAGCGATATTCGGTTCCCTCCTAAATATGTTGCCGATATACCTGTTGCCGTAGTTTGGGAATTAATTTGACTCTCCAGAGCAAAATAGTCGTTGCCATACACCGTAGATGTAAATTCCGCTGTCCCTGATGGCGTTCTGAATGTCAAAGACAATTCTGCTTCCGAGCCGGTATCAGGCATTTCAAGGACCACAGAATTAGCATTCAGCAAAAGATTTGAAGACGTCCCACTATTTAAGTCCTGAGATAAACTGCTTACTAAATCGTCAACCAACTCAAAAACCGAAAAATTACCGTTTGGACCCTTTGCATTCAGAAAAACGTCAGCCCCTGAAAAATTCTGCATCACGGTTAATCCATTTGAAACAGAAATTTGTTTTGCCATCGCGGAACCGAGAAAGCTTACTTTTCCATCCCCAGACATCTCAAAAGGTAGGTGTTTCCCTGAAACGCCACCAAATAATGAATTACCAAAGCTATCTGACTGATTTGCGATCTCAAAGATCTCATCTTTCAGCATTTTTGCCTCAGCAATAAACCTTTGCCGTTCTTCAGGTAACAAAACGTCATTCGAACTTTCAACTGAAACTTCTTGCAATCGAATTAATGCATTTTGTAAGCGATCCATCGCAAGATCTAGGGTTTCCAGATCTGTTTGCACGCGCCCTGAATTAGCGATGAACTGCTTAGTCTGCGTTCTCATTTCGTCAGCCGCGCTTAACTTTGCTACGTCTCGAAAATTCTCAGAAAGTTTCAAATCAGCTTTACCTGATCCCGCTTGGGACTGAAGTGATTTCAAATCTTCGTTCAGACGCGAGAATAACTCACTATTATTTTGAAAGAAACGCGTTGTACCAATCGTCATAGTGTGCCAACTTTCTTAAAATGATCTCAGTAAGGTATCTACGAGTTCTTTTGCAGTGCTCAACACCTTTGCCAAGGCCTGATATGCCTGTTGTTGTTCCAGAAGCCTTGCAGCTTCGGTATCCAAATCAACTCCAGAAAATTCAGACTTTCTATCTAATGCCACGTCATGAATTGCCTGTGTCGTCTCTAATCGTTGCTCAGCTTCGCGAGATTTAAACCCTGTGTCGGTAACCAGATTTGAATAAATTTGCGAATATCCACCCTTTCCATTTGTTTCAGATAACGACGCAAGTCGATTAAATCTTACCAAGTTAGAGGCATCATCTTGGCGATTACCAGAAGTGCTGAGTAGAAATTCATCATTTTTATTAGCTATGCTATCAAACTGCCAATCAAATCCACGAAACTGGAAATTATTAGTGGGTCTTAAAGTACGCGACCCAAGATAATCTCCTGTTTTTTCATCTTTTAGAACAACCGTACGACCGTCATCTGAAGTAACTTGCACGGAAATTTCTCGAGGATTTAGTTTATTGGTTGAAGAAGTTACCGCTCCTAAGATTGAGGGCCGGACATTTCCAGTTGAAATGACTATAAGGTCTTCGCCAGATAGACCATCAATTGATATCGTCTCACTGGCAAGCGATTGCACTGATCCAGTCACTTTAATCCGGTCATTCCCATATTCAGAGAGGCTAAAGCCGCTCCCGTCTAGTGTCAGCTGAGTTGACGCTGTTTTAATTCCAAAGTTCGAGGAGTCTTGTATAGCTTTTAACCTAATATCTTGATCAGCAACAGAATTAGGAATGCTTATTTTTAGAAATCTTTTGGTGTTCGCGCTTCCTTGCTCTAATGAAATATTAATACCAAGTCCCGCTAATGTCGTTGGAGAAATGACACCATTTTCAAAACGGATGCTCGTGGTAGTTGCCCCGACAACTAATTCCGCAATGTTCTGGTTTGCAGCGTTTGAAATATCAAATTCACTACCCTGAATAAACGCAGACGACGCATTATCAAAATGGAATGCATTTAAGTTACTTGATGAATTATTACTGGTTAATCTTAAAGAATGCCCAGAAATCACTCCATCATTTGCAACTGCGTATAATTTAAAGCCACCAGAAGCTTCTGTAAAGCCTACTCGAATTCTGTTATCCTCAGGTCCGCTTATAGTGAAGCTGGATAAAGAGACAATTTGCTTTAGCGCTTCAGTTTGCGAATACGTTTTCCCATCAATTTTTACGTTATTACCTTCAATGACAAACGAAGGTACATCGTTCAAAGTTGCGCGATATTTTTGATCACCCAATCTAAATTCTAATGTATCCCCATTACTCGGAAAACCATCTGAAAAACTAAATGTATTGCCGTAAATGCCTGCTTGAACAGAATTCTGTCTCAATTCACTGGCTAATTTTTCAGCAACAACCGTTCCGCTTAAATCTTCTGATTGCAAGCCTGCAATCTTTGCTACCAAGTTTGACTTTGAATCATCACCTTTAATCTCAAATTTATAGGAACTTGACGCAGCGACTGAAGCCAAACCAGCGGCACCGATTGACGCATCATCAGCATGTTTTAATGTCTTAAACGAATAACTTGTTGAACTTTTTTCAGGTTCGAAAGTTCGTTTAATGAAGCCACTTGCAAATTCTGATTGTGCAACGGAAATATCAACATCGTTTGTGGAAAGTTGAAAATCACTTGGGCTGGTGAACTGGATCTGGCCTCCTAAAATTGCGTATTTCCCTGTCGATATTTCAGGAGCCGGTGAAGCCGTATTCTGCGGCGAATTAATCACTTCTCCGTATTGATCCAATTGACGAACCTTGATCGATCCAGATCCGGAAATAGAAACCGCTTCAATATTTATGTCATTTCCAGCCCTTTGCTCCAAAACCAACGCATTGGAAGCAGATTTTGAGGCAAAAATACCGGTCGATTCTGAATATGTATTAATCTGATTGACCAACGCCTGAATATTCCCAGAGGACATATCCAAATTTATGCGCGCGGGGGTGAAATTATCCCCCTTGAGATCAAACTGTACGGTTTCAGACGGGATTTCGTATAATTCCACAAAGTTGTAGGCGGATGCATTTATCCCATACTGAGAAATTTTATCATTTAGCGCCACAGAGATTTGCCCTGCCATCATACCCTGTGAAGCTTCATAATTTAACGACAGTCCGGTTGCAGTCTCTATTTTAAGCGGTGCAGTCATTTTAGCTCGTGCAGTTGGTGTGGGCATGGCGCCAACGGTTATGTTTGAGTCAATCGCGCTGGATTTTGCCAAGCTTGAAATAGTGGAGGTATAATCCCCTCGTGTTGTGAGCCTTGAAACCTCAGCACCAAGATAACTCGTCACTTCGCCAGAAGCTAAATGTGAGGCTGTGTATTTAGCGCCCTGTGAGAACCCATTTTCTGATGATATTAAAGATTGTATTTGAGTTTGGCTCAGCGGCGTTCCCGCCAAATGTACACCTTCTTTGGTGAAAACTTGCAACCCCGCAAAATCTGCATGACCTGGAATCAATAATCCAGAAGTCCCCGACAATTCACCAGCCGTAAGTTCGGAATAATTATCAGAATTTCCCAAAAATGCAGATGAAATAACCAAGGAAGTAGCGTTACCCCCTGCCGAAAGTCCTAGATCTGAGAAAGTTAAATTCTTTCCATTTACGGCTACATCTGTTCTGATAACACCTGAATTCATCAACTCAGCTAAATCTGAATAGTTCTTAATGGAACTTGAATGTGAACCTAAGGTGAATGCATGCGCCGTATTTCCCACAGTGACCCTCAATTGACTAGTCGTACTTAAGTTTGCAATCGGGGTTGCAATCTGTAACTTGGTCTGCTGTTTCAGCGCGGTTAAGTCTTCTAATTTATCTAAATTCTGTAATTCACCCAATACACCATTATTCTTAAAGGTGATTGGGTTAGCGCTATTGTTTGCACCCACAAATAGATCATTCAGCCGTGTTAGGTCTGAAGATAATTCTTCTGAAATCAACTCAGTCGTGACAGTCGCGTTACTAGAATTGTTGGTATTACGCGTCGTTAGGTAGTAAGAACTGGCTGCTAATTTTCTTCCATCAACTAATTTTACTGCCATGTTTTCAGCATGTTTATCACTGAAAATAACAATAAAGCTTTCACCGATGGCTGGCTGACCAGTAATATTTATCTTAAATCCATCAAGTTGAATTGAACCTTTGAATTGACCTAGATGCTGGCCATTTTGATCAGTTAACTGCCAATAATCTTTCTCAGCATTATAATTCACATTAAGCGGCTCATTGACATAACGACTCGAACCTCCAAAAACTTCAAGCTGCGCGTTGCTATCAGTTCCAGGTTTTTTCTCAATTGAGACTGAGGCAAGGCTGAAGAAGTTTTCTCCAATGTTCCCATCTAGATCTAATCCAGTTGTCTGAACTTCATTTATTTCATCAACAAATTTTTGCGCCAGATTATCGAGTGCAGCCTTACTGCGACCAAGTTCATATTCAGCAGAAAGATTGCCTGCAATTTTACCTGAAGAAATTTGGACCATCGTACCAAGCTCGCTTTCGAGCGGGCCGATGAAAACCTTATTTGCATCTCTCACAGTCGCAACGGAGAATTTCTTTGTATCAAATCCAGATAATAAGAGTTGGCCTTGGCCTTCAGTTCCAGCAAGAATTTCTATTTCGCCATGACTTTTATAATTTACTTTTATCTCGACAATTTCACTTAATTGCCCAAGCAGACGATCTCGTTGGTCTAATAAATCATTGCGAACACCACTTGGGTTAGTATTTCCCATCAACTCTCGTTGAATATTAGAAAGCTGCTTAATCACGGAATTCGCATCAGACACATTTGCCTTTAGGTTTTCACCAACAAAGGACTTCAAATCATTGATGCCTTTGGCGACTGTGACGAAAGAATTTGTAATTGCTTTTGCGGTATCTACTGCTCCATATCTTGCGGCAATATCCGATGGATCTTGTGCAACTGTAGATAACGCAGCAAAAAATTCGTTTATTCTTTGTGATACGCTACCAGTATCTGGTCGTGCAATGTTTTCTAGCTGATTATAAACTTGAGTTTGCGCCTGTGAAAAAGAAAAATTCGATTTGGCATTCTGAAGCTGAATATCAATGAATTGATCAAACGCGCGTGTAATCCCATCTACTTTAACACCAAAACTAAGATTTTCTGACAATTGCAAAACATCGGGCGAACCTGATTTGACTTCAGAAATTGAAGCTTCACGCCGAGAATATGCCTCATTGCCCACATTGGCGATATTCTGACCAGTGGTTGCCAGACCTTCTTTATAAGCTTTAAGTCCAGACTTCGCTATTGTGTATATATCACTCATGAACTATCGCCAGACTTAGAGCTTGTCATCTGCCTTATGATTGCTTCTGCAATACCAATATCGACCGTTTTGCTCGAAGTGTTAGCCAACTCTTTATCAAACATTTCAACAAAATTGTCGTCAGCATCGGTATCAAACAAGCCATCACTCAGTTTGCTGGAACGCGCTTGCTTCAAGAGGTTTTCTATAAAAATTGCCTCGAATTGATCCGCAACATTTGCTAACGCTGCTTGATTATTTGACCCTGTTTTTTCATTTAAAGTCGTATCATTTTGCAGAGACAAAAATGGGTTAGAATTTGTGGGCAGGTTGGTCTTCATACATGCCTCCCATCAAATCACGATCAATTCAGCATTCAAAGCCCCAGCTTCTCTCAATGCCTCTAGAATAGCGACTAGGTCTGAAGGTGTTGCTCCAACTGCGTTAATAGCATCAACTAGCTCGTTTAATGAAACGCCAGCATCGAACAAGAAAGCTTTTGCAATTTGCTCGTCAACAACAATTTCAGTATCGGGAATTGCCTGACCACCTGCGTTTGCTTGCGCACCATCACCAATGGCCACAGCATCACCACCTTGTACGTTTACATCCTCGTTTACACGCACAGAGAGTGTGCCGTGAGAGACGGCAGCGGGCGTTACTTTCACATTACCACTTATTACCAAAGTGCCTGTACGAGAATTTACGATAATTTTTGCGGCTGGCTCACTACGGACAACTTCTATGTTTTCTAACACAGAAACAAATCCCACCTTTAGGGTTGGATCTTGAGGTGCAACAACACGAATGCTATTCGTGTCTAATGAAATAGCAGTACCTTCGCCAAAGGTTTCATTAATCGCTGTCGTTATATTATTAGCAGTCGTAAAATCACCCCTGTGCAGATTTAAAATTACAAAGTCAGCTTCCAAAAATTCAGTGGGTACCAATCTCTCGACTGATGCGCCTTTGGGTATTCTACCGACAGTTGGAATATTAACGGTAAGCGAGGAATTATCAGCCCCTTCAACTCCCAAGCCCCCTACCACAACGTTTCCTTGGGCAATCGCATATGTTTCGCCATCCGCACCAAGCAACGGAGCCATTAGGAGCGTACCACCTTTTAATGACTCCGCTCCGCCCACCGTTGAGACAGTGACATCTATAGTTTGACCAGGTTTCGTAAACGGAGGGAGATCAGCAGTTAGCATAACAGCAGCCGCATTGTCTCCATTAAATCCACCTAAATCAGACGTGATACCAAATCTGGAAACAAGTGATTGCATGGATTGCAAAGTAATCCCAGTGTTCCCGTCACCGGTACCAGCCAATCCTACCACCACCCCATAACCAACCAATTGATTAGACCTAACACCCGCAAGCGAAGTTAGATCTTTTATACGATCCGCAGATGCGAATGTGGAGACGCTTGATATGACTGAGAACAAGAAAACTCTGATGAACCACATTTTACTAGCCTTAAATTGGTGCGATGGTTTCCATAAGTCTTGTGTACCATCCCTTTTTACCAGAACGTGCGATGTCTCCCGCACCGATGTAATTGATGTCGGCATTTGCTATTCTATCAGACTGGACAACGTTATCTGCAGAAATGTCACGCGGGCGAACTATGCCAGAGACTCGGATATATTCATCACCGTTATTCAATGTTAACTTCTTTTGGCCCATAATTTCCAAGTTTCCGTTTCCAAAAACTCTTATCACATGGACTGAAACTGAACCTGTTAATGAATTAGATTGAGCGGTTGAGCCTGAGCCAGAAAACGTATTTTCGCCACTCGAAGCAAATTCTTCCCCCGGGATTAGTTTTTCTACCACGGGCGGAAATGTCACTGAACTCTCACTAGATCTCGAAGTTGCTGCATTTTGAGATTTTGTGGCTTGGAAACTTTCGGTGAAGGCAACCGTTAAAATATCTCCAACCCGACTTGCGCGCCCTTCCATCGCAAACAAGCTACCTTGCTTCGGCTTATAAATACTACCAAAACCAGCCTCACTCTCTGAAACAGTTTCAGTTTCATAAATAGGAGCGTAATCGATAGATTTCCGATCTTCGATGTAAGTGCCGCATCCGCCCAAAATCAGGCCGAAAATAATTATATATTTATACATCTAAGATCCCTACAAGTTACGGGAAATGAATTGCATCATTTCATCTACTGCAGTGATTGACTTAGAACTCACTTCATAGGCTCTTTGGGTCTCGATCATGTCCACAAGTTGTTGCACAACGTTCACATTTGAACTCTCAACATAACCTTGAAGAACTTTCCCAAAACCACCATCCAAAGGTGCGCCTGCTTGTGCAACACCACTTTCAGCGGTCTCAACTAAAAAGTTTTCTCCGATAGGTTTTAGTCCCCTTGGGTTACTAAAGTTTGCTAAAGAGATTTGTCCAACCTCTTGTGCTATTTCATTCCCAGGAGTGGTGACACTGACGATTCCTGAACTTGAAATATTTATGCTAGTTGCATCAGCAGGGATTTGAATTTGAGGTTGTACGACATATCCACTTGTCGTTGTAAGTAATCCATCTCCATTCCGAGATAAGATACCGGAGCGCGTAT
>Ga0255752_10006923_pt1 | contig 10507 bp, 8 predicted proteins | sample 011ome_25_FD_179952 | JGI IMG/M metagenome (GOLD analysis project Ga0255752, IMG submission 179952) | Coastal salt marsh microbial communities from the Groves Creek Marsh, Skidaway Island, Georgia - 011512CT metaG (version 2) | ecosystem: Environmental > Aquatic > Marine > Intertidal zone > Salt...
TATGAAATATTAAATTTACTTAAAAATCATGGTCTTAAATGTATAACCTTTCACTCATGCTTATTAAAAAATCCACAGAATACGCTCAAAAAAGATGCTACTCCATTTAGAGTTTATACCCCATTTTATAAACAACAATACCAGGACATGGCGTATGAATTATTTAATTATAATACCGAGGAAATTGACTATGTAGATTGTGATGGTAAGGAGCAAATCTCAAAAATTTTGGATGAGGCTATAAAGCCAGAGAAATGGCATGAAAAACTGCTTGATAAATGGTCTCCTGGTGAAGCTGGCGCTCAGGAAAAATTAAAAGTATTTCTATCAAATGGCCTAAACGGATACACCGAAGGAAGAAACAGGCCTGATAAGCAGCATACATCAATGTTATCCCCGCATATACGGTTTGGTGAAATCTCAATTAGAGAAGTTGCTAAATCTGTAGAGAATATAAATACAGAAGATGCTGAGATTTTTTATAAAGAACTTGTTTGGAGAGAATTCTCCTATCATCTGCTCTATCACTTCCCTCATTTGGTGGATACAAATCTTCAAAAGAAATTTGATAATTTAAAATGGCTCGATAATCAGGATCATCTCAAGAGTTGGCAAAAAGGCATGACCGGTTACCCAATAATTGATGCGGGTATGAGGCAGCTGTATGAAACAGGCTATATGCATAACAGAGTAAGGATGATTGTGGGGTCTTTTTTAGTAAAGAACCTAATGATTCATTGGAAATATGGTCAGGAATGGTTTTGGGATACCCTTGTTGATGCAGATATTGCAAGTAATAGCGCAAGTTGGCAGTGGGTTGCAGGGACTGGAGCAGATGCAGCACCCTACTTTAGGATATTTAATCCAGTGACTCAAAGTAAAAAATTTGACCCTAACGGTGATTACATTAAAAAATATATACCAGAATTGAAAAATATTCCTAGTAAATACATACATTTACCAAGTGAACTTGAAACTGATAGTTTAAGTAGCTATGGTGTTGAACTTGGTAATGACTACCCATATCCTATCGTAGATTTATCCATCACGAGAGAAAGAGCATTAAATGCTTTTAAAGAACTCTCAAAATGAACTAGTTATGGTGGAGTGAGTATCGCTAGCACAACTCTCCAATCACCAATTCCCTGATAATGCACTTATTTATAGGGTATTTAAGCAAAATAACAGGGATTTTAGCATTTTTAGTAAATTTTTACCTACTAAAAGCTAGTAAAACAGGCAAATTCACCGCAAATTCCCTAAAGCACATAACAGGGAAGTTGCAGAGAATAATCACTTCAAAATAATAAAAAAGTTGAAATTTATTTCTATCTTCAGGTTTCCTTCAGGTTTGGTTGTTAGAGTCAAACAAACGAGGACAAAAGATGTTAAATATAATTTTTAAAGATAATATTTCTGAGTGTAGCTATTTAAGTATAGCTTCAAAAGGAATTAGAAAATTCAGCACTGCACGCCCGAGCGTTATTTCAATATCACATTACTTTTCACCTGAGCGTAGAAAAGTAGAAGAGTTTATTGAAAATATTTATGCAGAAAAATATGAGGCAAAAATCTCTTCTCATTATCCGATATTAATGAGTGTTAGAGATGCTGAAGATAATATAATAGCGGCGGTTGGTTTTAGGTACGCAGATGAGGAGAGATTATTTCTTGAACAATATTTAAATGAAAAAATTGAAGATATCTTAGGAAATAAATTCAAAGATAAAGATATAAACAGAGGTAAAATTGTTGAAGTTGGAGGTTTAGCATCAAAAGGTAATGGCGCTTCAATATTTTTATTCACTGCACTTGCAACTTACTTAAAAAGAGAAGGAAAGGAATATGTGTCAGTTACGGCAACAACTTTCCTAAGGAGGTATTTTGCTAAAATTGGATTAAAGCTAAAGTTTATCTCAAAGGCTGAAAACTCAAAACTTATAGATAATGGTGCAAGCTGGGGAACATATTATGCCACTGAACCTCAAGTTAGAGCAGGAACAATATCATCAGTTTGTAAATTACTTAAAAGAAAACTCAAGGCAGAACTTAGGGATTCTGATGCATCATATTTTGCACGCCTACACAAAAAAATGGAGGATTATTCTATATGAGCAAAGTTCTTCAAAAAATAGACGAATTAGTAAAATCAAACTCTACAAAGATAGCGGTTAAATGCGAAGGTAGAGAAATAACTTATCAACAATTAAAGGAAGATATTTATGAATTGGCTAAAAAATTATCTAAAATTTCTGAGCGAAGAATCGCATTTGAATTACCCAATTGTTATGAATGGCTGGTTTTAGATTTAGCCCTCATAAAGTCGAACAAAATCTCAATTCCTGTTCCTAATTTTTTTAGCGAGCAGCAACGCAAAAACCTTTTTAAAAGGGCAGGAGTTGAGGTTTCTATAAATGATAAAGATTTTGCTTTTCATAAGCTGAATCATGAGCAGACTTTGCTTCCTGAAGGCACTAGCAAAATTACTTTTACTTCAGGAACAACTGGTGATGCAAAAGGAGTTTGCTTGAGTCAGAGTGAAATTGAGAAAACCGCCCTATCTATAATGGAAGTTTTAGGGACAGAACTTTCAGAAAAACATTTCTCAATATTACCAATGGCAGTTCTACTCGAAAATATAGCTGGTTTTTATATAACTATACTTAGTGGTAAAACTTATATAATTGAACCTTTGGAGGAGATTGGATTTACCTCTGCCATTCCTGATTTTGCAAAACTTTTGAACTGCTTAAAAGAAAGTGGTGCCAACAGCTGTATTCTTGTTCCTGAAATTTTAAAGGGACTTATGGGTGCTATAATAGAAACTAAAGGCATGTTACCTGATATGAGGTATATGGCTGTGGGTGGATCAAAAGTTTCACCCGAATTGATAACACTGGCAAGCAAACTCCACTTGCCTGTGTACCAAGGTTATGGACTAAGTGAATGTGCATCAGTTGTTAGTCTTAATACACCAGAAAATAATGATATTGATTCAGTAGGACAGTTATTACCTCATATTGAATATGAGATTAAAAATGAAGAATTAATCATAAAAAACCCTGCAACACTTGGTTATATTGGAGATGTTAAAAAGCCTGAAATACATAAAACTGGAGATTTAGTAGAGCTTGATGAAAATGGTTTCTTAAGAATTACTGGTAGAAAAAAGAATGTAATTATTAATTCTTACGGGCGGAACATTTCACCTGAATGGGTTGAAAGTGAAATATTATCATCTCCTTATATAGCGCAGACTGTTGTTTTTGGTGATGCTATGCCAGCACTTGCAGCTTTAATAGTTCCATCAGCAATACAAGTTACTGATGAACAGATTCAAAACCACTTAAATAAAATAAATATTGCTATGCCTGATTATGCACGGGTTAAGCACTGGGCGAAGGTAATGCCATTTACAGTTAAAGAAGGGCTACTAACTGGAACAGGCAGGCCAAAAAGAGAAAACATAGAACAGAAATATAAAACATTAATAGAAAACACCTGCAAACAGGAAGGTAAGATGACTACATTTTTTGAAAGGCTAATTAAAGAAACTGAGGAAGAAAGAAATTATCTTTATTCATCACCGCTAGTGATTGATGGATTGCAAGGGGATATATCACTTGAAACTTATATAGCATATCTTCAAGAGGCATATCACCATGTTAAACATACAGTTCCATTAATGATGACTTGTGGTTCAAAATTACCAACCGCTAAGAAGGAACATCTTAGAAAGGCTTTAGCAGAATATATTGAAGAAGAAATTGGACATGATGAATGGATATTAAATGACATTCAAAACTGTGGTGGAGATAAAGAAAAAGCCAGAAATAGCCAACCTAACTATGCAACTGATATGATGGTATCTTATGCCTACGAATATGTTTCCAGAGTTAACCCTGTTGGCTTTTTTGGAATGGTTTTCGTGCTTGAAGGCACAAGCACTCAACTTGCTACAAACGTGGCAGAAAAGATAAAAGATAAACTTGGGTTAAAGAAGAATTGCTTCACTTATCTTTTTTCTCATGGCTCCCTAGACCTTGAACATATGAAGTTTTTTGAAGAGTTAATGGGAAAAATAAATGACCCAGCAGATCAAGAAGCAATAATCCATATGGCAAAAAGAATGTTCGTTCTATTTGCAAATGTATTACGCTCAATACCACATAAAAATATAGAGACGAACCATGTATCTTAAAAGTAAAAACATAGTAATAACTGGCGGTGCTGGTGGAATGGGTAGTTTGCTTGCTAAGGAGTTAACTAAAGAAGGAGCAAATATAATAATTGTTGATAGAGTTGAGAAAATTGATTTTAAGGCAAAGCTAATTACAGGTGATCTATCAACGCTTGAAGGTATTAAAGCAATAAATGAAAAACTATTAAATGAGAACGTTGATATCTTGGTTAATCTCGCAGGACTACAATATTTTGGTCCAGCTGAAGAGCAATCACCAGAACATACAATGCTATCATATATGGTGAATTTAGTTGCGCCTGTAATGTTGAGTCAGAGTTTAATAAAACAAATGAAGGAGCGTAAAAGCGGACATATTGTAAATATTGGTTCAATTTTTGCCTCAATAAATTATGCATATTTCGCCACTTATTCAAGCTCAAAGGCAGGGTTAAAGGGCTTCAGTGAGGCAATTAGAAGAGAGCTAAAAGATGATAATATCGATATAACTTATATTGCTCCAAGAGCTGTAAAAACTCCATTTAATAGTGGTAAGGTTATGGAATTAGCGGAGCTAACTAAAATGAATATGGATACACCAGAGCATGTTGTTTCCCTGATGGTAAAAGCAATAAAAAATAAATCGAAGGATATCTATATTGGCTTCCCAGAAAAACTATTTGTTCGTGTTAACGCTGTTTGCCCTCGTATTGTAGATGGTGCTACAGTAAAAGATAACAAGGCAGCAAAATCATTATTTAATTAATTAGGAGTAAAATTATGAAAAGAATAGTTAGAACATTTGCCGTTTGTGCTGCCTTGTTTACAGGAAATGTATTTGCAGCAGTTAATAGTGGCGATGAAAAGTTAGATAAATATATAGAATACCTACAAAAACATTGGGCCGAGGTAAATTATACAATTACAAATGAAGAAGAGAAAGAAGCTAAAATGCATAATCTTGCACTTAATGCAGAGGCTGTAACAAAGCAATATCCTAACTATGCTGAGCCAAAAATTTGGCAAGCTATAATTATTAGCAGTGAAGCTGGAATTAAAGGCGGGTTGAGTGCTTTAGGATTAGTAAAAGAATCTAAAAAATTATTAGAAGAAGCACAAACTATAAATCCTAATGCGCTTGATGGCTCAGCTTATACTTCTTTAGGTTCTTTATATTACAAAGTTCCGGGCTGGCCAATTAGTTTTGGCAGCAATGAGGAAGCTAGAAAAAATTTGCAAAAAGCTCTTCAAATAAATCCAAATGGTATTGATCCTAACTATTTTTATGGCGAGTTTTTATATGAAGTGGGTGAATATCCTAAAGCTTATGAAACTTTACAAAAAGCTCTAAAATCTCCTGCTAGAGAAGATAGACCTCTTGCAGATAAAGGTAGAAAAGGCGAAATAATGAGTTTATTAGCTAAGGTAGAAAAGAAGTTAAAATAGGTGACACCTACACTCATGAGAGTATTGTTTATTGAAGATGATTACCAGTTAGGAAAAGCGGTTAACGAAGGCTTAAACCAGGAGTTTGCTGCTGACTGGTTTCAGTCCTCAGAAGATGGTCAAGTTGCTATTGAAGGGGCTGATTATGATGTTGTGGTTTTGGATATAAACCTGCCCAAAATGTCAGGAATTGATTGGCTAAAGCTACTTAGAAAAAATAACAATAAAATCCCTGTTTTATTGTTAACCGCAAGAGATACCATCGCAGAAAGAGTAGCTGGGTTAGATGCTGGTGCGGATGACTACCTTGTTAAGCCATTCGATTTTGAGGAATTGTTAGCAAGAATCCGAGCGCTTTCAAGGAGAGGAAATCAATTAAACAATCCGATAATCACTTTTAAAAACATTGAACTTGATACAAATTCAAAAACAGTATCTCAAAACGGTAAGAATATTAATCTTTCCCCTCTTGAATTCGATATTTTACATCTACTAATTAAAAACACTTGCAGAGCTTTCAGTAAAGAGCAAATAACGGATAAGGTTTATAATTGGGATGGTGAAGTAGAGAGCAACACTATTGAAGTGCATATTTCAGCTATTCGTCGTAAGTTAGGTAAAGACTTGGTAAAAACCATTCGTAATGTGGGGTATTTAATTGAGAATGAATAAACACTCTATCAAATCTAGATTATTAAAAATTCTATTAATTCCCTTGTTAATAGGTTTTTCCGTATTAGGTGTAGCATCATTTTATAACACCCAACATGAAGCAGAAGAAATTTATGATGCGCAATTGGCTCATTTTGCTAGAATGCTAGAACTTCTAACCGTTCGAGGGGTCACTCTAGTTCCTCCTGCTCCAGTAGATAAATTTAACATTCAATATAATACTCCCCAAAGTTCTTATGAGAAAAATTTCGCATATAGAGTTTGGATAAATGGCAAACCTGTTTTAAAATCTCTCAACTCCGCTGATTTTGGTGAATATCCAGAAGAAGAAGGTTTCTCAGATAGAGAATTAGATGGTAAAGATTGGAGATTTTTAACTATTAAAGATGGCCCTTTAACCGTTGAAGTAGCGGAAGATTATGAAGCTAGGCAAGATTTAATAGATAGAGTTATATTAAGTATATTCATTCCACTCATTATACTTATACCATTTATACTTTTTACAGTTATATATGGCTTGAACATTGGCTTAAGGCCACTTTCTGCACTTTCAAATGCTGTGTCTAGAAGAAATGCAGATGATCTTCACCCAATAAATAAAGAGGATATACCTGAAGAAGTAGAGCCTTTAGTTGATAACCTTAACAACTTAATGGCCAAGATTGAGGAAGCTTTAGAGAAAGAAAAAAGATTCACTTCATATGCTGCCCATGAACTAAGAACGCCACTGGCAGCAATCAAAGCACAAATTCAAGTTGCACTTCGCCATAAAGACTTAAACAAACAAAAAGAAATGTTTAATGATGTAAATATTGGCGTTGATAGAATGAGCCACTTAGTTGAACAACTACTCACTTTAATGAGGGTTCAAAAAGGTGGCGTTGAAAAACATAATTTTAATATTTCTGAGCTTCTAGAAAGAGTAATTAAAAGTTATGAACTTCAAGCAAAGGATAAAGGGTTAAAAATAAATTCAAACATTACTAATGATATCAGTATCGAAGCGAATTCAGAAATGATTGAAATTATGTTCAATAATTTAATCAGCAATTCAATTAAATATTCCGATAGCAAAGGAAATATCGAAATAAATCTTGTCAGAGAAGATGAAGGAATTAGTTTTTCAACATCAAACCCATCAAAAGAAATCAACGATGAAGATTTACAAAATATGTTTGAACCATTCCATAGATTAAAAGGTGAAACAGAAACGGGTGTAGGTATTGGCCTTTCAATTGTTAAATGGATTGTTGATGCCCATGGTGGCCAGATAAATCCAATATACAAGAGTGGAATATTGGAACAAAACATCAATTTTTAAATCTTTAAATGGTGGAGAAGGAGGGATTCGAACCCTCGATAGGGAAAAACCCTATAACACCTTAGCAGGGTGCCGCTTTCAGCCACTCAGCCACTTCTCCATGTATGTCCTTGATTACTTTGTAGCAGTTTCAGAAGAATCTTCGTTAATTTTATCGTAAATTTCTTCTCTATGAACTTTAACGTCTTTTGGAGCATTGATACCTAATCTAATTTGACTGCCTTTTACCCCTAAAACAACAATCTTGGTATCATTACCAACCATCAAAGCCTCTCCTACACGCCTAGTTAAAATAAGCATGGTTCCCCCTCCTTATGTAGCCAGATTATTTCCTTTCTAGCTTGAATTCATTATGTAACGCCTTTACAGCGTTTTCTAGGTTTTTTTGATCAATAACTACAGATATTTTAATTTCATATGTTGAAATCATCCTTATATTAATCTTTTTCTTGGCAAGACACGTAAACATTTGCCCTGCTATACCTGCATGAGATCTCATTCCTACACCAATTAAAGATACTTTAACTATATTTTTAGTAGTAGAAACTTCTTGATAATTCATTTTTTTCTTATTTTTTTCAATCACTTGTATAGCTTTATTGAAGTCTTTTCTACTAACTGTAAACGTAAAATCCGCTAACCCGTTAGATCCAACATTTTGGACTATCATATCTACCTCTATATCAGCCTCACCGATGGGACCGAGTATAGATGCGGCTATCCCAGGAGAATCCTTAACGCCTCTTATCATGATTTCTGACTCGTCTTTAGTGAATGCTAAGCCCGATATTAATGCGTCTTCCACGTTTTTTTCCTCCTTTTTAATTAAAGTTCCTATTCCTTCTTTATGTGCATGCATAACTCTCACAGGAACATTATACTTACTTGCAAATTCAACTGATCTTAATTGTAACACTTTAGACCCTAGACCTGACATCTCAAGCATTTCCTCATATGTAACTACATCAATTTTCCTTGCAGAATCACAAACTCTTGGATCTGTTGTATAGACACCATCCACGTCAGTAAAAATTTGACATTCTGAGGCTTTTAAAGCTGCAGCTATAGCAACGGCAGATGTATCAGAACCTCCTCGACCAAGAGTAGTTATTGATCCATTATTTATACCTTGAAAACCAGCTACAATAACAACTTTTTTTTGCTTCAAATCATTTTTTATCTTGTTGGCATTTATATTTATGATTCTTGCAGAGGAGTGTGAATTATTAGTTTTTATTCCAGCTTGCCATCCTGTATATGCAACTGATTCTACTCCTAAGTCCTTTAAGGCCATTGATAGTAAAGATATACTCACTTGTTCCCCAGATGAAACCAATAAGTCATAATCTCTTAAATCTGGGTTTTTAGAGCACTTTTTAGCAAGTGAAACTAAATGATCTGTTGTTTTTCCCATAGCAGACAAAACAACAACGATTTTATTAATTTTGGATTCCAATGCAACTTTCTTAGCAATATTTTTAATTTTTGTAGCAGTTGCAACTGATGTGCCGCCATATTTCTTTACAATTAATCTCATTGAGTTATTTCTTTTAAATAATCTTTTAAATCAACAGTGTTAATATCATTTAGTATACAAGTAGAGAAAGTATCACTGCCTCCACCCTTTCCTGAAAATTTGTCATTAACAGCCTTGGATAATTGTTTCGCATTATAACTAGAAAGAATATTTTTAGAAACTGATATGTAGCAATAAATACTATTGTCAAAAGAAGTAATAAAAAATGAAATACATTCACTAGTATTTGATTTAATTATATCTGATAGTAACTTAACTTCATTAGAATCAATATTATCTAACTCCTCAATGAACAATGAAATTTTATTTTTTATTTTTATAGGCTGGTAAGTTAAAAATAAGTTTGTTAAATAATCTTTCGAATACAAAATATTTTTATTCTTAAGATCTTTATTATTTTTTTTCAGAAGATTAATCTTATTGATAATATTATCAGGTGTAGCTTGAAACTCTTTACAAACTTTATTAAGGATAGAAATATTTTGATTCAGATAATTAACTACACGAGGCCCAGTAACACATTCAATACGTCTTACCCCATTAGCTACACTAGACTGATTTATTATCTTAAAAGCGCCAATTTCAGAGGTAGATTCAACATGTGTGCCACCACATAATTCGACCGAACTTTTCCCAATGCTAACTACTCGAACATCATGGTCATATTTTTCTTCAAAAAAAGCGAGAGCACCTGATTCAATTGCTTTGTCATAACTTACTATTTTACTCTCAGTAGCATATGATTTGTCAATTTCACCATTAATGGACTGTTCTATATTATCTATTTCATTTTCACTTAGCGGTTTGTTGTGCGTAAAATCAAATCTAAATCCGGTTTGTGAAACTGATGAGCCTCTTTGTTGGACATGCTCTCCTAAAATATTTCTAAGGTAATGATGAAGAAGATGTGTTGACGAATGATTACATGCAACTTTTTTTCTGTGAATTACATCATAACTTGAAACTACATTATCATTTACTTGAAATTTACCTGATACTAAAATACATTCATGAATAATAATATTATTAATTTTTTGTACATCTACTACGTTAAATTCAGAATCTGCTGATGATATTTTTCCTACATCAGAAATCTGTCCACCGCCTTCTGGGTAGAGGCATGTATCAGAGAGAATTATGGAATAATTATTATTTATCAATGATGCTTCCTTAACTTCATTGTTTTCATGATAAATTGCTAATACTTTTGCTTTATGATTGTTCTTGTTGTATCCAATGAAGCTTGTTTGATGATTAGCATCTAATTTAAAAATTGATTTATCCATAAATGATTTACTGCCTCTGGCTTTCTCTTTTTGAGCCAACATTAATTTTTCATAACCTTGCTTAT
>Ga0255752_10006943_pt1 | contig 10487 bp, 9 predicted proteins | sample 011ome_25_FD_179952 | JGI IMG/M metagenome (GOLD analysis project Ga0255752, IMG submission 179952) | Coastal salt marsh microbial communities from the Groves Creek Marsh, Skidaway Island, Georgia - 011512CT metaG (version 2) | ecosystem: Environmental > Aquatic > Marine > Intertidal zone > Salt...
ATGAGGTAATCTGCGATTTTATTCCCAATCGCATCTTCCATAATATATTCTTCTTCACTTTTAGTAATCATCACAACAGGGAGTGTTGCTTTAATTTCCTTGAGTTCCGATAAGGTTTCTAAACCAGATAAACCAGGCATATTTTCATCTAAAAATACAATATCAAAATCGTTTTCTTTGATGAGAATTAGGGCTTCTGTACCACTTTTACATGGAGTAACCTTGTAATTTTTTTGTTCTAAAAATATGATATGAGGTTTTAAAAACTCAATTTCATCATCAACCCATAAAATATTAATAGTACTCATATGATATTTTTTTATTTAAGAAAAGAAGTCCTTTCGTTTTAGTATTTTTACAATGTGAAATTTTAATAGAAAGTTTCAGAATGTAAATTTAACACTATAAAGTTTGAATACGAACAACAAGCTTAAAATATTTAACGATCCAATTTACGGATTTATTACAATCCCGAATACATTAATTTTTGATTTAATTGCTCATAAATATTTTCAACGGTTACGTCGAATATCTCAGATGGGGTTATCCTATCTTGTATATCCTGGTGCACACCACACCCGATTTCATCATGCGCTGGGATGTTTACATCTCATGCAAAATGCAGTTCGTATTTTAAGATTTAAAAACGTTCAAATTTCTGAAGCAGAAGAAAACGGGTTATATATAGCCATTTTATTGCATGATATTGGTCATGGTCCATTCAGTCATGCGATGGAGCATAGTATTGTAGAAAATATCAGTCATGAAGCAATCTCTTTAAAATTCATGGAATCCCTCAATATAGAATTTAATGGCGCACTTGATATGGCCATATCAATGTTTAAAGGGGTCTATCATCGATCTTTCTTTGGACAGCTCATTTCTGGGCAGCTAGACATTGATCGCTCAGACTATCTTAAAAGAGATAGTTTTTACACAGGAGTTTCTGAAGGAAATATCAATAGTGAGCGGCTTATTTCAATGATGAACGTTGTAAATGATGAGTTAGTTATTGAAGAAAAAGGGATTTATTCTATAGAGAAATTTTTAACGGCACGCCGCTTGATGTATTGGCAAGTCTATCTTCATAAAACAAGTTTAGTTGCAGAACAAATGATTATGCGTGTTTTAAAACGTGCCAAGGAATTAACACAAAAAGGAGTGAAGCTAGAAGCAAGTTCGGCTCTAAGGTTCTTTTTGTGTAACAACATCAATTCAAGTAATTTTTACAAATCCACTCTAAATCAGTTTTCGTTATTAGATGACTATGATGTCATGTCGGCTTTGAAATCGTGGCAATTCCATGACGATTTTGTTTTGAGACATCTTTCTGAAATGATCTTAAATAGAACGTTGTTAAAAATAAAATTTAAAAACAATCCTATTCCTGATTCCAAAGTAGAATCCATCAAACAGAATCTTATATCAAAATATACGTTAGATCCTTATGAGGCTTCTTATTTTGTATTTAATGGACATGTTGAAAACCTAGCCTACAACCCAAAACAGGAAGGTCTTAAGATTTTATACAAAAATGGGAAAACATTAGATATACTTAAAGCATCCGATCATCTGTCCTCAAAAGTGCTCACTAAAACCGTCTCGAAGCATTATATATGCTTTCCAAAGGATATTCTTTGATAATTTTTTTTACTTTTGCAAGTGATGAAATTTACAGCCAAACAAATAGCAGAGATATTAAATGGAGAAATTGTTGGAAACCCGGGTGTTGAAGTCCACACACTTTCCAAAATTGAAGAAGCTGCTGAAGGCTCTCTTACATTCTTAGCGAATCCTAAATACACGCCTTACATATACACAACTAAGGCCTCTATAACCATCATCGGACAGGACTTTATTTCTGATCAGAAAATAGAAACCACACTCATCAAAGTTGAAAATGCATACAGTTCATTTTCCAAACTATTAGAGTATTACAACCATATAAAAAATAACAAATTAGGGGTTGAATCTCCAATATTTATATCGGAATCAGCTACTTATGGCGAAGGTGTTTATATAGGTGCGTTTTCTCACATTGGCGAAAATGTAGTGATTGGGGATCACGTAAAAATTTATCCAAATACCTTTATTGGTGACAATGTAACTATTGGATCACATACAACCTTATTTTCTGGAGTTAAAATTTATTCTGATTGTGTGATCGGTTCCCATTGTTTTATCAATTCTGCTGCGGTTATTGGCGCAGATGGATTTGGATTCTCACCAGATGATACTGGTGTTTATCAAAAAGTACCCCAAATTGGAAATGTTATTATTGAAGATTATGTTGATATAGGTGCTGCTACCACTATTGATCGTGCAACGCTTGGATCTACACTCATAAAAAAGGGTGTAAAACTTGACAATCAAATTCAAGTAGCCCATAATGTGGTTATTGGCGAAAACACAGTAATTGCTGCTCAAACTGGTATTGCAGGATCAGCTAAAATTGGAACCAACTGCCAAATTGGTGGACAAGTAGGGATAGCCGGACATATTGAGATTGGGAATAATGTAAAAATTCAAGCACAATCAGGTATTGGACACACGATTAAAGACAACGAAGTTTTACAAGGAACCCCAGCATTTTCATTTAGAGATTATTATAAATCCTATATTCATTTCAAAAACCTACCAAATATTGTAAAGACTGTTGATACACTAGAAAAAACCCTTAAATCATGATAATTAAATCTGAATCGAAACAAACAACGATTTCCAAAAAAGTTTCTTTAAAAGGCGTAGGACTTCATACTGGGCTAGAGGTTGAAATAAATTTCCTTCCTGCTGATATTAATAATGGATATACTTTTAGAAGAATTGACTTAGAAGGAATGCCTATTATTAAAGCGGATGCAAATCTTGTAACAAACACCCAACGTGGCACTTGCTTAGAAAAAAATGGTGTCTCTATTCAAACCTGTGAACATGTACTTGCAGCACTTGTTGGACTAGAGATCGATAATGTCATTATTGAATTAAGCACTTCAGAACCTCCAATAATGGATGGATCCTCTAAGTATTTTGTTGAAGCCTTAGAAAGTGTGGGAACTAAAGAACAGGAAGCTTTTAGAGAAGTATTTGTAGTTAAAGATGTCATTTCTTATTCCGATGAAGAAACAGGCAGTGAAATTACAATAATACCATCTGATGAATATCAGATTACGACTATGGTTGATTTTGGAACCAAAGTATTAGGAACTCAAAATGCTACCTTACAACATTTGTCAGACTTCAAGGAGGAGATTTCCGATTCACGTACCTTTAGTTTTTTACATGAACTTGAAACTCTTTTGGAACATGGATTGATTAAAGGTGGCGATTTAAACAATGCAATTGTTTATGTGGACAAACCCATTTCAAAAGAAACCATGGAGCGTTTAAAAGTAGCTTTCAATAAAGATTCCATTTCAGTGAAGGCAAACGGGATTTTAGACAACCTTACCTTACATACGCCCAATGAAGCTGCTCGCCATAAGCTTTTAGATGTTATAGGAGATTTATCTCTGATTGGAACTAGAATTCAGGGAAAAGTAATCGCAAACAAACCTGGCCATTTTGTGAATACCCAATTTGCAAAAAAAATCGCAAAAATCATTAAAATGGAACGTAGAAACAATGTGCCCAATGTTGATTTAAATCAGCAACCCCTCATGGATATTAATGCCATTATGGATATGTTGCCACACCGTCCTCCATTTTTACTTTTGGATAAAGTCTATGAATTATCACAAAACCATGTGATCGGTTGTAAAAATGTAACCATGAATGAATCATTTTTTGTTGGACACTTTCCTGGAGCACCGGTGATGCCTGGCGTACTCATTATTGAAGCCATGGCACAAACGGGTGGGGTATTGGTATTAAATACAGTTCCAGATCCAGAAAACTACCTTACTTTTTTCATGAAAATGGACAATGTAAAATTCAAGCAAAAAGTTGTTCCAGGTGACACACTTATATTCAAATGCTCATTAATTACACCTATTAGAAGAGGAATTTGTCACATGCAAGGATATGCTTATGCGAATGGAAAATTATGTGCTGAAGCCGAGTTAATGGCTCAAATATCAAAAGTTAAATAAATCCGTTTTATATCAAAAAACAAACATCATGAATCAACCTTTAGCCTATGTTCATCCTGGAGCCAAAATTGCCAAAAACGTGGTCATAGAACCTTTTACTACGATCAATAACAATGTTGTCATAGGAGAAGGAACGTGGATTGGATCTAACGTTACAATAATGGAAGGTGCACGCATCGGTAAAAATTGTAATATTTTTCCAGGAGCCGTTATTTCTGCAATGCCTCAAGATCTTAAATATGATGACGAAGACACAACGGTTGTGATTGGTAATAACGTTACTATAAGAGAATGTGTCACGATTAATCGTGGAACTACAGATAAAATGAAAACAGTCATTGGAGATAATTGTCTGATTATGGCATATTGCCATATTGCACATGACTGTACCGTTGGAAATAATTGTATTTTTTCTAATAACAGTACCTTAGCAGGTCATACCATGGTAGGGAACCATGTTGTATTGGCAGGAATGACCGCTGTACATCAATTTTGTTCTATTGGAAATCATGCTTTTGTAACCGGAGGGTCTTTAGTTCGTAAAGACGTACCTCCTTATGTAAAAGCAGCACGAGAACCGTTATCTTATGTAGGAATCAATTCTGTCGGATTAAGACGTCGTGGATTTACTTCAGATAAGATCAAAGAAATACAAAATATATACCGATTACTGTATCAAAAAAACTACAACAACTCTCAAGCAGCAGAAATTATTGAAGCTGAAATGGAAGCCACTCCAGAGCGTGATGAAATTTTACAATTCATCAAAAATTCTCATCGTGGAATTATGAAAGGATATTTTAAATCTAATTAAACACATTTATGGCAAGTACATCAGATATTAGAAATGGGTTATGTATTAAATACAACCACGATATTTTTAAAATAATTGAATTTCTTCACGTAAAACCAGGGAAGGGTCCAGCATTTGTAAGAACAAAAATGAAAAGTGTTACAAACGGAAAAGTAATTGATAATACGTTTTCAGCAGGGCATAAAATTGACGAAGTTCGTGTAGAAACACATAAATTTCAATTTTTATATAATGACGGCGATACCTTTCATTTTATGAATACTGTCGATTATTCTCAAATAGAACTCCAAAGAACAGTTTTAGACAGTCCTGACTTAATGAAAGAAGGAGAAATTGTCACAGTACTCATCAACACAGAAGATAGTTCGCCACTTTCTGTGGATTTACCAGCAAGTGTGATTCTAGAAGTCACCGCAACAGAACCTGGAATTAAAGGCAATACTGCAACCAATGCTACCAAACCAGCAACTGTTGAGACAGGAGCAACGGTTATGGTGCCTTTGTTTATCAATGAAGGAGATAAAATCAAAGTAGAGACTGCAAAAGGTTCGTATAAAGAACGGATCAAAGAATAACATGAAATTTGTTCAGTCGCACACCTTAAAAGAAATAGCATCGCTGATTGATTGCGACTTTGTAGGGGATCCAAAATTTGAAGTATTGGGTATGAATGAAATTCATGTTGTCACTCCTGGTGACATCGTTTTTGTGGACCACCCTAAATATTACGACAAAGCCCTTACTTCCAAAGCATCTGTAATCCTTATCAACAAAAAAGTGGAATGTCCTGAAGGAAAAGCATTGTTAATCTCTGACGACCCTTTTAGAGATTTCAATAAACTGACTCTGCATTTTAAACCATTTCAAGCGGCTCATAAAGCAATTTCTGACTCCGCCAAAATAGGAGCCGGAACAATTATTCAACCCAATTGTTTTATAGGAAACAATGTGGTCATAGGTAAAAACTCTATAATTCATGCCAATGTAAGTCTTTTTGACGATACGATCATTGGCGATAATGTAGTCATACAATCAGGTTCTGTTTTAGGAGGGAATGCGTTTTATTATAAAAAACGTCCTGAAGGGTATGATCAATTGCTTTCTAGTGGGCGAGTGGTGATTAAAAATGATGTTCATATTGGATCCTCATGTACGATTGATCGCGGCGTTACTGGTGATACCACCATTGGTAAAGGCACTAAATTGGATAACTTAATTCAAGTAGGCCATGACACCATTATTGGAGAAAAATGCCTTATCGCCTCTCAATCTGGAATTGCTGGCTGTTGCATTATAGAAGATGAAGTCACAATTTGGGGGCAAGTAGGAACCAATAGCGGAATTACTATTGGAGCCAAAGCAGTTATTTTGGGACAAACAGGAGTTACAAAATCAATTGAAGGTGGAAAAACATATTTTGGAACCCCTATAGAAGAATCTCGAGCCAAACTCAAAGAATTAGCATTACTTCGTAAATTACCAACGATTATTAAGGATTTAAAATAAATAGGTCTCATTTAAATTTTAGCTTTAAAACCTTTAAGATTCCCATTCAAAAAAATTACATTTGCAGCAACATAAATTAAACAATAAAATCAAAACAAAATGAGTGTTTTAGTAAATAAAGATTCAAAAATTATCGTTCAAGGATTTACAGGAAGTGAAGGGACATTTCATGCCTCTCAGATGATTGACTACGGCACAAATGTTGTTGGAGGTGTAACACCCGGAAAAGGTGGACAAACGCATTTAGAAAAACCTGTATTCAATACTGTACAAGAAGCTGTGGAACAAGTTGGAGCAGACACCACCATTATTTTTGTACCCCCTGCTTTTGCAGCCGACGCTATTATGGAAGCGGCAGATGCTGGTATAAAAGTAATCATTACAATCACAGAAGGTATTCCCGTTGCCGATATGATTAAGGCTTCCAACTATATTAGCACAAAAAACTGCCGTTTGGTAGGCCCTAATTGTCCTGGAGTGATTACTCCTGAAGAAGCAAAAGTGGGAATCATGCCTGGGTTTGTGTTTAAAAAAGGAACTGTAGGCGTTGTATCTAAATCTGGGACATTGACCTATGAAGCGGCAGACCAAGTGGTAAAACAAGGCTTAGGAATCACAACTGCAATTGGAATTGGTGGCGACCCAATAATTGGAACCACTACCAAGGAAGCTTTAGAATTACTGATCAACGATTCCGAAACTGAATGTGTGGTGATGATTGGAGAAATTGGTGGACAACTAGAAGGCGATGCTGCCAAGTGGTACAAAGCGAGTGGCAGTAAAAAACCAGTGGTTGGATTTATTGCTGGAGAAACTGCTCCTGCTGGACGTACAATGGGCCATGCGGGTGCCATTGTTGGGGGTAGTGATGATACCGCTCAAGCCAAAAAACAAATCATGAGAGAATGTGGCATTCATGTTGTGGAATCTCCTGCTGAAATAGGAAAGAAAGTCGCGGAAGTACTCGCGTAAAAGAACCCTTTTATATAATAATAGCTAACCTCCTAATTGTATTGGGAGGTTTTTTTTACTGTTGTAGCTGTCAATATTTCAAATAAAATGTATATTTAGGTCGCCCAAATACCTACTTATGATTTCTACAGTCCATCCTAAAACCAACACCATCATACAAAACCACACGAAAGGATTCGTGCCCCCCGCTAGCGCGAATTTGTAACTCGTGCCCACACAAATAAATTCCACTGTGCAAAGTTTCCCGACTTTGAGTAAGATCAAAAAGAAAAACAAAAAAGCCACTCAATGAGTGGCTTTTTTGTTTAAAACTATATTGTTTTAAATAAACAATTTAATCAAATGCTTGGGATTCACCAAGGCGGACTTCCTGTACATTATAAATATCATAGTGCGGAGAATTTGAATGGGTCTCACCAAAATAATCCACAAAAGTTTTAGTATAGGTATTTCTTACAAATGCTATCAATTTTAAATTACTAACATCATCCACATTAGATGGTAAATCAAGTCCTGTAATTGTTCGTGTAAAAACACCTCCATTAGTTGTATTGGAGCTTGTTATAACATCTCCTAATTGATTTGTGTAAACTTCTCTCAAAACATCTCTATGCACATAGCTAGTCCCTTGAGAAGATCCTGCTTGAGCTGAAGAACTTGTAACATTATCCTCAACTAAATAAATCATCAGTTTTACCTCTTCATTAGGAGTTGTGTTAAAACCTACTTGAACTTCTATATCCAGTTTTCCTCCAATAATACTTCCTTCAATTGCTAGACCAACAGTTGCTGTCTCTGCCAATTCAGAATTTACTTGTCCCATGTTTGGAAAATTCCATCGTGTGTCTGGACCGTTTACATAAACCGTTGGAAATCCTGTGACGTTATAGTAACTAGACCAAAAAGAGGTTTCTGAAATTTGCATAGGATCCCCATCATGATAACCAACCCCAAATATATTTGAATTTCCACTCATAGCATTTGCAATTGCTGATGCAGCAGGAGGGCACTGTGGACACCAAGTCCCTGTAAAATCTTCTAAAAGTACTTTTTTGGTAAATGTACTTGGCGCTCCTGAACCGTTAAATGAACTCGTGTCGCTAAAGTCGGATGGAGATTCAATCATGAAACTTACAGTATTGGACGTTAACCCAACATAGGTTGCGGTGAATTCATATGTTCCGTTAGCTGTAAAATTATAAGGATTTTCTATAACTGCTCCATTTAAAGTCACTTCAGCATCAGAAGTAACCGTATTATTAAAGTTGTCTTTTACAGTATATGTGGCAGAGTCCCCATTAACATAATTTTCTTGATCAAAACTAAGAACAATACTGCTAGGTGGAACATCGCTTACTATTAAAGTAAGTGTGTTAGAGGTTAAACCCTCGTACGAAGCTACAATTTGGTAAGTACCTTCTAAATTAAAAGAAAACGGATTTGAGACTGATTGACCATCTACTTTTAAAGTCGATGAATTTGTTAGGTCTGAATCGTTATTTCCTGTTACAGTAAACGCGACTTGAGCCCCTGTATTAACTTCATTTGAAGCTGTTGATAAAATAATCGATGTGACTGTTTCATTAGTATTTCCACCATTTCCAGATCCGACACCCTCATCACTACTTGAGCAACTCGATATTAAGAAAATGAAAAGGGAATATTTTAAAATATTTAATGTTTTCATATTTTGTTTAATTTTTTGTGGAAACAAATAAACAAAAATATATTTAATAATTATTAAATTTTGACCGTATATATTATAATTATTTAATTAAAAACCATAATTAGTATAGATTTTGATAATACATCAACATCCCACTATATGAATGATCCCTAAACATAGTGGTCACAAATCATTTTTAAAGGAATTTTATTTGAAACCATTTTACTATCTTTGATATGAATATTATTTAGCGCTTTAATAGACTTAACTACTAAAAGGAATTATATGAAAAAAGCATGCAGAAATTAGTACCGCCTAAGGGAATGACTAACGACAAACTTGCTTACAACCTTTTAAAAATAATAAATATAGATACATGAAACTATTAGAAGGAAAAACAGCCATTATAACTGGTGCAAGTCGTGGAATTGGAAAAGGAATTGCAACCGTTTTTGCTCAGCATGGTGCAAATGTGGCATTTACATACAGTGCATCTGTTGAAGCAGCCAAGGCCTTAGAAACAGAATTACAAGCTTTTGGAACTACCATTAAAGGTTATCAAAGTAACGCCGCTAATTTTAGTGATGCACAACAATTAGCAGAAGATGTACTTGCAGATTTTGGTGCGATTGATATTCTCATAAACAACGCCGGTATTACAAAAGACAACTTACTCATGCGGATGGGGGAAGAGGATTTTGATAAGGTGATTGAAGTGAACCTAAAGTCTGTTTTTAATATGACTAAAGCTGTGCAACGTACGATGTTAAAGCAACGAAAGGGATCTATTATCAATATGAGTTCGGTAGTAGGCGTGAAGGGTAATGCTGGGCAAACAAACTATGCCGCTTCCAAAGCAGGTATTATCGGTTTTTCAAAATCTGTCGCTTTAGAACTTGGGTCAAGAAATATTAGAAGTAATGTGATTGCGCCAGGGTTTATTGAAACTGAAATGACTGCCAAATTAGACGAAGCAACTGTTGCAGGATGGCGTGCTGGAATCCCTCTAAAACGCGGAGGATCTCCGGAAGATATTGCCAATGCTTGTGTGTTTCTTGCAAGTGATCTATCAAGTTATATTACTGGACAAACACTCAACGTCGATGGTGGAATGCTCACTTAATCCCTTGTACAAAAGATGCTGTTTACAGCTTAATTGATTATGCCCATACAAACAATTTTATATTTTATAGGATCTGGATTATTAGCGCTATTTATAGCGCTTTTTCAGTATATATATAAAGCTAAACATAACGCGCTTCATTGGAGTTTGGCGGGACTTAGATTCATTTCCATTTTCACTTTATTACTTTTGATTATCAATCCAAAATTTGAAAATAAAGAAAGTAAAATAATTAAACCGATACTTGCTGTTCTAGTTGATAATTCTCAATCTATTAAGTATTTAAATAAAGACAGTGTTGCATCTAAATCGGTCCAA
>Ga0255752_10006948_pt1 | contig 10480 bp, 10 predicted proteins | sample 011ome_25_FD_179952 | JGI IMG/M metagenome (GOLD analysis project Ga0255752, IMG submission 179952) | Coastal salt marsh microbial communities from the Groves Creek Marsh, Skidaway Island, Georgia - 011512CT metaG (version 2) | ecosystem: Environmental > Aquatic > Marine > Intertidal zone >...
CCCACCCTTTACGCGCATCGGGAATAAAGAAGTTTCCCCGAATGTAAGCTGCAATTTTTCCAAAGATAGTAGTGGTTTGGACTTCCCCTTGGGGAATGCCTTTTTTTGAATCGCCTGAAGTCAAGCAGGAATACCATCGCAACGGTTCTCGGGTTGCGGTTTTGATAACTCGGATTCCTTCCACTTCTTGGATCAAACTGGGATCCAAAACGGGATAGGACGCTTGGGATTCAGCAACAGTAACCACGATGGGTTCATAGCCCAACTGCTTTAAATATTTGGCAAAATACATCCACCGTTGTACTCCCGATCCTCCCGAGGGAGGCCAGTAATAGGAGAGAATTAGAATTTTGGGTGTAGTGTTCACCTTATTTTTTTGCCTTCCATAAAGGTACGGAAGAACAAGCTTCCCCGTAAAACATACTTTTGGCTACAGTTTGCAGGCGTTGTACCAGTTGAATGTAAGCCCCTTCGGGAACGGAAGGATCGGAACAGCCTTTGATCATAATCGGTTTGTTTTGAAACGGACCGAGGTCTAGGTCATTAATTGCAGTTGAAAAAAGCTCCTTTTCCAAATCCTTTACACTTCCCAAAACGATGGTTGTAGCAAAAGGACTTAAATAGGCCGTAATCAAAAGAGTGGCCCAAGCGGGTAAAATAGCATCCGAAGAACAATGCAAAGCGATGTGTTGATCCGAGTATTGGGACCAATCGTGTTCTTTGAGTAAAGCTCTAAACGATTTTTCTCTAAGGATAAAACCTTCCTCCAACCAGTTCGCCATATCAATAGCAGTTCGAGTCCCCGTTGTTTTGTAGTCTTCCAAATCCACAGTGACTAAGGGGCTGCTCGCTACTTTATTGACAATGAAATCTGCCATCTTTAAAGCATTCCCAGTTCAAGCTTTGCCTCTTCACTCATCAACTCCTGAGTCCATGGAGGGTCAAAGGTGATTTCTACCTCCGCGGTTTTAACTTCATTCAAAGATTTGACTTTTTCTTCCACCTCCATAGGGAGTGATTCTGCCACAGGGCAGTTGGGTGTGGTCAAGGTCATTAAAATTTTAACATCCGATTCTTCATTGACAAAAACGTCATAGATCAATCCCAATTCGTAAATATCTACAGGAATTTCTGGGTCAAAAATCGTTTTTAAAACTCCAACAATTTTGTCCCCTAGGTTGCTCGTATCCATTGCTTCTGACATAATTAATTCAATTGTGTTTGATAGGCCACCGCATACATTTTGATTTGTTTGATCATGGAGACCAATCCATTAGCGCGGGTGGGTGATAAATGTTCTTTAAGCCCAATCTTATCGATAAAATCGGTATTGGCTTCTAAAATGGCTTTGGGAGGTTGATTTGAAAAAATGCGAATCAAAATCGCAATAATTCCTTTGGTAATAATCGCATCGCTATCCGCAGTAAAATGGATGAGCTCGTCTTTTAAATCTGCGTGAACCCACACTTTACTTTGACAACCTTTGATGATATGATCCTCGTTTTTATATGCCGTATCAATCAAAGGAAGGGATTTCCCTAAATCGATCATATACTCATAGCGCTGCATCCAATCTTCAAAGAGGGCAAACTCTTCAATAAGTTCTTCTTGTATGGCTTCAATTGTTTTCACACTTAAAAGTATTAAATTATTGTAACAACTGTACCGCTTTGCGGACCCCTGCAATCAAACGGTCAATTTCTTCAAAGGTATTGTAAAATGAAAAGGAAGCGCGAACCGTTCCTGGGATTTCAAAAAAGTCCATAATGGGTTGTGCACAGTGATGTCCGGTTCTTACAGCGATCCCCATTTGGTCTAAAATACTTCCCAAATCATAGGGGTGTTGTACTCCCACATTGAAGGAGATGACCGCAGTTTTTTCTTCGGCTTCTCCAAAAATTTTAATTCCTTCAATCTTTTTTAGTTCCGCAGTAGCATAGGCTAAAAGTTCCGCTTCATAACTCGCGATGGCGTCCATACCGATCCCATTCATATAGTCTAAAGCCGCACCAAAGGCAATTCCTCCCGCAATGTTTGGAGTTCCTGCTTCAAATTTATGAGGCAGATCCGCATAGGTTGTTTTTTCAAAAGTGACGGTCGCTATCATTTCTCCTCCCCCTTGGTAGGGAGGTAAGGCCTTGAGTAATTCTGTCTTGCCGTAAAGCATTCCCACCCCAGTTGGACCACAGAGTTTATGTGCAGAAGTCACATAAAAATCAACATCCAAGGCTTGAACGTTAGGTTTGATATGAGGACAGGCTTGTGCCCCGTCTATTAAAACCTTAGCGCCGTAGGCATGGGCTTTGGTAATAATCTCCTCGATGGGGTTTACCGTCCCCAAAGCATTGGAGACATGGTTGACAAAGACCAGTTTGGTTTTTGGACTCAACAGGCTTTCGTAAGCCTGCATGTCTAAGGTTCCTTCTAGCGTCATAGGAATGACTTTCAATTCGGCACCCGTTTTTTCACAAAGCATTTGCCACGGAACAATATTGGAATGGTGTTCTAGAGCGGAAATTATCAGTTGGTCTCCTGCTTGTAAAATTGTACTGTAACCGGAAGCGATCAGATTGATACTTTCTGTAGTTCCTGAAGTGAGAATGATTTCGTAAGGCTGCGCAGCATTAAAATGTTTTTGAATTTTAATCCGTGCCTCTTCGTAGGCGTCGGTTGCCTCCTGGCTGAGTTTGTGGACCCCGCGGTGAATATTAGCATTCAATCGGCTGTAGTAATCTACAATCACATCAATCACCTGTTGAGGGGTTTGTGACGTAGCCGCATTGTCAAAATACACCAAGTCCTGACCGTTTACTTTTCGAGAAAGAATAGGAAAATCAGCACGTATTTTTTTGACATCGAGCATTAGAGTTCAAATCCGAGATTAACTCCAAGTTTTCTGGCAATTTGCCCATTGATTCTTTTTTTCAATGAAGGCAGTTGCACGCTTTCCAACACATTGTTGGCAAAAGCATAGGTCATCAAGGCTTTGGCTTCCTTTTTTGGAATGCCTCGCGTACGAAGGTAAAATAAAGCCTCTTCGTCCATTTGACCAATAGTACAGCCATGAGAACATTTGACATCATCCGCAAAAATTTCGAGTTGAGGCTTGCTGTTTACCGTAGCCTTGTCGTCCAAAAGTACATTGTTATTTTGTTGAAAGGCATTGGTTTTTTGAGCGATTTTATCTACTAAAATCTGACCGTTAAACACCCCTTCCGAACGCTCTGAAAAAATCCCTTTATAATCTTGATGACTTTCACAATTGGGCTGTGAATGGTGGACTAAAGTGGAATGATCCACATGTTGTTTCCCTTCCAAAATAGTAACTCCTTTCAGTGTGGAAAGGATGTGTTCCCCTTTGTGATAAAATCTTAAATTATTGCGGATTAACTTTCCTCCTAATGCAAACGTATGCACACTGGCATGACTGTTTTTTTCTTGAGTGATATAGGTGTTGTCAATCAAGGACGCAGAAGGCAGGTCGTTTTGTAATTTGTAATAATCTACAAACGCCTCTTCATGAACATAAATCTCTGTGACACTGTTGGTCACTACAGGATGTTCAGTTAAACTTTGATGACGCTCGATAATTTGTACTTGAGAATTTTTATCTACTACAACTAGATTTCGAGGTTGCAGCCAAAGTGCTTCTTCATTTCCAGAAGAAAAGTGAATGATTTCAATGGGTTTTTCCGCGACACTATTTTTGGGAATGTACACATAGGCCCCCTCTTTCGCATAGGAAGTATTCAGCGCGGTAAGACTGTCGTCTCCAGGGGCTATTTTATTGAAATAAGTATTGATTAAATCTCGATACTTGGGCTTGGTCAATGCGGCAGACATCAAACAAACATCTAGACCGTCGTGTGTGGTATTGGACAAGAAAGGGCTGTACACCCCATCGATAAAAATGACTTTGTAGGTATCTGTATCGTACAAAAAGTACTTCTTCACATCTTTGAGTTCAATACTTGCCTCTGACTTGGGAAACAAGGCGTAATCCTCTCGGATTAAACTATCTAGAGAAGTGTATTTCCACGCTTCGTCTCGTTTGGTAGGGAAGCCTTTTTCTTCAAATACTTTTAGTGCTTCAGCGCGCGTATCGTGCACACTGTCGGAGAGGTCCATGTCCTCTTCAAATGCTAAATACGAAGAAATTAATTTTTCTTTAAACTCCATTTATGCCAATTCTTTGATCCAGTCGTATCCTTTTTTCTCCAATTCGTGTGCCAGCTCTTTGGTGCCTGATTTAACTATTTTACCATCAAAAAGAACGTGTACAAAATCGGGAACAATGTAGTCTAACAAACGTTGGTAGTGTGTAATCACAACCACAGCATTGTCTTTACCTTTAAGTTTGTTTACACCATTGGCAACAATTTTTAAAGCATCGATATCCAAGCCAGAGTCGGTCTCATCTAAAATGGCTAAAGCTGGTTCCAACATAGCCATTTGAAAAATTTCATTTCGCTTTTTTTCTCCTCCTGAAAATCCTTGGTTCAGAGAACGGGATAAAAATTTGGAGTCAATCTCTAGAAGTTTTGCCTTTTCGCGGATCTTTTTTAAGAGATCACTTGCGGGCATTTCTTCCAAGCCTTGTGCTTTTCTATTGGCGTTAATGGCCGTTTTGATGAAGTTGGTCACCGTTACCCCTGGTATTTCTACTGGATATTGAAACGAAAGGAAGATTCCCAAATGCGCTCGTTCTTCAGCATCCAATTCGGCAAGATCATTGCCTTTCAGCAAGAGTTTGCCTTGAGTTACTTCATAATCTTCATTTCCTGCAATGACGGAAGACAAGGTGCTCTTACCGGAACCGTTAGGTCCCATAATGGCATGTACTTCACCAGCTTTTACATCTAGGTCTATACCGTTTAATATGGCTTTACCGTCTACTTGGGCGTGTAAATTTTCTATCGTTAACATAGTTTCTTTTTTTATCCTACGGATCCTTCGAGGGAAATTTCTAACAATTTTTGTGCTTCTACTGCAAATTCCATAGGGAGCTTGTTTAGTACTTCTTTACTAAACCCGTTGACAATTAAGGCAATTGCTTTTTCGGTGTCAATACCTCTTTGGTTGCAGTAAAAGATTTGATCTTCTCCAATCTTACTGGTGGTGGCTTCGTGTTCTATCTGAGCCGAGTTGCTTTTGGCCTCGATGTAGGGAAAGGTATGTGCCCCACAATCATTCCCCATTAGCAGTGAATCGCATTGAGAAAAGTTTCGGGCATTTTTTGCTCGTGCCCCCACTTGTACCAAACCGCGGTAACTGTTCTGTGACTTCCCTGCGGAAATTCCTTTGGAGATGATCGTGCTTCGGGTGTTTTTCCCTAAATGTACCATCTTGGTTCCTGTATCCGCTTGCTGATAGTTATTTGTAACTGCAATGGAATAAAATTCTCCAATGGAATGGTCTCCTTTTAAAATACAAGAAGGATACTTCCACGTCACCGCAGAACCCGTTTCTACCTGAGTCCATGAAATTTTAGATCGGGTGTGGCAAAGTCCTCTTTTGGTAACAAAATTAAAGACCCCTCCCTTTCCGTCTTTGTCTCCAGGGTACCAGTTCTGTACCGTGGAATATTTGATTTCAGCATCGTCCATAGCGATAAGCTCTACCACGGCAGCATGCAGTTGATTTTCATCTCTTGACGGAGCTGTACAGCCTTCCAAATAACTTACATAACTGGATTCGTCCGCAATGACTAAGGTGCGTTCAAACTGCCCTGTCCCCGCTTGATTGATTCTAAAGTAAGTGGACAATTCCATAGGGCAGCGTACGCCTTTGGGAATGTAGCAAAAAGAGCCGTCCGTAAATACCGCACTGTTTAGTGCTGCGTAGTAATTGTCCTTGGGTGGGATCACTGTCCCGATGTATTTCTTAACCAATTCGGGGTGCTTCTGAATCGCCTCGGAGATGGAACAAAAAACAATTCCTTTCTCGGCTAAAGTTTCTTTAAACGTAGTGGCTACAGAAACGGAATCCATCACTATATCTACTGCGACCCCAGCAAGTTTTTTTTGTTCTTCTAATGAAATCCCTAGTTTGTCAAAGGTGTTTAACAACTCGGGATCTACTTCATCTAGACTTTCGTATTTGGGTTTTGTTTTGGGTGCTGAGTAATAGGAAATCGCCTGTAAGTCAGGTTTTTTGTAGTTGACGTTTGCCCATTCGGGTTCAGTCATTTCCTTAAAATTCTCATAGGCCTCTAGGCGCCATTGTGTCATCCACTCAGGCTCCTCCTTTTTCTCTGAAATTTTGCGAATGACGTCTTCATTCAATCCCACAGGAAAGGTGTCCGATTCAATATCGGTATAGAAACCGTACTCGTATTCTTTGGTTTCTAATTCCTTTTTTAATTCTTCTTCAGTATAAGCCATTTTCTTTTTTTAAAGTGAAAAACTCTCCCCACAACCGCAGGTTCTCTGGGCGTTTGGATTGTTGAACACAAAACCTTTTCCGTTGAGACCACCAGAATACTCCAAGGTGGTTCCCACTAAATAAAGCAAGCTTTTCTTATCGACTAATATCCTCACTTGATTGTCTTCAAAAAGCTTGTCGTCTTCTTGTAGGTGATTGTCAAATTTTAATTCATAAGACAAACCAGAACAACCTCCGCTTTTGACCCCTACTCGAACAAAATCATTCGAAGGGTCAAAACCTTCCTCTCTCATGAGAAAGGATACTTTTTCTTTGGCGGTTTCGTCAACTTTAATCATTCTAATAAAGAATTAATCTAAATAATAAGCAAATATACAGTATTTCAATGGATTTCATAAAAATCTCTATTGATTTAGACTATAGGAAAATCAGCTGATTTAATGCCAAAAAGCAATAAAAATATCCTTTCCTCCGAAGGTGTTTGAAAAGTCTCCCGAATTGCTTTCTGTACTTCCTACCACAAGTACTTTTCCGTCTTCCGTTAGAACAAGATCATTGCCCTCATCCAAGCCCGATCCAGAGAGTGTGGCGGTTTGGATCGGCTTGCCGTTGGGAAGGGTATAATACAAAGCAACATCATTGCTCAATGGGACTTCGCCAGAGGTACTCGCCTGAGGGCTCTTAGTTCCGAATATAATCAGCGTCCCGTCAGTCCTTTGCTGCAATGCTGAAGCGGTTTCAAAACCTGCACCTCCTAACGTTTGTACCGCTAGTACAGTTCCAGCAGCAGAAAGTCGTGCCAACAGGATGTCTGAGGACCCTGCAGCCGTCTGAATATCACCATCACTACTGTAGGTTTGACCCAAAACAAGATAATCTCCTGAGGAAGTTTCAATGACTGCATTGGCTTTGTCATAGGCAGATCCCCCTATGGATTTTTCCCAAAGTAAATTTCCCAGTGCATCGATCTTCACGATCCAAAAATCATAGCTTCCCCTCGGGTTTTGGACATCAACATCTTGACTTTCCGATGCGCCTACCAGCACAAAGTCCCCGTCTTGGGTTTCTAAGGCGTCATAAGACCGGTCGTTACTAGTTCCTCCAAAGTATCTGCGCCATTCTAAATTTCCGTTGAGATCAATTTTATGTACCCAAAATTCTCCTACTCCATGACGTGCGGAAAAATGAGCCTCTTTCTTGTCCTGACCCAAACCCCTTGAAGCAGTAACATCCAAAAATCCGTTAAAAAAAAGCCCCCCGTCTGAAGTAGCGAGGATGTTGTAGGCGTGGTCGTGGCCTAAAAACCCAAAACTCTTTTCCCACAAAAGGGTCCCGCTGGCATCAGTTCGAAATACCCAATTGTCGTGTTGGCCTTTGTTTACCGTAGCATCTCCATCATTACTTTTACTGTAACCCACTACGGCAAAGCCCCCGTCGGGAAGTTGAACCAAGTCATGGCCACGATCATCTTCGGAACCTCCATAAGTTTGCGTCCATTCCAAAGTCCTCATTGAAGAAAATTTCATTAATAAGAGATCACTCCCCGCTCGGGTTTTTTGTGAAAAATCGCCATCAGTACTTTGCGTATTGCCTACGATTGCAAACCCTCCGTCTTGGGTACGGATGACGGCATGAGCAATGTCCTCTGCACTTCCCCCAAAGGTTTGAACAGCATCCCACCTATTTTCTACAGGGGGCAAGAACGACCAATTGGTTTCAGTGATAGGGCTACAAGCGCTAAAAAACAAGACCCAACTGATGCCAAAAAAGTTTCTCATATTACTCTGCTGCTTTTACCAAAAACAAGCCCGAATCTATATCTTGGATCGCGATGACTCCGCTTTCAAAAAAGGGATATACATTCCAAACGCCATTAAATTTTGGATTGTTGTCAATGGGATAGGTATCAAAAAATCCTTTTTCACTTATCTTTTTTTCTGCTACTTGGCTGATATCTAAAACACGGAGACCCGCGGTATAACTTGCCAAATAAAATTCATCGCCTTTGACATAACCGTTGTGATCAATCGCATTGACACTTGCAAAATAAGTAAAATGGTGTAGCGGGTTGGAAAGACGGGTTAAATCAAAAATACGGGTTTGCGTGGGGCTGCCAAAGCGAAGTTCGTCTAATTCATCACCGAGAAAAAAATACTGCTGGTCCTTCGATAAAAACCCTTGATGTGTGTAGCCCCCATTGGAATAGGTTATGGAACTGATCTTTTCTGGGTTCGCTTTGTCCGTTACATCTACGATGACAATTTGATTGTTTTCACCTCCATCACTGTTGCTCCCAAAAAGGAGTTCACGCCCTTGGTACTCTGGATCGGGTCCGTTGTAAATGACAATTTGTGCGTCATGGGTATAAGAGTCCTCAGCGTATCCCCCCTCTAGTACTGGGTTTTTTGGATCGGCTATGTTTATAAAAGCAGGGCCTCCTTGAAATAATTCAGAACCGATAACATACGCATAACCACTTGCCTCATTAATCCAAATATTGTGTGCGTTTCCAAACTCCGCAAGGCGTATATCGGAAGTAAACGTTTGTGGTGAAGTGACCTCCCGCAAGCGGGTTAAATCAAAAACTTGCAAGCCATGGTTTTGTGCTTCACTGACAATAAACGCATGGTCTTTAAACACTTTTATATCTCGCCACCAGCTGGCATCGGTAGCTGTGGGCAGTTTTCCCAATATCACTGGGTTTTCGGGATCACTAATATCCACAAAAGCGGTTCCGTCGTCCAGACCTGAGAGTACGTATTCTTTTCCCGTTTCAGGGTCGGTCCAACCCCAATTGTCATTTCCCGCTTCACTGCCGAAATTCGAAATTGAAATCCTAGACAACAGATCATAACCCGAACAAGGATAACTCCCTGCCATTCCATCTTCACAAAGAGTCTTTTGTTGACTGCTTGCTTGAGGTGGGTCAGGGGTTGGTGTCGTGGTGATTGGCTCTTGAGGTTGTTCTAAAACAGGTTCTTTACTGCAAGAAGCCCATAAAAGCAGGACAAGTAAGGGGTAAAATTTCATGTGCTATTTTTAATTTATTCTTCAATTTTGCCCTAGCTAGAACTGGTTAACACTACACTAAACTAAAACACTCGATTTACCATCCTGCTGAAAATCAAACTATTAGCTAGGAATGTAAATGTTCTTCAAATGTAACCAAAAAACAACAAGAAGTCCATGAATTAACATTTCTGTGGGATGCGTACTTTTGTGAAATGTTAGAAGATAAAAATCCATCCAAAACTTCCTTAGGTGATCTCGGCGAATTTGCATTGATAGATCATTTGACCCAAAGCTTTTCACTTCAAAATCCTTCCAGTGTTTTAGGTCCGGGTGATGATGCTGCAGTGCTTTATCACGGAAAAGATCCGACACTGATTAGTACCGATTTGTTGGTTGAGGGCGTTCACTTTGATTTGACCTATATGCCCTTAAAACATTTAGGCTACAAAGCGGTTATGGTCAACCTTTCTGATCTCTACGCCATGAACGCGCATCCACAACAAATAACAGTTTCGCTTGCGGTTTCTAATCGATTTACCCTGGAAGCGATAGAAGAATTGTACCAAGGCATTGCGCTGGCATGTAAAAACTACAAAATTGATTTAATCGGAGGAGATACAACCAGCAGTACCACGGGTTTGATCCTCTGCATTTCTGTTCTAGGAAGTGCTCCAAAAAAGAAACTTGTCCACCGCAAAGGCGCACAAGAAAATGATCTTTTGGTAGTAAGTGGCGACTTAGGAGCCGCTTATGCCGGTCTCCAAGTGTTGGAACGCGAAAAAGCGGTGTTTAAGGTAAATCCAAATTCCCAACCCGATTTGACGAACTATGCGTATAGCATCGAACGGCAACTTAAACCCGAAGCGCGAAAAGACGTCATTGATTTGCTCGATGAACTCCAAATTATACCCACGTCCATGATTGACATCAGTGATGGATTATCTTCGGAAATTCTCCACCTATCAAAAGCCTCCGAAGTAGGCTTTCACCTTTTTGAAGAAAAAATTCCTATCGATCCTGAAGTGAATTTAATTTGTGAGGAATTTAAATTAAACAGCACTTCGGCAGCCCTCAACGGAGGGGA
>Ga0255752_10006959_pt1 | contig 10469 bp, 9 predicted proteins | sample 011ome_25_FD_179952 | JGI IMG/M metagenome (GOLD analysis project Ga0255752, IMG submission 179952) | Coastal salt marsh microbial communities from the Groves Creek Marsh, Skidaway Island, Georgia - 011512CT metaG (version 2) | ecosystem: Environmental > Aquatic > Marine > Intertidal zone > Salt...
TCAGACACCAATAAAAAAGCACACCGTCGGGTGTGCTTTTTAACCATAGGCGATATATCGCATATTAGCATCTTCTAGTTCTGGGAATTTACTTTCGTATTCAAGTTTAACTGTTCTTATAACATGACCATGTAGAATAACAAACCAAACACTATTCATTCTTGGAACAGTATCTCCTGGTTTGTATTGCTTTGCGAACATTATTTTCTCTTGCGTCTACACTCGTATACGTCTAAAGTTTTATCATTATACTCACTATGAAGTTTTACATCATAACCCCATAGTTTCTGAACATGTGTTAATACCTGTTCAGCATCACCCTTGTGAAGTCTCTTGCCATTAAATGAATAATGTGTAAGAGTTAGTTCACGGCTTTCTGCAATATCTGCTTCTGTTACTTGAATGTCAGGTATCATAGCCGCTGTTACATATTGCTGTGACAATGCTTTTCTAATCTTCTTATACCCACGCTCATTATGAATAGAAGTCACTGCGTAATCATCATAGTATTCTTCGTCATGTAGTGTGAACAGTCTCCAGTCTCTAATCACTTTAGGTCCTAGGAACTGTAGAATTGCTGACTCGTCACGGTAGTTTGCTACGATGTCTTTAATGACATCACGCCAGTTTTGACCTACAATATGCGGGAACCATTCTTCGTCTTCTTTGTCTGGTTCATCGCACATGCGTTGTACGTCTTTAAGAATAGCAAAGCCAAGAGCATATGGATTGAACCCACTATAATGCTGTGAATTAAAGTTAGGTTGATATAGAACTGCACTGTGTAGCTTAAAGAACTCCATCATTGCACCATCATCTACACGTCCCTGATTGTATAACTCGTTAAAGATATAGTGGTGTGTAAATGAAGCAAAGCCTTCGTTCATTACTTTTGTCTGATACTGAGGATAGAAGTATTGTGCAATACGCCTTACAATACGACATAGCTCACGCTGCCATGGGCGCAGAACGGGTGAATGCTTTTCTAAGAAGTATAGTAGGTTTTCTTCTGGCTCTGAGGGCCACGTTTTTGTTTTTGCTTTTTCTTCTTTTAACTGTTTAGGAACTGTGTTCCATAACTCGTTTACTTGTGACTGTAAGTATTCACTTCTAGCACGTTGCTTTTCTATTTCACGCTTTGCGTTTAACTTTGGTGGGCGTTTATATTTGTTGATTGACTGATACTGAATAGCATGACACGCATCAAGTGTTTCTTCAACAATTTCAGCACCATAACGTTCTTCACATTCTCTAATATACTTCTTAGCAAACAGTAGATAGTCAACAATAGCATCTGGTGATGTCCATTGCTTGAACAGATAGTTGTTCTTAAAGAAGTGATTATGACCAAACGCTGCGTGTGCTATCACAAGCGCCTGTGTAGTCATTGAATTTTCTTCCATTAGATAGTTGATACATGGGTCACTGTTGATAACAAGCTCATACGCAAGCCCCATACGGCCTGCTGTATATTGCTGCATATTAGAAATAAAACTCTTACCGAAACTCCAATGATTATACATTAGTGGCATACCAACAGAACTGTATGCGTCTAACATTTGTTCTACTGTAATGATTTCAATCTGGTTTGGGAAGCAATCAAGTCCCATATCATTGATAGCGATTTCTTCACACGCATCCATGACTGAATACAGTTTGTCAAAATCCCAATGTGAACCGCTATATAATAGTTTACTCATGCTTCTTTCTTATCCTTAGCAAATATTTTTCTGAATATTGGGTATACATCTGTAGGTTTAATAACTCGTTCTGATACCATGTTTGCATTTTTCTCTACAATACCCTGATATACTCCGAACAGTTGTTCCTGTGCATATGCGCCACCCCAACCTCCTGTGCTACGAGGTTCTCCAACTTCAATGTAAGAGAAGAACTGAGTTACAGGAAGTATGTCGTTCTGTATAATATTTAGTAGCTTATTATTATCGTCTGACCAGTTGTCACCGTCACTTGCTTGTGCGAAATATACATTCCACTCGCTCGGTGAGTAACGTTCAGACATGATATCTTTAGCAAGTTCAAAAGCACTACTTACAACAGTACCACCACTCTCACGTCCTCTAAAGAATTCTTCTTCGTCTACTTCTTTAGCTTGTGTGTGGTGTCTAATGAATACTGCGTCTACACGTTTGTACTTACGAGAAATGAACAAGTTAAGCAACATAAAGAAACGCTTTGCTAAATCTTTATGCTCTTGTGTCATTGATGCTGATACGTCCATGATAAAGAATACAACAGCCTGAGAACTTGGTTTGGGCGTTGAAGTAAAGTTGTTATATCTTAAATCTACTGGATCAATGAAAGCAACGGCTCTCGCACGTATTCTGAGTTTACGAATTTCTTCTTCAATCTCTAAACGCTTATCTTCATCTTCTTCTGTTTCAAGTAGTGCTTCTAACTCTCTAATCTTTTTCATCTTGGGCTTCTGTAGAGCAATTCTACGACCCATAGAATTAATCATTGATTTCTCTAAATTAAGTTGTGCTGGATTACCGTCGTTAGTGTAGCCACTACGATGTGTCTCCATTTTTTCAACCATCTTATTTTCTTTAGAAATCATATGAGGAAGTTCTAAGTCCTCGAACAAGATATTAACGAATTCGTCATTTGATAGTGCAAACTCAAAATCATCTTCACCTTCACCATCAGGAGAACCTTTGTGTCCGCTACCACCACCGCCACCTTTTGGCTTCTGTAACAGATCACCCTCAACAAAGTCTTCGTTTCCGGGTAGCACAATATCACGTGAACCTGATTGCGGATCATGACCGAACTGTGGTTCGTTGATACCCTTACGTGTAATAGTTACGTCTTGGTCATCACCAGAACCCTTGATTGAGCGTTTACCTAGTTTTTCGTGAATGCTTTTGCGAATTTCATCCTTGGTGCGTTTGAGGAACTTTTGACGGTTCCCCGAACTTTTACCACCTGGATTTTTACGTCTATCAATGATAGTATTGTTAGGCATGTTATCGTCCTTTAATTAGATTTTTGGACACGCATATACCATTCTACTAGTCGTTTCACCTGACGTTCTGTGTAACCCTTTTCAGTCATACGTGATACGAAATCATCATGCTTCTGCTGGTCGTCTTTTGATTTCTTGCTACCAAATGAAATCACTGGTAGTAGTTCTTCTGTGCCAGCGAACATCTTATGTTCGATAACTTCTTTCATTTTTTCGTATGCTGTCCACGGAGGGTTGTTACCTTCGTGCTTCGCTCTTGCTCTTAGTACCCAATTGACTACTTCATTGCGGAAGTCTTTAGGGTTTGCGATACCAGCAGGCTTCTCAATCTTTTCTAGTTCTTCATTTAGAATTGAACGGTCGAATAGATTGCCTGTATCTGGATCTTTATAATCGATATTTTGAATCCAGTGATCCGCATAATCTAAGTAACGGTCGAACAAGTTTTGTCCGTATTCGTTATAGCTTTCTAAGTATGCTTTCTGAATTTCATTACCCACGTCTTCTGCGTATTTGACTGCTAGATAGTCTTTGATGTAACCTAGTAGACGTTGTTCAGTTTCTTCTGGGAACTGTTCACGCTTGATAGCATTTTCTAGTACGTGCATTAGATGTACTGGGTCTGCTGCTACTTCATGCGAGTCAAAGTTAAATGTCTGTGACAAAATCTTAAATGCGAAACGTGTTGACATACCTGACATTCCTTCGTCAACGCCTGCTACATCTTTGTACTCTTGCATTGACTTCGCTTTAGGATCAACGTCATGTAGGTTCTCACCGTTATATACACGCATCTTCGCAGGAAGATTTGAGTTTACATGCTCTTTCAGACGTGATAGAACTGAGAATTGCGCAAGCATATCTAGTGTATGTGGGGCGCACTTGCTGTCATCAAGACCTGATGATTTAAGCATCTTGTCGTAAATTGCTGTTTCTTCTGATACACGTAGACAGTAAGGGACTTTAACGATGTAAACACGATCCAAGAACGCTTCGTTGTTCTTGTTGTTTCTGAATGCTTCCCATTCGCTTTCGTTAGAGTGTGCAACTACTACGCCGTTAAATGGGATTGCCGAGATACCCTCAGTACCCATATAGTTACCTTCTTGTGTCGCTGTTAGTAGTGGGTGTAGAACTTTGATAGGAGCTTTAAACATCTCCACGAATTCCATCATACCTTGGTTACCACGACATAGACCGCCTGAGAACGCATATGAGTCTGGATCATTCTGTGAGAAGTATTCTAGTTTACGAATATCTGTCTTACCTACTAGTGATGAAATATCTTGATTGTTGTCATCGCCTGGTTCTGTTTTCATAATGCCAACTTGTTTCAGTTTAGATGGATACATCTTTACAACTGAGAACTTAGTAATATCACCGTCAAATTCTTCTAGTCGCTTAACAGCCCATGGTGATAGTAGACCTGATAGATAACGTGATGGAATATCATATTCCTTTTCCATATCCTCACCGAATTCTTTTGGATCAAATAGTCCCAATGGTGTTTCAAATACTGGTGAAACTTCATCGCCTGCTTTCAGAACATAGATTGGATGCTGTTCCATTAATTCTTTTAGTCGCTCTGCTAGTGATGATTTACCACCACCAACTGGACCTAACAGATAAAGAACTTGCTTTCTTTCTTCAAGTCCCTGTGCTGAATGTCGGAAGTATGCTACTAGTCGTTCAACTGCTTCTTCCATCCCAAAGAAATCCTTGAATGCAGGATATACTTTGATAGTTCTGTTCAAAAAGATACGGCTTAGTCGTGGGTCTGAACTTGTGTCTACGACTTCTGGCTCACCGATTGCTTGAAGCATTCTTTCTGGAGCGGTTGCATATGCTAGTTTGTCTTTTTTACAAAGTTTCAGATAGTCCTCTAGTGACATTTCATCTTCTTGTTTACTCGCATATACTTTGCTGAATTTATTTAATACGCCCATATTAATTCTGTCCTCATTTTGTTCATTGTATTAGAACTATTTAGCTTTAATTAGCTCCCCAAATTCAGGGAATGTCTCATAGTAGTTTTCTTTTCTATACGTGTCATGTGTGTCGATATGACTTAACAATCTATCAAAATTTTTATCACTGTAATTGTCTGTATTCATAAAATTTATAATACCATCGACTTGATTTGCTATATCATCATTCAACCAAGACTGTTGTTTTAAATCTGTTAGTCTTTTTCTTATTACATCTTTTAACTCAGGTGCTAATGTGCTAATATTAAAATGCTCAGGTCCATGTACTAAGTTAAGATACATACTTACTTTATCATACGAATTACAAAAATATTCAAGTGTCTCTGGTAGGTAATATACATTCAATGAACTTAACGTTATACACCAACCTAAGGTTATGTTTTTGTGTTTATCTCGTAGCGCAATTGCTTTCTCAAAATTGCTAATACACGTGTCCCATTTTGCAGGGTGTCGCATATATTCAAATCTATCGTTTACACCGTCAATAGAGAAACTTAAAAATACATGCTTAAAGTCTTTCCAGCATTCTAAATTATTTTCAGGCCACAATGTGCTATTAGTATTATATTGTAACTGTATATTTTTTGCAAGCCCTTTATCTCTTGCTGTGTTAATCAGTTTCCACATCTTCTGACTCATAAACGGTTCACCTCCGTAAAAGTCAAACTGCTTTATATCTGCTAGTTTATTTTCTAAATCTTCCCAAAAAGGACTATCGTCATCATAATATTTAAAAAACTGATCCCAATCCTTGATCCATTTTTTATAAGGTTCGTTTGGCCAATAAACCTTATGATATTCTTTTAACCATGTACTACTTGTTGAAGGATGACATGTTCTACATTTAATATTACATGTGTTTCCCAAATTAAGTTCTAGTTTTGATATACCGTTATAGCTATCCCCAGAGTCTTTGTATGCCCTATTGTCTCGTATCCGTTTACTCTCACGTCCGGCATCTTCTTCTTCCCAACACTTGCGGCATGCTGAATGTTTGACACCATTAATCATATCAGTTTGCACATCAACAAACTCATGGAATTTCATGTGTTCTTCTATCGGTGTTATACCAAACCTGGGGTAATCTATATGTGGCAAATCTCTCTCGTACATACAGCACGGTTTAGTAGTACCATCATTCATACCACATAAACTATGAAATGCATTTACACACCAGATATCTTGTGTTTCATTTGACATATCTTAAATTTATCGTAAAAGGGCTCCGACATTACCATTAAAAGTAAAGTGACCAACGTGGTCTAAACTTACACAAGGATCGAGCCAAACTTCACCACCAATTGCTTGCCATCTACGACAAAATGCATAATCTTCTGACAGATAGCGTTTTGATTCAGGTTCGTGCATACAATCAAAGAAAAGATATGTCCATTTTTCAAACTCTGGATCTAAGTTCAAGTCATTATTAAAGTATAGCTCTGGATAAGCAGCAATCATTTTTTCAATCACTTCACGCTTGATAAGCATAAATCCTGTCGCTGCATCTTTTAATTTTATAAGACCATCTTCTGTCTTTAGAACTGGTTTGTTTTCACTAGTATATGACCAATCAAAATTAAGTGCATAGTTTGCGCCTAGACTTTTTAATTCATTAGTGGTAACATCTTCATTAGCACGTGCGCCCATTTTAATCATATTCCAATTCAAGTCCTTCTTGGGATATGCACCAACAATAATGTCTTTATCATGTTGTAACATATGAAGAATGTCTATACAATCAAAATTGATGTCTGCATCAATGAACATCAAGTGTGTTGCTTTTGGGTTCGCCATCATATAGGCAACCATGTGACAACGAGCCCTTGATACAAGAGACTCGTTTGCAGATGTTGTTACTGAATAAGGGATGTCATATTTTGTATACATCATGTGTGCTTTAGACCATGAGCGAAAGAAAGGTTCTGTGACCTGACCTCCATAACATGGTGTGCAATAATGTATGTGTGTTTGTCGGATTTTTTCAATATCGATTTGTTTACGATATTTTTCGAATTGCTCTAAAATGCTTTGATCCATTGTTGTCCTGTTCCACCGTTAGTTAATAGTAATTTACTATATTTATGATGGAAAGTCAATGATTCATTTATGATTTTTTGTGGGAAGCCAACCACTCTTTTGCTTGAGGAGACGATGGTGATTTCATTAGAAACTTATCAATAGCACGTGTAACTTCTAAGAAATTTTCTTTACGTTCTGGATCTTCAAGACCGCCGCTATTGTCTACAACGTGAAAGTTAGCTGCACCAAATACTTGTTGGAATTTCATAAGATTGTTTTGTACAGCACGCCACATCTTAGATACCATTTCTGCTGGGATACTTCTGGCACGTTTCTGATTGCGCTCTTGTGCTACATCTTCGCTTGTATTAACAAATAGCATCATTGTTTCATACCCAAGTGCTTTTAGTTTTTCACTTGTTGCTGCTACTTTCTGAACATCTTTGCCAGTACCATCAATGACAAGACCTAGACGACCTTGCAGATATCCACCTCGACCCGACTCTAAATCGCCTTGACGTTTATTGGTTAAGTCTTTAGCTTTGTTGCGAGTTTCTTGCCCATCTTTACTTGCAATAACTTCTGGATCAGACATGTCCATGCCTTTTTTAGTCATCAAGTATTCATAGATTTCATCAGAGTTTACAGTCTTTAGACCTGTACCACGTAACATTTTTCCAGCAACAAAAGATTTGCCACTACCAGGGCCACCTGCTAGAAATACTGCTTTAAAAATATGTGGGTCGTTAGGACCTTCTTCGATTGATGTAATTTCGTCAATACGCATTAGTTACTCCGATAATTTATTATATGTATTTATCTAATTAACCTAAAATTGCCTGACCTTTTAGTGAGTTCCAGAATTGCTGTGCATCATATACTTCACTTTCCATTCGTTCTAAGAACAAATTGTTAGAAGATTGCATCACTGTATTATATTCATTTAGTATTTCTTTTTCTTTGTTTTCATCGCGGTCTTGCGTGTTGCTTCGATACTCAAACTTAGAACGTTGTGACTTGTTATAGCTAGTCGTATCTCTCACTATACGTTGTACATCCTCTCTTAATACAGACGCTTCATTCTTTTGTGCAGGCGTTCTGAATTTTGCTTCATTAAGATATTTTGTAATTTCTCTTCCTAGTTTTCTACTATCTCTTACAATTCTACCATAACGTGCCTGGTATTGTTTTTTCCAAAGAGAACGCGCTTTGGCAATCTGATTGGAAGGTCCTTCAAGTGTGGATACAGTTCCTTCAGGTGTTGTTTCTGTTACAACTCTTGTTACTTCGGTATTTTCTGGTCCCGATCTAGATGGTTCCCGTGATGCGCTGCTTACTCTAGAATTTCTTAAAATTGCATCATCATACACTTCTGATTCAGGTATATTACTTTCTGCGCCACCAGAAGAAAAGTCTTCGTTGTCAGTATTAGAACCTGTAATATTTTGGCTGGCTACTTGTGTTCCTAGATTGCTGCCTGAAATAAGTGCTGGTACATTTGTACTAATATCGCCTATTGTTCCTTGAAGATCACCTGTAATATTGTTTAAACTGGACAACACAGAATTGTTAGGAGATGTATTTGATATGACATTCAATACATTACCGCCTGCTACTTTCTCTAAAGTGTCGCCAAACACTCCACTTACCGTACCAATTAGATTATGTAAATATGCACTGAAAGGCGTATAAAGAGAAGCAAGTGCGCCAAATGGTGATTGCGGAACACCCACTTCACGGGACGCAGTATCTCTTGCCGTTTCCATAATCGCTGAAACTTCCTGTGGATTAGCTCTCGTATCCTGTTCCGTCGGTATATTAAGATTTGGTATTGTAGACTCTATTGGAGCAGTTAATTGACTCGCGGCTCCTGCAAGTGCAGGAGAACCAGTGTTTAATAACACTGCCATTTTACAAGGATCCATCATCGCGCCAGCTAGTCCAAGTGCAGCCAATTTATTTGCAATATCTGCTGCCATGCTTACTAATTTACTGATTTCTCCTGCAATTTGATTTGCCATGTCTCCGATACCGCTCATAACACCAGATGCGATATCCCCGATACTATTGAGAATATCTTTAATTCCCGTTTCTTCTAAAATAGAATTTAATTTAGAAGATACATCTCCGACAATTGAATCAATCATACCGCCGATCCCACCAGCAACTTGATTGAACACTCCTTTTACCTGATCCATTATATTTGATATTACACCGTTAATCTGATTAAAGACTTGTCCTACTGCGGTTGACGCCATGTATTCTTTGAATTTATCAATGCCACTATCAATAAAGTCCAATACACCATCAAACGCACCTGACATGATGCCCATTAGCTCATTAAAAATTGAACAACTGTCATTTGACATTTCACCAAATGATTGCTGCAATCCGGACAGTTGGTCTATCTCGTTTAATTTTCCAGGAATATCAGATGCTTGATTATCAGTATGTGATTGTAGATCGCCGAACATTGCAACACCTGCTGTAATGAGACTTGCTCCTAATAATAGTTTTTCAATATCTATACCTGTCGCACTTGAAATTCCAGCATATACTATTGCAGCAGTTGCTATACTACCACCATATCTAGAATCAGACAGTATATTTAACGTATTTCTTATATTACCAAGTTGATTATATGATGTAGTTTGTACTGGTCCATTGTTAATCTGGCGTATACCGTTTGGTTGAGATGGATCATTAACATATGTATAATTGTTAATAGTTACAGGCAATGAGGTAATCGAATTTAAATTACTAATGCTCGCCTGACTTCGTGCGTTATATGGATTGTGAAAAGTATTATTAGAAATTTCTTTTGCAATAGTGTTTAACGCGGCCTGTCTGTTATATTGTGCCTGCTTTGCTTGTAGTTCAGCAAGTTCAGATGGCGAAAGCGTTGTTTCAGTTTTAGCTTTATAATAAGACGCAGGCGTGTTATATTGATCTGCTACAAGTGTAGGTAAACCGCCATTACGTCTTACAAACTCTTGGTATAATCTTTCAAATTCTGCTTCACTAGTCAACGTTGCCATAACTTTTATCCATTTACAATAACATCACCTGAGCGTGATCCAACTTTAATACCACAAGCAAAACTATCATCACCTCTGCCTAGAGGCTTTCCATTTACAAATACGTTCGGAGAACCTTGTGCTAGAACCGTAACATGTGGGATACAAACAATACCAGTAGGTGTACTTCTAGGAACACCATGTGGGGTGTTTCTATCACCTACACGAAATGCTGGTAGATTGTTGATATATACATTACCAGATCCTTGAGAACATCTTCCCGGAGAACACGGGTTATGTGCTGTTGTCGAATCTGTTGTTCTGGCTGCTCCTGGCATTATGTAATCAGACCGCCTTTCTCTGGTACTACCAATCCGCTTGTTGCTGCACGATAGCCTTCTGTCGTTTCTTTATTTGTCTTTAGTATTGCTACTACTTTATCTTTGATAAATGTAA
>Ga0255752_10006966_pt1 | contig 10462 bp, 8 predicted proteins | sample 011ome_25_FD_179952 | JGI IMG/M metagenome (GOLD analysis project Ga0255752, IMG submission 179952) | Coastal salt marsh microbial communities from the Groves Creek Marsh, Skidaway Island, Georgia - 011512CT metaG (version 2) | ecosystem: Environmental > Aquatic > Marine > Intertidal zone > Salt...
ACTACAAGATTGTAGCTAAGTTAGCTACTGAAGATAGGCACACAAAAGAACGTGAAATGCACAAAATCTTTGAACACTTTGCCAAAGAACGTAAAGGTGAGTGGTTCAAGATTGACACAGTGACAGCAATTAAGCTGTTTAATTACCAAATCAAAGGAGAAAAGATTGCGGCGTAACGGACTAGGAAAGTACGATGCTCCACTGCGTATTCAATACCAGTGGGGCTATGACGCTTTTAAGCGTGGTGGTAGGCTTGTCAAAAGAGGCAAGCGAATACTCTTTGAAGAGAACCGTCCTAACATTGATCCTAACACCATGCAATACAGAGAGTGGCAGCGTGGGTGGAACGATGCCTACTTTGAGCATTTAGAGAAAGGTCAATACAATGGGACTAAAGGAAGAAGCTGAACAGTGGATGAAGGAGAGATATATGAGTGACATTACAGCAACGGAGTACCAAAGACGGGCTGCAGAAACGGCAATATACCCAGATAATAAAGCACTAGAATATCTAACATTGGGATTGGCTGGTGAGGCTGGTGAGATTGCTAACAAAGCAAAGAAACTAATACGTGACGGTGCAGACAGAGAAGAGCATCATGCTAAACTAAATGCTATTGGTCACGAGATTGGAGATGTTATGTGGTATTGCGCTATGCTTGCTAAAGAAGTGGACATGAACCTTGGTAAAATCATGGAAGACAACTTGGAGAAACTGGCTGACAGGAAAGCTAGGAATCGCCTACAGGGTGACGGTGATAATCGTTAAGTATACACCGTTTGCTGCCATCATTGGCTGGTTGCTGTATGCATTTGGTATGGGACTAGCTAATGATATATGTGACTGCATATGAAGAGGGGGCTTAATTGCCCCCTTATTTTTTTGCCATCAAACCGCCACGGTTTAGTTTTTGTGTGGTTAAAAACATCAGCCGTTTTAAATCGGCTCCACCTAATTTACTGTAGTCAAGATACATTCTTTGTTTTGTTGTACCATCAGGGTTTTTAAACTCTAAGCCAAAATTTATCAAATCTCCAGCAAGAAGTTTATCACCTGCTTTTTGTTTATATATAAGGTCAGACAATTCTTTATCGGATATACCTCTCAGCGCACTGTAATTGCTTGTTTCTGCAGACTTTGATATGGTATCTATACGATTTATTACATCATATATTGTTTCTAGTGTTGCCATTTTTTCTGGTGGCAACGCTTTAGCCCGTCTGATGTTCTTAATATTATTTTCAAAACCACTTTTTCTTGTTGTTTTTTCTGCTTGTGTTTTTAGAAAAGTATCATAAGTTCCTCTTGCACCGTATTGCTCAGTGTACTGACCCAAAGATTGCAAGTCTTTAAAGTAGCTTCTTACATCATCGTAGTATATTTTTGCATCTGCTTTTGTTGGTACATCTTCTCTACCATATTTTCCAAAGTTTGCATGTAGCAGATTTTCTCTACGAACAATAGAGTTAGCCATGCCCTGACCATTTAGTACTTTTTCTTCTAAATTCATCTTGCCTATGTTTGGTACGCTTTTAACTCTAGGCTGACCACTTATATCTTTTTCTATTACACGTCTATACTTAGCAACTTTTTCTTGTTCTGCTTTTCTAAACTCAGGTAACTTACCTTCTCTTATAGCATCTGAAAAAGAAGTTCCCACGTTTGGGCTTAAATCCATACTCTCTTTAGATAGTTGCCTAATACCTGATAACTCTTCAGGTTTAGACAAAGCAACTTCAGCTTCCAAATGTGTGCTTCTTGGCAAACCCATTGGTTCGTCAGGTATTCTTGCTATATTACTATCGGTTCTATAAGTAGAAATGTCATCATACATTTCAGGTGACATGCCTCTTACTTCGCTTTTCTTTAGCGGTGCAGAAACTACGTTAGATGGGTCAAAGTTAGCAAATCCACCTTTTAGAGATACCAAAGGGTCACGTGAAGTAGACAACATCTGTTTACCTAACTCTTGGTGTCTGCCTCTGGTTTCACGCATACCTAGGCCAATATCTCCTTCAAACTCAGAATATGGTACAAATCCATCCTGTGTTAATCTTTCTGCTTTAGACCGTGGCTCATCCATACCAGCAACACTAAGTTTTGCTATAGATGATTTATTGTATTCATTTGAATTAAGCGTATCAAACATGTCTATAACATCATTTCTACGCACAGTCATATCTTTATCTATTATAATACGTCTTGATGTTTCTTCTCCGTCAATAAAAACTGCAAGATAAGGTTTACCCACATAAGGTGGATCTTCATACATTCTATCCGGCTCTTCTCTGTATCTAAACTTAATATCCATTTCTTCTGGAATATAAGTTCCCGGTGGTTGTGTTCCCAATTTCATAGGTCTTGTTATCTTTACTTCATTGTCTGCCACCCTATTTATTAATTCATCTACACCTATTCTGTCTTTAGAGGCTTTACCCATAGCATTTAGCATGGCTTTATCGTGACCTAATTTTTTTATATCTTTAGAAGAAGGGTATTCTATTTTGTCTTTGTCTACAAATGCATCTAATAATCTTTCTTTATTTAGATTAACATTGCTTCTTAATTTTTCGTAACTCTTTTGTAGTACGTTTTCTTCTACAGCCGTAATTTTACCCATTTCAGGTGAGCCGTGGAATACTTTAGGTGTAGGACGATTTATTTCTTTCAAGAACTGTCTGCGTTCTCCTTTAGGCAATGTCTTTGCATATTCTAATTGTTCTGCACGTTTAGGTGTAATCAAGTTTTCCATCTGGTCTTTTACAGAGCCTTTAATAGCAGCCTTGCCTACATCAGTAGCAATCTTTGCACCGGGAATCATACCTAATATAGACAGTGCAGTGAACGCACCACCAAGCCCCATCTTCTTGATGTCAGCTTCATCGTAACCTTCTTCTACAAGTGCTTTGGCATATGACAAATCATCAGGCAATTCAGTGGCTGCTTTTACGCCACCCACAAAGGGTGTCATATCTGCAGTCATACCAGCAAGACCTGTAGCCAGCTTACCTGCTTCAGCTTTACGCAGCGCAGCCTGTGCAGGTGTTTCCCTGCGTGACATGAAGTCACCTTCTGTTGACATATCCATCATGTCATCAGGTGACAGCATTTCGTCTGCATTAGTAAGCTGTGTATCTAAGTCGTATTCTCTCATTCTACATCCTGCTTTGATCTGTATACTGCCCATTGCAGTACGTTCATTACAGTGCCATCAGGTAAAGTGATGGTCTTGTCTCTATCTGCTGACACAGAGTCGCCGCCAAAGTCTTCTCTATACTCACGTTCGATTCTGTTCTTTGTAAGCCTATCTGTCTTTTCCCAAGTCATTCTGTCTACAGATGTGTACTTAGCATCAGAAGATTCACCTTCTCTTTCAATGCGTTCTCTAGATGCCTCACGCACTTTGTTTACAATATCTTTTGCCCTATTGGTTAGTGTCTGCCGCTTTTCATCAATGTTCATACCTTGATATCTTTCTGATTTAATTACAGCTTCCATAACTTCATTTAGGTTATATGGACTTCCAGCTTTTGACAATTCTTGACGCATATAAAAATCAAGCTGGTCATTAGGGTCACGCTTATATATTTCATAAGGTGTCATATTAAGTCTGCCAAGTTCTTCTAAGAAAACATTCTTAGGCTTACGCTTAGTCAAACCAAACATCTGTTTTTCAAGAGGATTGACTTGCGTCAACTCGCCTGTTTCAAATGCTGACCTTGCACGTACACCTTCAGGTAAACCCATACCCTCTGTGGATATACGTTCTACATAATCAGAAAAACCTTCATTAGCGTCACCTACAAAGTTTTTAGGGGTAGAACGAGTACCACGAGCAAACAGCACATCAAAGAAGTTATACTCACCTGTTCTAGTTTCAGGTATACCTCGTACATCGCGGTCAAACTGCGCATACATATCACGCACAGCAGATGCAGGAATTAGGAAAGTGTTGGCAATATTACCAGCAAACTCCCCCATCATCTTCTGTGTTCCACCTGCTTCAAAGTCACTGACTAACTTGTCTAGCGCATACAGACCCATACCTGTTCTAAATGTAGAGCCTAGCAGTGATTCAGCTATAGCCCTACCATAGTACTGAGTAGGTCTTGCTGGCATTTGGTCATTTTGATAGCGGTATATCGTATCAGCCAAAAGCATAAATGGAGCGAATGGACCATATACGGGTCTACCATCAATTATGTTTCCGTTATTGTCTTTGAACTCGTACCAGTGTGTTGTTTCGCCCTGCTTCACTCGCCAGTTGTATGCGGCTGTTAGCATCACAGCACCTGTTGCTTGTTTAGCAAACATTTCTTTATAGTAACCCGGAGCCTTTGCAGTCTTAGCACCAAGCCTATCTAAATGCATCATGCCTATCAATGGCATATGCTCATACACAAACTTTAACTGATTGGCTACAAATCTTGGGAAGGGCATAAACCCAGAAATAAGGAAAGGCGCAGCATGATGTAGTTTTAATACACCACGTGCAAATGCACTTGGCAAATTCTTACCTGTCATTGGTGCTTGATACACGAACTCATAGGCATCGCCTATTGAATCTTTTAGCATTTGGTCTGGCATACGAGACAAAGAGCCTGTTTCCATCAGGTCTTCAAGCTGCACAGTTTTCTTTGCGCCTATGCCGCCATACTCATCCATAAGTTTAGCTAAGTCATCTTTGCTTGATTTAGATAGAACTTCATCAACTTGTTTATCTGTCATTTGTCGCCGCATACGTCCACGTAGCATAATTTCTTTTAGATTATCTGACATAGGAATGTTAGCATCAGAAATTCTACGGCGAAGAGAAGCGGCAATAACAGCACGTTTAAAGAAGTTATCTGATGCTGTGTTTAGAATATTTATTTTGCGGCCCATTGTGGCTAAGAATGTTTCGCCACCTTTTGCAGCTTCAATATCTGCTGCTTCACGAAACAGTTTAGCTGCGTCTTCTGGAAATGTTTCTCTAAATAGTTTTTGTACTACCCTAGCTTCGTATGGGTTTAACATATATTTAGCTACGTCAAATGTACCATCAAATGGATTGCGAAGATTAAATACATTGTCAAAAGTACGAGTTGTTGCGTCAATAGCTACACGCATACCACCATTAAGATTGTTTCTCATAGTAGTTGCTGGCTGCGAAGTCATAACACCTAGACGTAGCTTGTCTAAATCTTGAGCAACTTGATATGCTTTGTTTGTGCTTTGAATTACATCTTTAGCTTGGTCTACGTCAATACCCGATTTACCGCCTTTATTTAGACTATCAACAGAAGAAATCAGTTTATCTACTTCAGCCTGTGCTTTTTGCACATCGCCCTTCATAGCTTTTTTAGCTGTGCTTTGTAGCTGTAATGTTCTACCAGCATCTGATACTTCAGCAAGATACAACAGAGAAAACTCATCATATGACAAGTTATGCTCGTCTAGGATTTGCTTTACACCATCTACTTCGTCAGTTATCTTGCCATCTTGCATAGCACGGAAAATACCGCTAGTTATACGCTCGTTAGGTTTAAGGTCAAGATGTTCTCTAATGCGTATAGCTGCTGCTGCAATGTTTTCTTTCACTTCCATAGGTAAGCCGACTTCAGTTGAATCTGCTTTTGAAGAAGTCATTTTTAGTTTTCTACCTGCACGTACTTTATCTTCAGGTAATGCATCCAAAACTTCTGTTGCTTTTTTAAATGTCGCCTTAGACGTTTTCTGTTTTACTTCTTTTGTTTTATTGGCAGCAATATTTGCTTTTGTAGCACGATTAATTTCTGCCTGTGCCAGCAGTTCATTTGCTTTGTTTGCACGTTTTACATTCAGTGCTTGTATCGGCAGATTTAATAAGCCGCCTGTACCTGCTGCAATTAGACCTGTGGTAGCAACCTGACCTGTATCAACCTCTTCTTGCATGCCAGTTTCTACACGTACCTCTTGTTGCATACGTCCTTGACCTGCACCAATGGCACCCTCTACTACTGCAGCTTTTGATGAACGCTTTAATGCTTCAGACAGCACTTTACGTACACCCATCTTGGCAACTTGCGTAGCACCGTAGCTGGCTGCTTTACCTGTACCGCCTGTAATTATCCCCAAATAAGTAGACGGTGCAGTAGCAATGCCCTCTGCGTAATCAAGTGCAGAAGTCAAAGATACTTCACCGTCTAATCTGTCATAAGCGTCAATCAAGTTTGCAAAACGCAGTTTGCTTTCTTGGCTTGCGTTCTGTGCATACTCCAAGTCACGCAGTGTTGTTACTTCATTAACATTATGAAAGCGCATATGCTCCATAAAAGCATCATACACTTCTTGTGGATTTTTTAAATCTTTTTTGCCTTCACGTTCAGCTAAGAATTTTTTAGCGTCATCGTAAAATTCAAAATCTCTTAACAAATCATTTTTTGTTAATTCATCTTTTTGAGAATATTTACGTTGCATTTTTACCCCGTTTCTGAGGGAAGATCAGGAATATTTCTCTGCTGTTCTATTCGTTCTTGTTCTTTTCTTCTGTCTGTTACTGCTTGCAAAACTATATCGACATTACTTTCTGCCGCCCTCTCTGCTTGAGATTGATTAAAACCCATACCTAAAAGTAACGTAACAAAGGTTTGTTTTATAGCTGCTCTATTCTCTGGGCTTAATAGACCAAAAGCGTTAGTTAGATTATTATCTATAATATTTTGTATAGCTTGATCTTGCGCAGATTTAATTTGAGATTTTTCTGAGTCAGTCAAAGGCTCTTGCGTTACATCTCTACTTGATGGGTCTTCTGGCGGATTTTCTGGGTCTGCTGGCGGGTCTGCTGGGTCATCTTCTTGTGGTGAACGCAATCTTTTTAGAATTTGTTGTGCTGCCTGTTGTTCAGCTTCTTCTACGGTAAGATTGGGGTCTTCTTGCATAAGTTTTGCAACAATAACATTACCTTCTGTAGCCAACAACATAGCTTCACCTGCTTTTTGTTTTGCTTCTTCCGGGTAAATAGGCGAGTTTGTAACTGAATCGTAGTCTGCTTTGAAACCTAATTCATTACCAAACAATCTAAAGAATCTACCATATCTACCAGCTTGACCTGTTAATTTAGTTGTACCAGTACCCGGCATACTAATAGTACCACCTAGTTTTTCACCGTACTCAAAGTCACCTGAAGCTAGTTGCATCAATTCAGCGGGGTCAACACCAAATGCAGAGGACAAAGACTCTGCGCGTTTTTTCATAATATTGCCTTGAATACCGCTAAGTTTCTGGCCTGTAGCATCTGCAATAGCGTCAGCCATGCCCATGCCAGATGTAACTTTACCCATAACACCATCCAGCACTTGATCCATAGTCATGCCAGTATCTTTATAGTCACCACCAAAAGTAATAATGTCAGCAGCAGATGGTCCACCAGTAGCACCAAACGCTTTTTTAGTGCTAGTTTCATACTTCTTTACGTAGTCAACAACACTTTGATGCTGTCCTTGACGCATAGCTGTATAAATCTGGTCATTGCTAAAACCTTTGCCTTTAAGAAAATCTGCTACTTGTTCTAACTCGCGGCGTTGTTTTTTTCTAGCACGGTATACAGGCAGACCCATATCTGTCCACATCTTGATTGAACTGTCAATTAGGTCTTCAGCAGATTTTATTTCTTGTTGGATAATTTCAGAGCCACGCTCCATAAACCCAACGCCTATACCTCTAAGACTAATTCCCATCAGTAACTCTCCGTGCCATCAAACCTTTAGGTTGCTCTTGCGGTTCTTCTTGAACAATATCTTCCATAACACCCGACTCTTCTACTTTTTCTTTTGCTAATGATCTCATTGCTAAAGATATTTCTGAATCGTCAGGACGCAAATCTTTTGGGTCTTTACCTATAACTGTATAGTCTATTTCTGCTGCTTTAGCCATACCCTCAATTGCTTCAGTTAAAGCAGGAGATATGATAACACCCACATCTAGACTGTGTAATCCTTCCATTACACCGCCTGTTTGCATTATATCAACAAGAGTTGCAATAGGAATACCCATTTCTAATACGTCAAACATTTGATTAGCATTACGTGGAACTGTAATACGTTCTACATAATACGACAATGCTTCGTCTGGCGTAGAAAACCTAGCTGGTCTTTGCCAAGGTCTATCCCCCAGAGGTGCAGTTAGAGACTGTCCGGGTATAGGTGCATCTACTGCAGGATTTTCATCTCGTTCAAGCATTGAATTTTCCTTGCATCATTTTTGCCAGTCTAAGTGCGTCATTTTCAGGTTTATCATTATTCATTGTAGCATTTTTTGTACGAGAAAGCAACCCCATACTTTGTCTAGTGTCAACAGGTTTACTGTTATTTTCTGACTGTATAGAATATTTAGTATTACGAATAGCGTTTTTAATTAAATTGGTATCCATGTTTTAAAATCCAAAAGCCCATCCAGTCTTAACGCCAAGGTTAAGAACATCACCCACAAAACTACCGATAGTTTTACTGTCTTCATAGTCTTTTTTAATATTTGCTAAGTTAGCATCGCTGTCTGCTTGTAGTTTAGCTACAGATAATTGCACTTGTCTATCTAGTTCATTGTCAGAACTTTCCCAAGCCCATTCCATGCTATCTGCATAATATTGCCATAAATTATCATATGCAGTTTTACTAATGTCAAGAATATTTGCGGCATTTAATTCGTTAGCACGATTGATAGCAGCCGTGTCTGCAGTAGCAATCTGTCTACGCCACTGCGCATTTGCCTGTGCAATTACAAGCTGGTTCTGTGCATTGAACGTATCGCGTTGATTATTCAACTCAGCATTAAAACGTGCGATTGTATTCGTCTGACCAGCATTAAACTGTGACTGTGCGTTTTGCTGTGTAGCATTAAACTGCGACACTTGGCTAGACAGGTTAGCAAAGAACTGGTCAACTTGATTTTGGCTAGATGCATTAAACTGTGCTGCAGCATTTTGTGCAGCTTGGTCTGTGAACAGTGCTTGTGTACGCTGCTGTGCTTTGAACAGTTCAGTCTGCTGGCGATTAGACAAGTTAGCCATGTCAACCTGCAGGAAGTTCTGTGCATTTTGTACTGCAGCTTGCTGACGATTGTTTAGGTTAGCTGTGTCAAGCTGCGCCAATGCAGACGCTTCAGCCATTACAAGAGCCTGTGAGTTAGACAGGTTGTTTAGGTTCATTGTGTTAGCAGCACGTGAATTCTCTAGCTGTACCTGCTGCTCTGCTGTAAAGTTCTGGTTGGCAATGTCACTAATCTTACTAGCGTTCATTACCTTTGCTTGGAATGTTTGGTCAAACTCTTGACCCAAAAACTTAGCACGTTGCTCTGCAGCCAGCATTGCTGATTGCTGTCTATTTGACAAGTTCTGTGATTCAAACCTAGCTACTGTCTGGGCATCTGCCTGTGCAATAGGTAGCGCAGACTCCATAGCAGCTTGTACAATGGCCTGACCAGCAAGAGATGACGCACCCATACCACGAGCAGCCATAGCCGCTGTAGCACTGCGCATAGCCCCTGCAGCCCATGCTGGTGGTTGACCACCTTGAAACTGTTGCATCAAGCCATCAAGCTGATTAGCTACCATAGTCTGCTGACTTGGATTAGCTGTAGCTGCAGCAGCCTGTGTCTGTGCAGTTACCTGTGCAGCTTTAGTAGCATCAACACCTGTGCCACTAACCAATTCACCTTGTTGTATTTGACGCTGTACTGGATTGTTAATGAGGATAGCATTACCCTGCGCAGCCTGTAGATTGCCTACAGATGAAGCTGTCTGCTGTGCAGCAGTTACTTGTGTGCGTGGGTCTTGTGGGTTTGCTTGAGCAGCTTGCGTGGCACTCATTGCACTATCTACAGCAGGTGCTGCAGTTGCTGCTTGCATTGTATTAGCTTGTGTAGTTGTAGGCTGACCTGCTTGTGCAGTCAGTGCCATAGCTGTAGGTGTAGCAACCTGACCATACAGTGTGCCTGTACCCGGAGCAATATACTGTGTTGGGTCAAATGTCTGACCCATTGTTTGCGCTACAGTTTCACCACCTACTGGTACACCGGGGCTGTACATTTGCTGTACACTAAAGTCTGTTATACCCGGCCCTTGTCCAGATGGCGTTGGCTGTGTAGCAATTGGCGTACCCATCTGACCTGTAACACCTGTGGTGGCTACACCACCTGTCTGCATCTTCTTAACCATACCACCTTTAGCCATCTGTGCAGCCTTGTTGGTGTACATATCCATCTGCTGCTGTCTAGCAGGGTCAGTAGCCAGAAAGTCTTGGAACTTATCCATGCCACCCTGATAGCCCATAGAACGTGCTATCTTTTCCATGCCACTAGGCTTAAATGCTTTGAACATTGCCATGAATTAGTCCCTTTGTAAAACTCTGTCTAGTTTATCTTCGACACGATGCAATGCTTCCATCACTTGGCGTACGTCACTGCGTACGTCTTCACGGGTAGCATACTCTTCACGTGTCTTGTTTA
>Ga0255752_10006969_pt1 | contig 10459 bp, 9 predicted proteins | sample 011ome_25_FD_179952 | JGI IMG/M metagenome (GOLD analysis project Ga0255752, IMG submission 179952) | Coastal salt marsh microbial communities from the Groves Creek Marsh, Skidaway Island, Georgia - 011512CT metaG (version 2) | ecosystem: Environmental > Aquatic > Marine > Intertidal zone > Salt...
CAACTATCGGAGAAATAGATTCAAACACAGGTTTAACAATATCCAGCACTTCAACTCGTGCTTACTCAGGAGTGAATGTTTATAGACAGGCACTAAGAGTAGATAACTCAAAAGATACAGTTATAGCAAGGGTTACTAGAAGTGGTAGCACATATAGTTTACAACCTTTTACAAATAAACAAACAATAGATGACCCAAATGAATTTGCAGATAATGTTGTTACTAATGCAGTAATAGCAGCTAACGCAGTAGACGGAGTAAGCATACAAGCAAACTCTATAGGAACAGCACAAATAGAAGCTAATGCTATTGATAGTTCAAAAATATCAGCAAACTCTATTGGTGCAGTTCAAATATCAGCAAATGCTATTACTTCTTCTGAAGTATCTGCAAACAGTATTGGCTCTGCTTCCATTATAGCTGACTCTATTGATAGTTCTCATGTATCAGCAAATAGTATTGGAGCTGCAAATATTATAGCAGGAGAGATTGATAGTTCTCATATTTCAGCAAATTCCATAGGAACAGCAGCGATTTCAGCAAATGCTATTACAAGCAGTGAAATATCATCTAACGCTATTGGGACAGTTGCTATTCAAGCAAACAGTATTACTTCAACACAATTAACAGCAAATGCAGTACAAGCATTTACAGTTAAAGAAAACTCTATACAGCAGTTGAACTAGCTGCTAACTCAGTAGGCTCATCAGCTATAGCAGCAAACTCTATAGCTTCTGTAGAAATTCAGGGTAACTCAATAGGAAGTTCAGAAATATCAGCAAATGCGGTAAACGGAACAATTATAGCAGGAAATTCTGTAAGTGGTACTCAAATAGCAGCAAACTCTGTAAACGGTATTATTCTTTCTAGTGGAGCAGTAGACGCCGCAGCTAAGTTAGCAAATAACATTGTTAATGCCGCAAAGATTTTGTCAGGAGCAGTAGATACTGCTCAGTTAGCAAGTGATGCAATTACAGCAGCTAAAATAGCAGCAGATGCAGTTGGTGAAGATGCAATAGCAGCTAATGCTATTGGTAGCGCACAAGTACAAGCAAATGCAATAGACGCAACAAACATAGTTGCAGGGGCTATCGGAAGTAGTGAAATAGCGGCAAATAGTATTGGCTCAACCGCAATTGTAGCAGGCGCTATTGGAAGTAGCGAAATAGCAGCAAATAGTATTGGAACTAATGCAATTATATCCGATGCTATCGATAGTTCGCATATATCAGCAAACTCTATTGATTCTAATATGATAGTCGCAGGAACTATTAATAGTTCTCATATTGCAGCAAACTCAATTACAGCCGCGGCAGTTGTAGCAGGAAGTATAACAAATTCAGAAATACAAGGTAATACTATTAATAGTGCTGTAATACAAGCTGGAGCAGTAGATACCCCACAAATAGCAGGTAATGCAATTACATCAGCAAAGATAGCTGCAGGAGCAGTAGATACAGCAGAAATAGCAGCTAATGCTATTACAAATGCAAAAATAGAAGCAGGAACAATTGGTAATGCTGAAATAAGTTCAAGTGCTGGTATAGGATTCGCCAAAATCAGTGTAGCAGATGGAGATATTGACTTTGCTAAAATCGATGTAGCAGATGGAGATATTGATTTTGCAAAAGTAAATGTTCCTAATGGATCAATTAACACAGCAGTACTAGCCGCAAATGTAATTACAAACGCAAAAATATCTTCCACAGATAATATGACAATCACACTGACTGATGGTACAGCAGGTGGTTGGGCAGTTACTTCAAATCAGTTTTCTAGTACAAATGCAAGTGGTGGCGGTAATGCAGCATACACAACAGCAGGTATTAGATTAGGGGCAGCTGGATTCATTTCAGCAAAGAACTTCTATATTGACACAGCAGGTAACGCTAAATTTAAAGGTGAATTAGCAGGTGCAACAGGAACATTCTCAGGAAGTCTATCCGTAGCAGCTTTCAATAGTGGTTACTCAGGTTCTGATGCAGAATCAGATGCAAGTGCGGCAAGTTCAGCAGCAGCTAATGCAGCCACAACAGCAGGTCAAGCTTATGGACAAGCTAACACAGCAACGACTAATGCAGCTAATGCAGACACAAAAGCAGGTCAAGCTTATGGACAAGCTAACACAGCAACGACTAATGCAGCTAATGCAGACACAAAAGCAGGGCAAGCTTACGGTCAAGCAAACACAGCTACTACCAATGCTGCAAATGCAGATACAAAAGCAGGTCAAGCTTACGGTCAAGCAAACACAGCTACTACAAATGCAGCAAATGCAGATACAAAAGCACAAAATGCATATGACAATGCAAACTCAAAAGTAACTCATGCTTCAGTAAATGCTTCATCAACTATAGTTGGTGGTGGAATTGGTGGTTGGAATATAACCCAATATCACTTAGCAGGTGGTGGAATAGTTGGCAACTATACAACTGGAACATCAACTTCAGGAAATGCAACTTTCTTGACTACAGGAGGAATCTTATTAGGTTCAGACGGCTTCATTTCAGCTAACCAATTCTATGTAGACACAGCAGGTAATGCAAAGTTCAAAGGTACACTCGAAGGAAATGATGTAACTGTAAATGGAACACTTGTATTACCTTCAGATGGTGGTAGTGCTTCAGGAGCAAGTATAGGTGGTTGGTCAACAAACATAATGGCAAACAAGCGTCTGGTAGAAATTGGCTCTGGTGCTGGATTCTATCAAGGATATGTAAGACTTGTTGGTAATACTAACCATGTAAAAACTGTAAGTATTCAAGTAAGAACAGGAACGTCAAACAGTTCACAAGGAAGTTTAGTATATGAAACTCCACAGCTTCACCAATATACAGCAGGAAACTTACTTGCAGACGGTGGAACAAGAATATACTCATCTTCTCAAACAGCAAATATGCCAATCGCATTTACTTACTCTGGAAGTTCTGCATTGTCAGTTTACATTAGAGCACAGGCAGATACAGGACTAGATTATTTAGGAACGTGTGAAGCACGATTCTTAAAATTTGGAACAACAGACCCAGTATTTGGTTTTGCAAACCAAACAGGAGTAGCATTAAGTACCGCAATATATTCAAATACTCAAGTTACTGGAGGGTTTGCAGGAACAAAAACAGTAAGTATAAATAATACTTCTTATACAAGATTTAAGATTGATAATGGAAGTTTTGGAACAGCTAATACTAATATAGCGAATGGAAGTTATATTAATGTTGAAATAACATCAGCAAGTAGTAACTTAACTCAAAGGACAACTACAGTTACTATTGGAAATACTGAAGAAGAGTTTTCGGTAACAACTGGAGGTACTTCAAGCGGTGGCGGTGGCGGAGGTCTTCCTCCAGGCGGAGGCGGAGGTTGTTTCGTACAAGGAACTCCTGTCGTTATGGCTGACGGCTCACTAAAAGCAATAGAAGATGTAACTGCTGGAGAAAGTGTAAAATCATTTAGACATTCAAGTTTATCACTTGATGAAAATGCTTGGGAAACTTGGACAGCTTCAGAGATTGCAAACGGAAGTTTTGGTACTTCAAATGTTGTTGAAGTAACAGATCCTCACTCACATACTAATTACTATTGGATAAATTACAACTTAAAAGTTACAAATGAACATCCAATGTTATCATTTAAAGATGATGTATTCAAATTTATAAGAGTAGAAGATCTAGCAGTAGGAGATATTTTAGTAAGAGAAAATGGAACACTAGAAGAAATATTTGCAATGCCAAGAATATACCAAGACTGTATTACACATAACATGGATGTAGAAGATGACGATACTTATGTTGTAAGAGGTGGGAATGGTATAGGCTACATCGCACATAACGTATCAGGAGAAATAAAAGCATAATGAATTTTGAAATACAAACAGGAACAGATAGCGAAGGAAATCCAGTAACAACAATACTAGATGTACAATTTACTTTCACTTTTAGTTTACTAGGTCATGAAGCTCAAGACTATGTAAATATGAATGTCATGCCACAAATAAGACAATACAATATGGTTAAAAAAGTAAAAGTAAGAATTTCAGGAACGGATAGTACAACAGCAAATGCTACACACTTGGTAGAAGGCCAGACAGACCAAACTTATGTAGAAGATGTGGAAGTTTCACTACCTTGGAGAGCAAAAGCAAATGGAGACATGAGCGGATTTTTAACTCCTTACGAAAATGTAACAGAAACTATGATGATTGACTGGGCAAAAGATATTCTAATAAATAGTCCAGATAATCTTATGGTGCTTGAACATGGATGGGCTACAAACCTTTATGGTCGAGATATTAATAACCCAGAACCAACCGAATAGATTTTACCAATGCCTCTCAAAAATAGTTCTTGACATCACCTCATATTTTTGATATAATTTAGCATATAGGAGTATAAATATGGCAGCAGGAAATTATGATATAGTTATCGATCAGGGCGCAGACTTTGCCCTTGCTATAACTTTGTCTGAAGATGGAAGTGCAATCAACTTAAGTACACATACAGTTTCAGCGCAACTCCGTCCCACCCCTTCTTCCAATACTCTTACAGCAACATTTACTTGCTCTATTTCTGACTCCGCTAATGGAGAATTTACAATGAAATTAGGACATGGAACAACTGCAAATATTGCAGCAGGTAAATATTACTATGATACAGAAATTTATAACTCTAGTTCAAATACAATTACTAGATTAATTCAGGGTGTAGCAAGAGTTACACAAAATGTAACGAGAGCATAATGGCAACAACGATAACTATTACTCCTAGTACAACTACCCTTAATGCTACAGCACAGACTACTACCCTGACAATTTCATCAGCAATTGGTGGAGATGTATCAGACGCCTCGGGTGTTACTTTTAGTAACCCAGTCGGCACATTGGCAAGTGAAACGACTGTAGAAAGCGCACTTAACTTTCTAGCAAATCAATTCTTTGTCGCAACATCAGCTCCTACTGTAGGTACAACAGACCTTGCAGAAGGAGATTTATTTTATGATACTGATGATAATCAGTTAAAGATCTACCGTGAGACATCAAGTGGAACGTTTGCTTTTGTTCCTATAATGATAGGTAACGATTCAGCGGACTCAGATACGGTAGACGCAGGGAGCTTTTAAGCTCAATAGGATATAACCATGGCACAAACCATTAAAATCAAAAGAAGTAGTAGTACCGCCGCTCCTACCTCCTTGGGTCAAGGTGAGTTAGCGTATTCGTCTAATTCCAAAAAGCTCTTTGTAGGACACCCAAGTTCTTCAGCAGTCACAACTATAGGTGGAGACTTGTATGTCGAAATGCTCGACCATACAGCTGGTACGCTTACAGCAAGTTCAGCAATAGTCGTAGACGCTAATAGTAAAGTTGACCAACTTAAAACTGGTAATATTGTAGTTACTGGTTCAAATAATACTATATCTACAAGTTCAGGTAATTTAAGTATTGCAGCAGCAGGTCAGTTAGTAGTTACTCACGGTGGCGAATTAAATTTACAACAACAAGCAACTTCTTTAACACTCCCAGATAACGAAGCAGCAGCTTTAGATATAAATGAAGGCGGAACTTCATATCTTAAGTTTATAACTACGAATGGAAGTGAAGAAGTTGAGATTGGACAAAATGTCGACCTAAATGGAGACATAGATGTTTCAGGGGCAGCAACTTTAGGTTCAGCTGCAGTAACTGGCAACTTAACAATTAACACAGACAAATTCTCAGTTACAAGCGGAGAAGGTAATACAAGTATAGCAGGTACATTAGGAGTAACTAATGCCGCAACCTTCTCAGATACTTTAACAGTAACAGGAGCAACAACTTTAAATGGTAATGTTACTTTAGGTGATGCATCAGGAGATGTAATTACAGTAACAGGTACAGCAACATTCACACAATCAGCAGACTTTGATGGTGGATTAACCGTTGCTGGCTCACAAACTGTTGATATGGGTGGAAACAGAGTTACCAATATTGGTACTCCATCACAGTCAACAGACGCAGTAACAAAAGCATATGTTGATAGTGTAAAACAAGCACTAGATGTAAAAGATTCAGTAAGAGTTGCTTCAGAATCAGATCTTTCAGCAACTTATAACAACGGAACTGGTGGCGTAGGTGCAACACTTACAGCAGACGCTAATGGAGCAATATCAGTTGATAGCGTTTCATTAACATCAGGAGATAGAGTACTTGTAAAAGCACAAACAGATTCAAGTGAAAATGGTATCTACTCTGTAACAACAGTTGGTGATGTTTCAAATCCATTCGTTCTTACAAGAACAACAGACGCAGACAGTTCAGCAGAAGTTACTGGTGGTCTATTTACATTCATTGAAGAAGGAACAAATGCAGATGCAGGTTTCGTACTTTCAAATATAACTGGTTCAGCAACAATCGGTACTGATGACTTAACATTCACACAGTTCTCAGGAGCTGGTAGTGTTACTGCAGGAAGCGGTTTAGCAAAATCAGGAAACACACTTTCAGTTAATGTAGATGATACTACAATAGAAATTAATTCAGATACATTAAGATTAAAAGGAGTAAGTTCATTACCAGAAGGCGCAATACTATATGGTGCTAATGGTGGTAGTTCTTTTGCTTCTTTATCAATCGGAACATATGATTCAACTCATTCCGTAGGACAAGTACTACAAGTTGGTGCCAACGGAACAATAACATGGACAAATACATTAGACGGAGGAACATTCTAATATGGCTCATGTGATTAAACCAAAAAGGTCAGAAACGGCCTTGTCTGTACCAGATGCAAACGATCTAGAAGTACATGAAATTGCAATGAATGTTACAGACGGTAAAATTTACACAAAAGCGGCTAACGGTTCAATAGTAACAGTAGGGTCTTCAGGTGGACAAACCGAAGACGATGTACTAGCGTTAGCCATAGCACTAGGATAAAATTATGGCATCAGCATTTAAAACAGCAACGCAAGCAAATGTAGGAACTTCTTTAACAACTGTATTTACTTCACCTGCTGATACAACTTCTACAATCATAGGATTGTATTTATGTAATCAGAGTGGAGGAAGCATAGAAGCTAATACTGTTTTTTATGATGCAAGTTCAACAACATTAGTTAATATTACTCATAACACACCTATTCCAAGCGGAACATCTATAGCCGTAATCGGTGGAGATGCAAAGGTAGTGTTAGAGGCAGGGGACAGTATAAGAATACAAAGCAATGTAGCTAGTAGTATCGATGTAGTCCTATCATATTTGGAGCAAACATAACATGGCATTAATAGGTAAGGAAAACCATCTAGTCTCCGTATTGGAGGCAAATGCAGTCGGGACTACTGAAATAGTTAGTAATTCTATTACTGCAAGTGAGATAGCAGCAAATGCAGTAGGCTCTAGTGAAATCGCAGCAAACGCTGTCGGAACATCAGAGATAGCTACTAATGCTGTAGGCTCAGCACAATTACAAGCATCCGCTATCACAGGGGTAGCAGATAACTCAATAGATGCAGCATCTATAGCTGCAAACTCAGTAGACTCCAGCGAATTGGTAAGTGGGTCTATTGATTCAATACATTTATCAACTGGAGTAGTTACAACAGCAAAGATAGCAACTAATGCAATAACATCTGCAGAAATTGCAAGTAACTCTGTAGGAACAGTACAAATAGCTGCAAACGCAGTAGGCAGTTCAGAATTAGCACAAAACTCTATCGGGGTTATACATATTCCAAGCGGAACAGTAACAGCAGACTTATTAGCTGCAAACTCAGTAGATTCTGCAGAAATTGTTACTGGTAGTATAGATACTATACATATCGGAGCTTCACAAGTTACAACAGCAAAAATAGCAGACTTAAATGTTACAACAGCAAAAATAGCTGCTGACGCTGTAACAGGTGCAAAAATTGCAGATGACGCAGTAGATTCAGAACATTTAGTTGACAGTAGTATAGATACTGCTCATATTGGAAACTTGCAAGTAACAAATGCAAAAATAGCAAACAACACTATAGCAACAGGTAAAATATCAGATAATGCTGTAGATGGTACAAAGATTGCATCAAACAGTATTGTAGCAAGACATATTGCCGCAAACTCAGTAGATTCAGCAGAACTTGTATCGGGTGGAATTGACACAATTCATTTAGCAGATGATGCAGTTACTAGTGCAAAGATAGCTGCAAATACAATTGCAACAGGTAATATAGCAGATAACGCAATAGATGGTTCAAAAGTTGCTACTAATTCACTACTATCAAGACATATAGCTACAGGTAATATAGGTGCAAGTCATATTGCAGCTAACGCTGTATCCGCTTCTGAACTAAAATCAGATGCACTTAGTGGACAAACATTCTCAGGTAATGTAACATTGTCTGGTAACTTAACTGTAAACGGAACAACTACAACAGTTAACTCAACTACAACAACAATTGCCGACCCATTAATGGAACTCGGTACAGGAACAACAGGAACTCCATCAAATGATGCAGGTATCGTCATAGAAAGAGGCGACCAAAATAATGCATTTATAGGATTTGATGAAAGTGAAAACAAATTTAAAGTAGGTACTGGTACATTTACTGGTGCTTCCACAGGTGACTTAGCCATTACAACAGGAACACTTATTTCTAATATTGAAGGAGATATAACAGGTGACCTAACAGGTAATGCAGATTCAGCTACAGCTTTAGCAACAGCAAGAGCATTTTCAATAACTGGAGATGTTACAGCTTCAGGTGTAAACTTTGATGGAACAGGAGCAGTTGCTTTATCGTCAAGTTTAGCAGCAAATACTGTAGATAGTGCAGAATTAGTAACTGGCTCTATAGATGCAATTCATATTGCAGATAATGCAGTAACAACAAATAAAATAGCCGCTAACTCTGTAGGAGCCGCAGCTATTGTTGCAAATGCAATTACAGCTTCTGAACTAGCCGCTAACTCTGTTGATTCATCAGAATTAGTAAGTGGTAGTATAGATAATATACATTTAGCTAGTGGTGTAGTATCAAACGGTAAATTATCAGATAATTCAGTAAGTTCAGCAAAAATAGCTACTGGAGCAGTAGGTGCTGAAGCACTAGCTGCAAACTCAGTCGATAGTGCAGAACTTGTAAGCGGTAGTATAGACACTATACATTTAGCAGATACTTCTGTAACCACTGCAAAAATTAGCACAGGTCAAGTAACAAATAGTAGACTGGCAGCTAATGCAGTTACAGCAGCTAAAATAGCAGCAAACGCTGTTGGTTCAAGTGAGATAGCAGGAAATGCTGTTGGGGCTACACAACTTTCAAGTGCAGGTCTATCTGGTAAAACAATGTCTGGTACTGTTACTTTTTCAGGTAATGTAAATACACAGGGAACAACAACACTTGGTAATGGAACTTCTGATATAACAAATGCAGCTGGTGTATTAGGTATTCAAGATACAAATCCACCACAAAAACTTCACATAGACGAAGTAGCTGGTATGGATGTAGGTACAGGAACTTCATCAGCAACTACAGAATTTACACTAGACAGTTTTGCAGCAGCTACATTTAGAACTGCTAAATACCTAGTACAGATTACAAACAGTACAGATTCAGATTATCAATCTTTAGAAATAGTACTATTCCATGACGGAACAACAGTTTATTTAACACAGTACGCTTCTATATTTGACAATGGTGCTCAGGCAACATTTGATGCAGATATAAGCAGTGGTAATGTAAGATTAAGAGTAACTCCTGCTTCAACAGATAGCATGACTTACAAATTTATTAGAACAACAATAGAGGTATAAAATGGGACAGAAATTAGATTTTAATATTGAAGACGCAGGGTTAAAAATTGACGGAGCAGCAGCCATTGGGTCAGATGCAAGTTATTCAGGAACTCTAGATTCCAACAAAATTACTGGAGGTACTATTAGTGCCGACAGACTGCCATACACAATAACACAGACAGCACCTACTAATACCACTGGAACAAGTAGTGGTCATATATGGTTTGTATATTCGAGTTAATAAGAAATGGCATTATACATCAATGATAGTGGAACCCTTCGCCAGATATCGTTTCTGGCGTTAAACGATAGTGGTACGCTTCGCAGAATAAATGAAGTATACGTAAATGATAACGGCACACTAGCTGGGCCGTTTGAAGTTTCGTTTGTAACTTCTAGAAATACTGCAACAAGCACTTCTACAATTAGTGGTGTACAAGAAACTTCCTATGCAACTACAACAGTATTTAATACTACTTTAGATACAATTACTACTTTTGATACAAGTAGAACAACAACATTTAATACTACTCAAGCAACAGAAACAAGCAGAACTACAACATTTGGTACAACAACTGCATTTACTACTACAACTGCTTTCACGACTACTACAACATTTAACACAACACAGTCCACAACAACTGCATTTAATACCACCACAGCATTTAGTACTACAACAGTATTTAATACTACACAAGGCACAACAACG
>Ga0255752_10006976_pt1 | contig 10453 bp, 10 predicted proteins | sample 011ome_25_FD_179952 | JGI IMG/M metagenome (GOLD analysis project Ga0255752, IMG submission 179952) | Coastal salt marsh microbial communities from the Groves Creek Marsh, Skidaway Island, Georgia - 011512CT metaG (version 2) | ecosystem: Environmental > Aquatic > Marine > Intertidal zone >...
ATCCGAAGAAAGGACAAGCTCATGAGATTTCTCCTGTTCAACATCGTCGTCGCCGGCGCCCTGGTCTTCCTGTTCACATCGGACCGGGCGGACCTCCATGCCGCCGCCGACCGCACCCATGATGCGGCAACCGATCTGAAATCCAGGGCGTTCGAAGTGATCGGCGCGAAAGAACCGAAGCCGCCTGCGGCGACGGTCGAACCAGACCCCGCCGCCGAACCGGCGAAAACGCCGGAAAAGACCGAAGAGACGTTCGCGCAGAACAAACCGCTGGCGCCGACCGCTGCCGACGCCGTGCGGGAGATTCAGGTCGCCACCCGTAAACTGGCAGAGCCGCCGCCTGCGAACCCGCTTGCGCCGGCGGTCGTACAACGCCGTGAGGAAGTCCTCGCCGAAGGCGTCGTTGGCGGGCCGGTCACCGGGAACGGGAAATTCATGCCCCCATCGACCCGCAAGCGCGACCTGATGCTGCTGTCCGAGGAAATGGAACTGTTCTCTGCAAAAGCGATCAGCCGGTAGTGCAGAGGAGACAGCGCATGTATGCCGGTGCGGCCTCCGGTGCGGTCACGATAGGGTTGGCGCTGGTTCTGATCGTGCTGAGCCAGAAACCCAACGCGTCCGAAACCTCGACGCAGCCGGAGCCCGAGCCACCGGCGGCCGAAACACCGCCGGCAAAGCCTCCGGCATTGCAGGCCGCCGTCGTTCTGCCGCCACCCCCCGTGGCGTCACCCGGCCCGCCCGCCGGATCGCCACGCACGGAACGGGCGCCGCTGAAACCGCGTACCGGCGGGGTGCCGGCAGAAACGGTTGAGATAAAGCCGCTCAAACCCCGGCCCCAGCCGGTGCCGGCGGACGCCGCATCGCCTGCCGCGCCCGAACCGGTCTCCGCGCCGGGCGACGCCCCTCCCGCACGGGTCGCAGCCCTGCCACGGGCCGACCCGGCCCCGAGGCCGAATGCCGGACCGGTCGCGGCCACCCCGCAAACCGTGACCGAAGGCCGCGCGCTCCTGAAGATGCTGGAGACCGGCAAGGGCCCCGTGATCGAAATCGCCTGGCCGCAGCAACCGGCGGACCGGTCGCGGCTCTACCGCCTCCTGACGGCCTGCTACGGCATGCAGACCGCGATACTCGCAAATGGCGGCGCGCTCTACGTCACGGATTCCGAACCGGGACAGGCATGGCAGGTGAACCGCGATACGGTCAGCGGGTTTATCCGCAAACCGTCCGGCATGACGACCGAGGCGGAGCGGTCGATCGTCACCCGGATCAGGAACCGGCATGGCATCGCCGCCGGCGACACGGTGCGGCTGTTTCCCCGTGGCGTCGATGCGGTGATGCTGGGCGGGCTCGGCCGGATCGTCGGCCCTGGCTACCTGAAATACAGAACGATCAGGGCGCGTTATCGGCTTGTCGGCGACCGGATTACAGTGGTCGACCTGCGCGTTGACGGTATCGGCCGACCCGGACAGGTCGCCCTCCTCCGGGCCCGCCGCTGTAATCCCTGATCTTTACGATCCTTCCGGCAGCACGTCCGCGAACTTCGCCCTGACCCGGTCGTCCAGTTCCTTCGACGATCGTGCGACCGCCGGGAAGCTGGCCTTGTCCTTGAAGGGAATGCAGGCATCCACGACGACCCGCGAATTCCGGCGGTCTTCGTCGCTGTAGCTCATCGGATCCAGATGCGTGCTCCAGCAGCCGTTCAGGATATCGAGACCGTCCTTCGGGTCGCAGCGCGTGCACATCGCCCAGATGACATCGTTCATGTTCGACGGATCGATGTCATCGTCGACCACGATCACCCAGCGATTGGCATAGGCGCCGGCATGGCACTGCGAGGCGATCAGGCCCGCCTGTTTCGAGTGGCCGCCATATTTCGTCGAGATCGACACCGTCAGCCACATGCGGCTGCCGCCCGCTTCGTGCGCCCAGACGCCTTTGACCTCGGGGATACCGGCCGCCTCAAGCTGGTTCCACACGGCGCCGCAGCGATAGGTGCCGCGATAGAATGTATCGTCGTTCGGCGGCACGGCGGGGATGGCGCCGAGCAGGACCGGGTTGTCGCGATGCATGAAGGTCTCGATCCGGATCGCCGGTTCGGGATGCATGTCGCCCGCGTAGTAGCCGGGCCATTCGCCGAACGGGCCTTCATCGACCATGTCGTCCGGATGGATATACCCCTCGAACGCGATTTCGGCATTTGCCGGGACCGGCAGGCCGGTCTTCGGCATGTTGATGATCTCGACACCTTCGCCGATGAGGCCCCCGGCGCAGTCATATTCATTCTTGCCGTAGGGCATTTCCAGCCCGGCGACCATGAACAGCGCCGGGTGCATCCCGGCGACCACCGCGATCGGGCACGGCTCGCCGCGCTCGAAATACTTGCGCATCAGAATATCGCCGTGCTTGCCCTTCGACACCATGACGGATGCCGTCTTCGCGTCGTGCGCCTGGACGCGGTAGGCGCCGTAATTGATCCAGCCGGAATCGGGATCCTTCATCACCACCATGCAGGCCGTGCCGATAAAGTACCCGCCATCGAGTTCGTGCCATTTGGGCGCGGGGATTGTCATGATGTCGATGTCGTCGCCCTCGAACACGTTTTCGATCAGCGGGCCGCCATTGACCTCGACCGGTTCGTGCACCGGCTGGTCCTTCATATATTCGCGCCAGTAATTGACCAGTTCGATCTCGGTCGTGTCGACCGGCTTGCCGAGGGCGATATTGATCCGCGGCACAGATGTCAGGATATTCGCGAGGACACGGTGCCCCTTCGGGAAGCCCGGGATATCATCGAACATGACGGCCGGGTTGGTCATTTTGTGCATGTGGATGTCGACGATGGCGCCGATTTCCTCGTGATGGTCCGCACCGCTCACGTTCTGCAACTGGCCGTTTGCCTCAAGCTCTTTGATCCAGTCACGCAAATCCTTGTTGGCCACGTTGATGTCTCCACTGTTTATTAGATTAATTAGATGTCTAAGATAGACGAAACAGCGAAGCGACGGAAACCGGATGCCGTTAAAAATCGACCCTATTTCAGAAAATTTTGCGGCCGACGTATCGGGCATCGATCTGCGCGAACCGATCGGTGCGGAAACCGCCGCCGTTATCGAGGCGGCGATGGACCGCTACGCCGTGCTCGTCTGGCGCGACCAGCCGCTGGATGAGGCGCAGCACATGGCGTTTACGAACTGGTTCGGCCCCCTCGATCCGGGGCTCGTCAGCGTCACCAAGCGGGGAAGCCGGTTCGGGCAGAAAGGTTTCATCGATATCGCCAATGTCGGCGAGGACGGCGAAATTCTGGCGCGCGACCATCGCTCGGTCACGGGATCCATCGCCAACCAGTTCTGGCACAGCGATTCATCCTTCCTGCAGACCATCGCGAAATACTCCCTGCTGGCGGCCCGGGTCATCCCCGAAGACGGCGGCGATACCGAGTTTGCCGACCTGCGCGCCGCCTACGATGCGTTGCCGGACGACCTGCGGAGCATTGTCGCCGACCTGACGGCGGAGCATCACGCGCTGTATTCGCGAACCCTGCTCGGCAACGAGTATACGGAAGCGGAAATGGCGACGTTTCCGCCGGCCCGCTGGCCGCTGGTGCGGGTTCACCCGGTAACGGGCCGGAAGATACTTTTCACGCCGATCCATATCAGCCGGATCGATGGCATGAGCGTCGCGGAATCGCGGATGCTGGTGAACGAGCTTATCGAACACGCCACCCAGCCGCAGTTCGTCTATCGCCACAAATGGCGCGTCGGCGACCTCGTCATGTGGGACAACCGCTGCACGCTGCACAGGGGCCGGCGGTTCGACCTCACAAAGCGCCGCGACCTGCGGCGGACCACGACCATGCAGGAAGATACGGCGCAGGAAGATATGGCGGCCAAACCGGATATCCGGGTGCAGGGCTGAGCCCCGCCGGTCTTTTTAATGAACCGCCTCCTCAGCCTTTTCGTCGGCATGCTCTGGCTGCTCGCCGTCGCCAACATATTTTATCCCCACGCCACGCTGGTCTGGGCGCTGAAGGGACTGCTTGCGGTCTTCGTACTTCTCGCCCTGCCCCGGATCGTCGGACACTCGCGGATATTGCTGACGGCGCTCGCGGCGGTGACGGTCGCCCTTGCAGCGATCTACGGCGAATGGGGCGCGATCCTGGACGGTGTCGCCCGCTCCGCGATCTTCCCAGCCTTCCTCGCGACGATCGTCCTGCTGCGGGCAACCGCCGACCAGCGGCCGGAAATCGCCTCGGCGCGGCAGATGTTCGGCGCGCTCGACCCCGCCCGGCGCGACAGCGGGGTGGTCATCGGAACGCACCTGATCGGCGCCGTCCTTCAGGTCGGCGTGTTCGCGATTCTGGCGCCCATCCTCAGCCGCGATGCCTCGGATGACGAACGGCGCACGGTCTTTACCGCGGCTATCCGGGGCATGTCGATGGTACCGTTCTGGTCGCCCTTCATCGTCGGCATGGCCGTCGCGAGTCAGTATCTGCCAGCCGTGCCCCTCTGGGAGGTCATGGGGCTCGGACTGACCCTCGCCGTCCTGGGCATCCTGTTCTCTTTTCTGACGGTGGACAGAAATCGCGGTATTGCGCCGCTGGTTCAGGCGCTGAAATCTCTCGCGCCGGTCGCCGTACCGATTGCGATTGCCGCCCTTGTGGTGATCGGCACCACCGCGCTTGCCGGCCTGACCACGCTTCAGGCCCTTATCGTCGGCCTGCCTGTGCCCTGCTTTTTCGCCCTCGCGACGCTGAGAACAGGCGCGCTCCGGCGGGCGGTCAGACAGTCGGCGAGCGGACTGTCCCGGATCGGGACGGAGACCTGCATCCTCGCCTTCGCGACAACGCTCGGTACGGTTTTCGAGGCGTCGTTGCCGCATATGGGCCTGCTGGACTGGCTGACCGCTCAGAATTTCGCCGCGCCGGTCATCATCCTGATCGTCATCATGACCATGAATATCGCCGGGCTGGCCGGCGTCCACGCAATCGTTACGGGCACCGTAATACTCGTCGTGTTCACCAGCATGCCGACCGGCGTCGCCGATCTGGTCCTGATGCAGGCGCTGCTGGTCGGCTGGGGGTTATGTTCCGGCATCTCGATCGGCAGCCTCAGCGTTGCGACGGGCGCCGCCATGTTCCGGCTGCCGCCGACGGAACTCGTATCGCGGGCAAACATCGTGTTCGTATTTTCGCTGTCGGTCGTCATCGTCGGCATTCTGTCGGCGCTGAACCTGGTCCTGGCCGGTTAAGCCTCCGTCATCGACAGGCGGGCAGGCTTGCGAAATACTGCCGGTCCAAATTCACAAGCGGAAGCAGTCATGCTGAAAATTCTGGGTCGCGACACGTCGTCGAACGTCATGAAAGTCCTGTGGGCCTGCAACGAACTGGGTATCCCGTTCGAGCGGGAAGATATTGGCGGCAAGCACGGCGGCAACGACACGCCGGCATTCCGGGCGCTGAATCCCAACGGGCTGCTCCCCGTGATCATCGACGGCGGGTTCGTCACCTGGGAATCGAACACCTGCGTGCGCTACCTCGCGGCAAAGCATGGCAGCGGATCGCTGTACCCTGACGATTTACAGACCCGGGCCACGGCGGAGCGCTGGATGGACTGGCAGGTCACCACGGTCAGCCCCGCGATGATCCCGGTGTTCCGCGGCATGATCCGAACAAAACCCGAAGACCGGGATATGGACGCGATCGAAAAAGGCCGCGCCGCATTGTCCGCAAAAATGGCCATCGTCAACGATGCTCTCGCCGACCGTGCCTATCTGACGGGCGATACATTCACGATGGGCGATATTCCGCTCGGCATTGCCGCTTGGCGCTGGTTCAACATGCCGATCGACCGGGAGGATTATCCTCATCTTCGGCGCTGGTGCGACGCGCTAAGCGAACGCCCCGGCTACCAGCGTCACATCATGAAGCCTGTTACCTGAGCCGGACGCGCCGTATATCAGCCCAGGGTCGGATCGAGAATGATCTTGCCGACCGAAGAATCCGCCTCGATCAGCGCGTGCATCTCCGGTGCGGCCGAAAGCGGCACCACCCTGTCGATCACGACTTTCAGCTTGCCCTCCGCCGCGGCATCGAAACAGGGCAAGGCGTCCTGCGCGTTGCTGCGGGGATTCCCCATGATCGTCAGTTGCCTGGAATACACGGTGCTGAAATCGACCGGGACCACGGGCCCGCCATGGGAACCGGCGGTTACCATCCGGCCCTGCTGTTTCAGGCTGGCGATCCCGAGCGGGCAGACGTCGGGGTTGGCGATATTGTCGTAAAAGATATCGACGCCCGCCCCGCCGGTGATGTCCATCACAGCGTCTTTCAGGTTCACCGCGTTATAGTCAATCGCATGATCTGCGCCGAGCGACGTCCCGATGTCTGCGCGCGCCTGGCTGCCTGCGGCCGCTATGACTGTCGCGCCTGCCGCCTTTGCAAGCTGGATGCCGATCGTCCCCAGGTTACCTGCGGCCCCCATGATCAGCACCGTCTGTCCGGCCTGCAATTTACCCATGTTGAACAGCAGGTTATAAGCAACCGGCCCGTGCCGCGAGATCACGGTCGCTTCCGCAAAGCCGATCTCGTCCCGCACTTTGACGCAGCTTGCGGCGGGGGCGACCGTAAGCTCGGCATCCCCGCCATCGCATTCGATGCCGTAACGGCCGCCACCGGGCATGCCCATCGTCACCGATACCCGGTCCCCGACGTCAAAATCCCGAACGTCGCTGCCGACCCCCAGGACCACACCGGACGGATCGACCCCGAGGATATGGGGCGGCTTGATGCCGTAATGCGTTACACGCCCTGCCCGTATGTCAACGTCCAGCACCCGGTTTACGGACACCGCATGCACTTCGATCAACAGGTCGCCGGGCCCGGGGACGGGGTCGGGCATGTCTTCGTAGTGCAGCACGTCGGGCGGACCGAACGCGTTGAAGATCATTGCCCTCATATCGTCACCCCCGCCCGGCCGGGCTCATCCCTCGAACAGGGCGAGCAGGCTGCCCGCGACTGCAAAGAGGTCCGCGTCTTCACCCGTGAATCCGACAACCTGCAGGCCGAGAGGCAGCCCTTCGTCCTCCAGAACCGGCAGGGACAATGTCGGCATGCTGATCAGCGATGTATGGACCGTGAACAGCGGATCGCCCGTCCATTCGAGGCCCTTCGGCGCGGCGCCCGGGGCGGACAGGGTAATCGTCGCATCGAACGTGCCTTTCAGACCGGCATAGACGCCCCGGACACGCTCACGTTCGGCCAGAAGATCGACAAACTCTTCCTGAGACATGGAAACAGCCTGTTTCAGCCGCCCCTGGGCGCTCTCGCTCAGACCCGAGGGGTCCATATCCCGGTAATAGGTGTTCAGCGGCCAGCGGCCCTCCCAGGCATTGATATCCATCGACAGTTTCATCGCATTGGCGATGGCGTCCTCGACCCCCGCGACCGCGCTGTCACTGTCGCGGTCGGCGACCTCGATGCCGGCGGCCTTCATTGCGTCAACAGCGCGCTGCAGTTCCGCTTTCGTCTGGTCCGTCGCCTTCGCCCAGCCGGCGGTCTGCAGGATGGCTACCTTCGACGGCTTGCGTGCGGACGGAAGGTCCATCGGGCCCATGACGCCGGGGTAACCCGCGTCGCCGCCGGCGCGCGACGTGATTTCACGGGTCAGCGACCACGTTTCCGCGAGCGACGCCGCGAGGATGCCGGTAGAGCTCTGGCTGAAGCCGTCAAAGCTGCCGCCCCGGTTGATTCCGCCGACGCTCGGCTTGTAACCGAAAATTCCGCAATAGCTGGCGGGGCGGATGGTCGAGCCGATCACCTGCGATCCCAGCGCGCCCGGCACCATGCCGGCGGCAACCGATGCGGCGGACCCGCTGCTCGACCCGCCGGGCGTCCGCTCAAGGTCCCAGGGATTGCGGGTAACGCCCGGGTGCGTCGCGGCAAACTCGGTCGTGACTGTTTTCCCGACCATGATGGCCCCCGCTTCGCGCAGCGCGGCGACCGCGGCGCAATCGCGGGCCCCCTTCCACCCCTTGAACAGGGGCGAGCCCTGCTCTGTCGGGAAATCAGCCGTTTCCATGATGTCCTTGACACCGATCGGCATCCCGTCGATCGGCGACAATTGTTTTCCGGCCGCCCAGCGCGCGGTGGATTCGTCCGCAGCCGCGCGGGCCGCGTCGAGCCCGGTGACCACAAAGGCCTGGACGTCGCCGTCGAGCCGTTCAATGTCCCCGATACAACGATCCATGAAGGCGCGCGGGGTGTCCGATCCATCTGCAAACTTCGCTGTGGCTTCGAAATAGGACCGGGATTGCGGCCTGGCAGTTGACGTCATTTTTTCTCTCCTTGTTTGAAATGTATTACCGGCCGTCAAGTTCCAGACCTTTTTCAAGGTCATGGTACGTGCGGGCAGGTGCGGCCATGAGGAAGCGGTATCCCTGGTCCATCAGGTCCTGCATGTTGGCGGCGGTCGCATGCGGATGTCCGACGATGGTATCGTGACGCTTGCAGATATCGACGACCTCCGCCATCGCGCTCAGCAGTTCCGGATGATCGTATTGCCTTGGGAACCCGAGCTCCTGGCCGAGATCGCCCTCGCCGATCAGCACGGCGCCGATTCCGGGGACATTTTCGAGCATGTCAGACAGGTTCGCGATTCCCTTCGTGTCCTCGATCTGGAGAACGACCAGAATTTCACCCTGCGGGTCGAGCGGCCACACGTCGGCGCGGTCGTAATATTCCTGCTGGGTCAGCCCCCAGTAGCGCGCAGCGCGGACCGGTCCGTCGCCCCGAATACCCTGCGGCTCATACAGCGGCTTGTCCTTCAGGCGGGGATACCGGCATGCCGCGACCGCGTTATAGGCTTCTTCGACCGTGCTGATATGCGGCCAGACGATGCCGTAGACGCCGGTATCGAGCGCCTGCTTGGCGTGCCACTGGCCCTTTTCGACACCGTTGACCGGCACCCTCGCAAGCGGCGTAACCGGCGGTGCGATAGAACCGCTATCGGCAATTCGGCGCCGGTCCAGCATGAACTGGAGCGAATCGCGCAACGCAACGATATCCCAGGGAAGATGCTCCCCTTCATAGACGATGCCGTCATACTTCGACGCCGCCATGAACATTGCCGTCTGCACATCCATCGGCGCAAATGCCGAGAACGCATGCCCCCCGGTCTCCAACGCACCGATAAGGCCGTTCAGCCTTGGAAGATCACCCATCACCCGATTGTCCCGCTTTTTTAATTTCCTGTTTCCGCAATATGCCGGATCGGGATGCGCAAACCAATTAGTTTGCACCGTCCATTCCCCTGCCGGGGTTGAAACATTAAAACGAACGAAACGAAAGAGCATCACAACCTGATGGGGAGAACACCATGGCTCCGACTGCAACATCGGCGGGCTGTCCCGAAACCACGCTGATCGAAACCGACCTGATCGACGGTGTCGCCGTCATCGCCCTCAACCGGCCCGACAAGCGAAACGCGATCAACGATGCAATGCGGGTGGACCTTTTCCAGGTGCTGGACTGGGCGGACCGGTCGGCCGATGTGCGCGCGATCGTGATCACCGGACGCGGCAAGGGCTTTTGTGCCGGCGGCGACATCGCGGCGATGCGGGAACGCCTGTCCGCGCCGACCGGACGCGTCGGTATCAATGGCTGGCAACGCCAGCGCCGCACGCACCATCTGCTGACAATGCTGCACGACATTCCGAAACCGACCATCGCCGCCGTAAACGGCGCGGCCGCGGGCCTCGGATGCGATCTTGCGCTCTGCTGCGATTTCGTCATCGGCGCCAGGGACGCGACCTTCGTGATGAGCTATGTGCTGCGCGGGCTTATCCCGGATGGCGGCGGCATGTATTTCCTGCCGCGCCGGGTCGGGCTGGCTCGGGCGAAGGAGCTTATCTTTTCAGGCAGAATGCTGAGCGCGGACGAAGCGCTGTCGATCGACATGATCGAACGGGTTACCGAGCCCGACGCGCTGATCAGCGATGCCATCGCCTTTGCCGCGACCATGACGGTGGGATCGGGAGATGCGCTGGCGCTGGCAAAGTCGATCATGAACCAGAGCTTCGAATCCACGGCGGAGGAAATATTCGCGCTCGGCAGCCAGGCGCAGGGCATCTGTTACACGACCGACTCCCATCGCGATGCCGTCGCCGCTTTCCTCGATCGCCCGAAATCCTGACATGACCGCCGCCAGCCTCGAACGCCTTTTCCGGCCGCGCAGCGTTGCGTTGATCGGCGCGTCTTCCGATCCCGCGAAGATCGGCGGGCGGCCGCTCCATTTTCTCGTCAAGCATGGGTTCAGGGGCGATATCTGGCCCGTGAACCCGAGGGCGGAGGAAATAGGCGGCATCCGATGCTATCCCGATATAGGAAGCCTGCCGGGCGCCCCGGATGTGGCAATGGTCCTCGTCGGGCCGGCACACGCGGAGGCGAGTGTCCGCGCCC
>Ga0255752_10006981_pt1 | contig 10450 bp, 10 predicted proteins | sample 011ome_25_FD_179952 | JGI IMG/M metagenome (GOLD analysis project Ga0255752, IMG submission 179952) | Coastal salt marsh microbial communities from the Groves Creek Marsh, Skidaway Island, Georgia - 011512CT metaG (version 2) | ecosystem: Environmental > Aquatic > Marine > Intertidal zone >...
GATGAAGCGACAGTCTTTGGATCTTCGGGTATCTGATCAAACAGTTGTTCCGGCTGATCAAAATTAATCGACACATCATTGCCTCCCACATTATTCGGTCCAGGAGTCACCCGAAACAGTGATGATGCAGCAATCTGTGATCCATCTTTGATACCCATTCGGATACCGCTCGCTGCATCATCGAAAACTCTGACAGTAAATCGATCACCGTCAAGAGGAGTCCCGGCAATTCGGAACTCTAAGCCAGGGATGCCCAGCTCAACGGTAGAATTGATCGATTGGCCTGCATCCGCTATCCAACCCTGGCTCTGGAAATCATAGGTAAAGGAGTACGTTCCATTTTCAATGGATGCCAGATCCTGTATTTCAGGAGCCACATCATAATCGCCGCGTGATGCACCTTTGTCGACATCGACTCCCGGTTCTAGTGCAAAAAAGGCGACGCCTTCTCTACCTTCACCATCGAGGCCAGCAATTTGAATCGCGTTCACCTCTTCTGCCATCACCGTCACAATATTATTGAGCCGCTGACCTAAGTTAGAGAGGGTTCCTTGAATAAAGTTTGCGAACCCAGCAACACTTCCCGATGACACTTCCGATAAGTTTACGGACTCTAGACCGCCCTTTACCTGAAAGGTGACAGCGTTGGTATGAGTATCAGGAGCACTCACTGATAATTCGTAACCTTCAACCTTATTGACCAGTAATCCCTTATTCATCGATTGGGTCAATGAGACTGATACAAGGCCTTGAGAATCAACCGAGGTCTTAATTCCAACATATTGACTCAAGTCTCTCAGCAACTGATCGCGCTGATCGAGTAGCTGTGGCGGTTGATTCTGTTCTAGTTTTTTCTTCAGGAGGTTCCTGTTAACCGACGCAATCTGTGACGCAAGGCCGTTGAGTGCCTCAATATCGGCTTCCATCGCTGATACTGCCTGTTCGCCAAGAGAGTCAATCTGATCAGCCAGTGAATTAAATCGAGACACCAATGCTTCGGCATCCCGATACATCGCATTTCTCAATGCTGTCGAACCTGGATCTGTTGACAGTGCTTTTGCTGAACCAAAAAATTTCGAGAGCGCCGACGTCGCGCCTAATTTCTCATCACCAATGAGATCCAGAAGGCGCTTTGCAAACTCAACCGTTGCACCCTGGGATTCAAGATCAGCCGTTGCCTGCTGTAACGATGACTCTAAAAATTCGTCATACTGCCGAGAAACACGATCAAAATACGCACCATTGCCGATGGTGCTTTTCCCGACCTGTGTCGGTGTATTTTGTTTAATGTCGGTGACCTGACGGCTATACCCCTCAGTTCCCATGTTCGCGATATTATTGGAAACTGTTGCAAGCGCTCGCTTGTAAACATTGACACCACTTGAGCCGATTGCGACAAGATCAACCATTAGTTATCTCCTCGCAAATTGAGTCGATTCCGGTTCAATAAAAATTTTTCCGCGCTATCTTCAGAAATCTTAAATGGATCCGATTCATTGACTAGGGAAAGTGAATCTTGTGATTCAGGGTCGAGTGAAAAATTGTTTTTAGATGGCTCTTCAGAAGAAACTCCCTGAGAACGACGGATGAAGTCCTCAACCATCTGGCTGAGCCCGGTCGAGCGACGACCGGCCATAGACATCGCAAACTGTTGGTCAAGCATTTGCTCGAAGGTCTCTGTTCCCCCCGACTCAAGCAGTCCACCTTTCTGGATCGTTGCCCGCATTGATTTCATCATCATCTGAAGAAACATAGCCTCGAACTGATCCGCAGTTTTTTTGATCGCATCATCATCATCACGATCACGAGCAGCCTGTGCTTTGAGCGCACCAAGCCCAGTGAAGTCATAGGATGTTTTTGGATCAGAGACAGTATTCATCAAATCACCACGAGCTCAGCCCGGAGACTTCCAGACGATTTCAGTGCCTCTAAAATAGCAATTAGGGACGACGGAGTTGCACCGGTTTCATTGACAGCATCAACAATCTCACGCAAATCAACACCCGGCTGAAAGAGGAACATCTTATTGGCCGGCTCTTCAATCGCAACGTCAGCATTCTGTAGTTCAACGGTCCGACCTGTATCCGCAAATGGGTTGGCCTGGCTGACTTCGTTCGTCGCCGACACAGTGACAGTAATCGGACCATGCGTGACCGCTGCAGCTGTAACTTTCACATTCCGACTAATCACAACGGTGCCAGTTCGACTATTAATCACAATTTTTGCTGACGGCTCACCCGGTGTAACCTCTAAATTCTCTAGTAACGACAGAAAGGAGACTCGGGAATTGGGATCTTCTGGCGCTTTGACGGCGACCGAAACGCCATCAAGGGCTGATGCAGTCGCCTCGCCAAAGATAGCGTTGATCTTATCGACGATCTCCTTGGATGTTGTGAAGTCACCTGTTGACACGTTCAGCACAATATACTCGGAACGATTAAATGGAGACTCAACCATGCGCTCGACAGTTGCACCATTTGGAATTCGTCCAGAGGTTGGAACACCGATGGTAATCTCGTCACCTGCGGCATTGACCTCGACCCCGGTTGAGGTCAGTGGCCCTTGTGCAAGAGCATAGACTTCGCCGTCCACACCCCGGAGGCGTGTCATGATCAAGGTCCCACCACGGAGCGAACTCGCGGCACCGATGGTAGAGATATTCACGTCAATATTCTGACCAGGCTTTGCAAAAGCAGGTAAGGAAGCTGTGACCATAACAGCCGCGACGTTATCGGCGGGAATACTGCTAGCTTGCGTTCCAGCGACATCGAAGTCCGATAACACACCATCAACGTTCACGCCAAGGCGCCCTAAGATTGAGCGCAAGGACTGCCCCGTGTAGGGCACCGCTCCACCATCGCCTGTGCCATTCAAGCCAACAACCAAACCGTAACCAATCAGCTGATTCGAACGAACGCCCGCAACAGTTGTAAGATCCTTGATCCGATCAGCTGTTGCAGTAGTTGTTGACAGAAGCGCAATGAGTAACAGAAATACCCGCATCGATATCTCCTAAAATGGCCAGATGCTGAGGAGCAAATTCGTGCCCCACGGCATCTTTTGAACATTCGCATTAGGTCCTACCCCTTTGTAGGTGATTTGAGCTGATGCAAGTCGTTTGGATTGAACAGTGTTGTCCGGCTGGATATCTTGTGGACGGATGATTCCCTTGACCTGAACGACCTCTGATCCTGCTGAAAAGTTGACGATCTTCTCTCCGCGAATCAGCAGGTTGCCATTGGGGTAAATCTCTACAACCTGAGCGGTCATTGTCCCCTTTAGCGTTGCGCTTTGATCAATGACACCAGAACCGGTAGACGACACCTCATTCTCTTCCTGAAGGTCTGAGGACAAAAATCCACCTGGGCTACCCCATTTCGCGAGCTGAAGCGGTGATAGAACATCTGTCTTTGTCTTCCGCGATGCCGTATTTTTTGTTGTTGTGTCAGCGTCGACAGACTCATCAAGAACGACTGTTACGATATCTCCGACCCGATAAGCTTTCTTTTCGCCAAACCAACTGTCAGAAAAAGCAACGTTATAAACTGATCCTGTAGGTATGGACGACTGATCGGTAGCCACTGGGATGACCGGTGCAAACTCAGGTGAGGGCCCAGCGACTTTTTGCGGACCTGCGCAGCCAGAAACAATGCCCATCGCAAGAATCAACGAAAACGTATTTCTCACATCAAACCCCTTACAAATTCTGATTCAAGAAGCGCAACATCGAATCCACCGAAGAAATTGCCTTCGAGTTGATCTCATATGCACGCTGCGTCTCGATCATGTTGACCATTTCTTCAACCACATTAACGTTGGCCGCCTCAAGCGATCCTTGCGAAATTCTGCCGGCACCATCCGCATCAGGCACACCAACGAGCGGGGCTCCAGAGGCAGAAGTTTCTCGATACAGATTCTTACCCATGGGTTCGAGCCCGGCATAGTTAACGAAACGAGTGAGAAGTAATTGTCCGATCACCTGCTCTTCAGCATTTCCATAGGGCTGAATCGAAACGGTGCCGTCCTCACCGATACTGATCGACTCAGCGTTCTGAGGAATCGTGATTGCAGGCTGTAACTGCATACCATTGGAGGTTACAAGTTCCCGATCAACTGACAATTTAAACGAGCCATCACGGGTATAACCGAAGGTTCCATCAGGTTGGAGTACCTGGAACATTCCCTCGCCTTGAATAGCCATGTCTAACGCATTCTTAGTCTGAATCATGGAGCCCTGTGTGTGTGTCTTCTCAGTCGCCACAATTCGAACACCAGTCCCCATCATAAGACCAGTTGGCGATTGATTATCCCCACCAGTTGAGCCACCGGCCTGGCGAATATTCTGATACAACAGATCTTCGAAAACAGCGCGATCTCTTTTGAATCCGACCGTATTGACATTGGCTAGATTGTTCGAAATCACCGTCATTCGCATCTGTTGTGCATCAAGTCCGGTTTTTGAGACCCAAAGTGAGGATTCCATTATTTATCTCCTACGACAGACGCATCATGGCCGCGCCAGATGCATCGTTATCTTTCATCTCTCGAATGACTTTGGTTTGCATTTCAAAAGATCGCATGTGATCAATGAATTTAACGAGTGTTTGCACAGCACTGACATTCGAACCTTCGAGAGAGCCCGCCGAGAGCGATGCAGCCTCAGGGCCTGACTCAAAGTCAAGGCCATCCTCAGTGTTATCAAGCGGCTTGAACAAACCGTCTTCACGCCGGGCCATCATCGTCACCGAGGCATCTTTTAAACCTAATTGCGCAATCTCTTGCGGGCCTGCTCCCGGATTATTTGGATCAATCGTGGATATCACTCCATCACTGGCAATCTCAAAACCTGCTGTGCCTTGAGGCAATTGCAACGGCTCCAGCGACTGATCGAGAACCAGATACCCCTCCCCCGTTCGGACAAATCCATCAAGATCGAGACTCAAGTCACCACGACGTGTCCAAGCCAATTCACCGTTCTTCGCCTGAACCGCCAATACGGTGGCGTTATCCATCGCAACATCCATCGGCCGACCAGTGAATTGACGGACTCCCGGCGTTAAATCGATCTGAGGCGACGTCATCGCACGCGGCAAGAAACGAGTATCAAAGCCGTCTCCTTCGACGCGTACAGCACGATTAGCTACTTGATAGGCTTTTTTAAAGCCAGTCGTTGATACGTTAGCCAGCTCATGGGTCATATTCTGACGATCCAATCGGTACTCAGACATCGCTGTATTTGCTGTAAAAACAAGACGATCCATATCAAATAACCACTAAGCTTCCCTAGCTCCTGATGTTAATAATTGTTGAGGTTAGGGTTGACGACGTTTCAATTGCCTTGGCATTTGCCTGGAAGTTCCGCTGTGCGGTGATGAGATCCACCAGCTCTGACGTCAAATCAACATTCGCTCTTTCTCTTGCACCAGCACGGATTGTGCCAAATCCAGCACCACCAGGCTCACCCAGTGTTGGGGCCCCAGAATCACTGGATTCAAGGAAGGTTGAATCCCCCAACTGACGTAATCCATTAGGTGTCGAAAAAGTGGCAAGTACGATTTTGCCTTTTAAGTCCTGAGTACCATTTGAGTATGAGGCAGTGACAAGTCCATCATCAGCGATATCTACCGCAACCAAAGACCCATTAGGTAAACCGTTCTGCGATTGAGTGTTAACCGAAAAGTCACCGGTAAACTGAGTAGAACCCACATAGTCGATCGATACTGATTCCGCTCCCACAACAACATCTTGAAGATTGACTCCATTCAACGGCGATACAAGACGGCCCGCCGTATCGAACGTCAGCTCACCCTTATCAAGGAACAACGGGCGCCACTCAGCTTCCTGAGCAAGACCCGCTGCGTCGGCTGGCAATTCTGGATTATCTGTATTTGGATCGGTGTCATACTCGAGGAACGTACGATCCTCTTGAGCCTTACTTTCCGCCTGATCAAGCTGCACGTACACAGTTTGGTTTTGATCTGTCGTTTCAGCGACCGGCCGGCGATAAGTACCTGTGGAACCAACAGAAGAGCTCAAATCTTCCATGCCAAACTTAGGGGAACCCTCAACCTGAACAAATGAATCGTCACCAGTTGTGCCCGATGTGAAAGTAAACACGCCAAGCGTTTCGTCGAACTCTACCTTGACGCCAGATATGGATTGTCCATTGGTATTTTCCATCGCATTGATGCGACCCTCGAGTGAATTGATAAAGGAGTTCAAATTGTAGTCGCCGACATTTAATCTAAACGTCTCGGTCACATTATCCACTGTAATTGTGAATTGATTTGAAAGCTCATCCACACTGAAGGTTTCATCTGGGTCAAATTGGATCGGTGTCCCGAACACCTTTGCAGCCGTCGATATCACGCCTCGCACAGCAGAATCACCAGATTCTCTTCCCACAGATAATGGTCTTTGAACCGAAGTATTCGTGGAGTCGAGGCCGAAATAGGAAGCCGCATTCGTTGAGATATCACTCACAGCGATTGAAGACTGGTCGCCTGTTGTACCTGACGCTATGGTGAAATGCCCATCGGTCGAGCCCGCCGCTGTATTTGGTACAAACTCAACAATAATCCCTTGTCGCTGCTGAACCGCTGGAAGAATGAAATCGCCTTGAGGGATCACTTCAGCACCTGGGGCTCCTGTAGCCACATCGACAGACAAGACCTTGCCTGATGTTCCCAAGCCAAATAATGAATTTAAGTTTGTTCCAGTATTTTTAATACTGATTGAATCTGTTAGATCGTTAGTCTTAAACGTGAATTGCTTCAACGCATGGCTATACTGCACATTAACCCGCGCAGCCGCACTAGCGCGAAGCTGAGATTGAATCTCTTCGGCCAGCGCTTTAGGAGTGAATGTTCCGGACGCGATCGAGATGTCATGTTCTGCACCATTAAAATCAACCGTGAATTGTCGATAAGTCGCATTTGACGACAAATCAAAGACGCGACTATCACCCAGTTGACGATTAATTTCAGTAGTCATGATTGATGCAACTTCTTGTCCACTTAAGTTTTTCGACACTGCTGACAGCGCAGAAAGATCGATCGGTATTGGATTTGCAATCGGGTTATCTAAATCCTCGTCGATTAACAGACTGAACGCATCGGAAAAATCAATTGATGCTGTACCAGCAGTTGCCGCACCAGTGCCAACTAAGGATGCGTTAGCAGTTCCTCCGATAGCGGACACCGTGAAGTCAGAACCGTCGCTTGAACCTATCTGAATCGTCGTACCGGACACTGATGCTGTTAAATGTTCAGTGTTTGATGACGATGCGAGCGCATCATCGATTGCCGCTGCTAACTGCGCAATCGTTGGCTCCGCGGCAAAGGCCGCTGTAGTCGCTGTGTAAGTAGTTCCATCAACGAGGACAGAGACTGCCACCGTCTCTCCAGGATCAATCTCCGTAACGTCAACGGATGTGAAATCAAAAGTTGCTGGATTTGCAGAAAACTTAACTCCGTCTGCACCTTTTTGATACGGCTGATTGGATGCAACCGACCCTACTGCTGTTGCGGGTGTTGACTGAAGTATTGGACCTAAGTCATCAAGATTGTATTTTTTAAAGAACGTTTTGGTCGTAAAACCACCAACTTCTGAATCGTTCTCTGTTTTGATATCGCCGTACTTGTTTACAAAGAGCTTATTACCAGCAGAGTCTGTCGCTTGAGAGAGGGTCGGTTCCAATTCGGTGTCATTCAGCAGAATGTGCGTTTGCCACTTACTGTTCGGACTTTCAGCACTGGCGACTTGCGTGCGGCGATAATAAAAGGTCAACAAAAAATCCTCGCCATTAGCATCAAAAATCGTGATGGCCGCCGACTTAGCATAAGTCGTCGGATCGTTTGGATTGAAAGGAACTAATGACTGGAGACCGGTCTCAGGGTCTGTTTCATAGACTGGATTTGTGTTCCCAGGGAAATTAATCTCCAGATCAATCGCCGACGTCGCCAACGCTTCACCAACGGTATTTGGTCTGATTTGAAGAGGCACGAGATCCGCCTCAAAATCCGCTTTACCAAGGGAATCCACCGAAGCAACTTGCAGAAATTGACCTGCCGAGTTGACAACCGTGTTTTGTTCATCAAGCAGAAACGATCCGTTCCGGGTAAATAGATCCTGACCATCTCCTGATCGTAGAGGGAAAAAACCCTCCCCGGTAACCGCTAGATCTAGAGAATTCCCTGATAGCTCAATGTTGCCCTGTGAAAACTCCTGGTAACCTGCTTGAGAGCTGTACCCTGACCAACAACAGTTGACGCTTTCTGCAACGGCGAAGTCGCGAAAATATCGCCAAAATCAGATCTCGACCGTTTAAATCCGGTTGTCCCTGCGTTGGCAATATTGTTTGATGTCACAGCCAGTTGCGTTGTTGCTGCATTAAGTCCTGTTAACGAGGTAAAAAATGACATCTCTTATTCTCCAGCTTGTTCGATCTGATTAGTTAATGATGACGATTTAGGAGTCTCACCGATTCGACTGACCTCGCTTATGGGTAAAGTCACGCCGCCGGAAAGATTTAAATTCAAGTTTGCTGACTGAGCGTCCCAAGATACGGTCTCAACCTTTGCGAAAGTGCTTGGATTGACGTCTGTCGCGGCTCCATCGATATTTGCAGTCCCACGAATGACGTAATCGCCGGCAGGCGCAGGTCTGCCGTCAGCCATTCGACCATCCCATCCAAATGAAGCGGTTCCTGAGCTTTGCGGGCCTGAGACAATAGAGCGGATCAGAGCTCCTGAGTTAATATCGTAAATTCCGAGATTTACCTGTTCAGCGCCATAGGGAAGGTAGACTTCGATCTGCGAAGTTGTTTCTCCATCGGTCGAAATGCGGCCGGTCTGTCCAAAGACAGATTTACCAACCATATTCGCACCAGTCATGATCCGATCCGAGCGAATGACATCAGCAACATCAGTCAGCGATGTCGACATATTTGTTATTCCTTCCAGTTGAGAGAATTGAGCCAATTGAGCAACGAAGGCCTCGTTCTTCATCGGATCTAAAGGGTTCTGATTCTGAAGCTGGGTTGTTAAGAGCTTTAAAAAGGCATTACGGTCTAACTCATCGTCTGAGGAACTCAGAAGTTGCGATTCTTCGTATTCCTGCTTGGTTAAGATGCCAGTCGAAGCGAGAGAAATATCTGTGTTCATATTTAAGCCTTCGTAATCTCAAGTGTACGCATCATCAATTGGCGTGCTGTGGTTACCACTTCAACGTTGTTCTGAAAAGAGCGGGATGCGGCGACCATTTCAACCATTTCTGTGACTTCATTAACGTTCGAAAGGTAAACAAAACCGTCTTCACCTGCCTCAGGGTTTCCGGGATCATGGACCTTACGAACAGGTTCAGTACTATCGATTACCTCTTTCACCTTGACGCCGCCCAGGGTATTGAAACCAGCATTTAAATCAGATTGATCGACTAGCGCTCTGAAAACCGGGCGTTTAGCTCGGAAAGCCTCCTCCTCTGTCGGCGAGACTGAGCCCGCGTTAGCGAGGTTTGAAGCCGTTGTGTTCATCCGAATCGTTTGTGCTGTCAGTGCAGTGCCGGCTATTTCAAAAATATTTTTCAGCATGTTCTAGTCCTTACTCGCCGCGTAGCGATTTTCTGATGCCAGAGATTCGACTCTCTAGAAACTGGAGAGTTGCTTGGTACTGAGTCGCGGCCTCACCGTATTTTGCTTGCTCAACGTTAATTTCAACGGTATTGCCATCGACCGATGAGTTATATGGAGTTCGGTAGACGATCGCGCTCATGTTCTCTAATTCGCCTGTTTCAAAATGTCTCGTGTTGGTTGCCGCCATCGGGCTCGGGTTGGTATTTGAAAGCACTTTTTTAAAATCGAGGTCTTTCGCGCGGAACAACGGTGTGTCAGCATTTGCGATGTTTGCTGAGATTAACTCCATTCTTTGATTTCGCACTGCTAAGGCTTTCTCATGAATGCCAAACGGATTTTCTAGCAATTTCATCAACAACCCCTCAAGTTCCCAACCATTGTGTCGATTAACGTTTCTAATCTGCTGGATTGGGTAAGCAATCTATGTGCCAATCTAAAAACGTGGCGCTGAAGCCCAAACGCCTCCAGATTGGCAAAAAAATTCCGAGTTTTTCCGGCAACAGTGTGCCGGGCACGTTTGCATTCTTCGTGGGGAGTCGCATACTGCGTACATGCGAGTCATATTCTTAGTCACCGGGCTATTCACGGTATTAATGAGTCATGCTGAGCCGTTTCGTGGTGGCCACGAGGCATTGATCAGTGTCACCACTGACTGGATCGCTAGTGACCAATCAATAGATCATCATCAAATCACAGTCTTGCCACCAGATCGACGGATTCCAATCAATGCTTGCCCAGAGCCGCTCTCTATCCGATTTCCTTTTATCAATAATCGAAAGACGATCGAAGTAGGCTGCGAAAATCCAAAATGGAAACGCT
>Ga0255752_10006990_pt1 | contig 10443 bp, 9 predicted proteins | sample 011ome_25_FD_179952 | JGI IMG/M metagenome (GOLD analysis project Ga0255752, IMG submission 179952) | Coastal salt marsh microbial communities from the Groves Creek Marsh, Skidaway Island, Georgia - 011512CT metaG (version 2) | ecosystem: Environmental > Aquatic > Marine > Intertidal zone > Salt...
AACGTTTTTGCGACGACCAAAGTACCCTTTGGCGTGCTTCATCAATTTTTTTCTGCGCTCTCTTGAAGCTACAGCATTTACTGAACGTGGCATAATTGTTTAATTTTTTGTGAGAGGTACTTCTACTATTACAAGAAGGTTTAGTTACCCAGCACAGGGTTATTAACTAACGCTGGGAATTACTTCATTCCCAATTGTTTCTTGATGTTCGCTTCGTCTGAAACGTCTACCAAGCCAGATTTTGTCAAACGACGTTTCTGGTCTGTTGCTTTCTTCGTCAAAATGTGTGACTTGAAAGCGTGCTTTCTTTTGATTTTCCCAGAGCCAGTAAGCTTGAAACGCTTTTTAGCACTGGATTTGGTCTTCATTTTTGGCATGATTCAACTGTTATTTATTGGAGTTACTTACTTTTTTGGGGCGATGGTAATATTCATTTTCTTACCATCCATGGAAGGCATGTGTTCTACCTTACCGTATTCTTCAAGATCTTGAGCCAACCGAAGAAGCAAAATTTCGCCCTTGTCTTTGAAGACGATCGAACGTCCTCGGAAAAAAACAAAAGCTTTCACCTTCGAGCCGCCTTGTAAAAATTCAATGGCGTGCTTTTTCTTGAATTCGTAATCGTGATCAGAGGTATTAGGTCCGAAACGAATTTCTTTAATGACAACCTTTACCGCTTTAGAGGCAAGTTCTTTTTGCTTCTTGCGTTGATCGTACATGAATTTGCTGTAATCAATGATTTTACATACCGGTGGGTCTGCATTTGGCGAAATCTCCACCAAATCTAAATCCATATCATCAGCCATTCGCATCGCGTCGCGTGTGTTGAATACGCCAGGCTCTACATTATCACCAACGAGACGAATTTTCGGTACTCGTATCTTATCGTTGATTCTGTGGTTTGCAGCTAATTTCTCTTTAGGCTGCTTTCTTTTACCTCTTCTCAGTGTAGTTCTTGTTTAATTAAACGTCTATTAATCAATTAGTTGCGATATTTCGTCCGCAATTAACTTTACAAATTCTTCTTTGTGCATAGCGCCTAGGTCTCCTTGACCGTGGCGACGAACGCTCAACTGACCGCTCTCTACTTCCTTCTCCCCGACGATCAACATGAATGGCGTTTTCGACACTTCGGCATCGCGTATCTTCCTGCCAATCTTTTCGTTACGTTCGTCTACGAGGGCGCGAATATCGGAAATTTCTAGGAATTGGGCCACTTCTTTGGCGTACTCATTGTATTTGTCGCTCACCGGTAAAATCTTTACCTGCTCTGGGGTTAGCCACAATGGGAAGTTTCCACCGCAGTGCTCGAGTAGTACGGCAACGAAGCGCTCCATTGATCCGAACGGTGCACGGTGGATCATCACTGGGCGGTGCTCTTGGTTGTCGCTGCCTTTGTATTCTAGTTCAAAACGCTCCGGCAAGTTATAATCCACCTGGATGGTACCAAGCTGCCAGCTTCTGCCGAGCGCATCCTTGACCATGAAGTCAAGCTTCGGTCCATAGAAGGCGGCTTCGCCGTATTCGACTACTGTGTTCAAGCCCTTTTCATCTGCTGCTTCGATAATGGCTGCTTCTGCCTTTACCCAGTTTTCATCAGAGCCGATGTATTTCTCCGGCTTCTCTGGATCGCGCAAACTCACCTGAGCGGTGTAGTCTTTGAAGTCCAGTGTTTTGAAGATGTACAGCACCAAGTCGATGACGTTTTTGAACTCGTCTTTTAATTGGTCCGGCGTACAGAAAATATGTGCATCATCCTGAGTAAAGCCACGAACGCGTGTCAATCCATGCAATTCACCACTTTGCTCGTAACGGTATACGGTACCGAACTCTGCGAAGCGCACGGGAAGATCCTTATATGATTTTGGCGTTGCCTTGTACAACTCACAGTGGTGCGGACAGTTCATCGGCTTGAGCAAGTACTCTTCGCCCTCCTCTGGAGTGTGGATAGGCTGGAAGCTGTCCTTGCCGTATTTCGCGTAGTGACCAGAACAGACGTATAGTTCCTTGTTCCCAATATGCGGCGTGATCACAGGGCTATATCCTGCTTTCTTCTGTGCACGCTTGAGGAAGTTCTCCAAGCGCTCGCGCAGCATGGCGCCTTTCGGCAACCACAATGGCAATCCTTGACCTACGCGTTGGCTGAAGGTGAATAATTCTAATTCCTTACCTAGTTTTCGGTGGTCGCGTTTTTTCGCTTCTTCCAACAACTCTAGGTAGTCCTTGAGTTCACCGGCTTTCATGAAGCTTACCCCATAGACACGCGTCAACTGCGGATTATTCTCATCACCGCGCCAGTAGGCACCGGCGACGTTCATGATTTTTACCGCTTTGATGTATCCCGTGTGTGGAATGTGTCCACCGCGACATAAGTCCGTAAAATCCGCATGGTCACAGAAAGTGATCGTACCGTCCTCGAGGTTCTCAATGAGTTCGGTTTTGTACGGGTTATTCTTGTAGGCTTCCAAGGCTTCCGCTTTGGTTACGGCGCGCAACTTGAATTCGAATTTCTGACGGGCAAATTCCAACATTTGCTTTTCAATTTTCTCAAAATCCTTTTCAGAAATCATCTCACCGCCAAAGTCAACGTCGTAGTAGAATCCTTTCTCGATGGCTGGACCAATGGTCAGCTTTGCCTCAGGGTAGAAGTGGAGGATGGCCTGCGCAAGGACGTGCGCTGAGCTGTGCCAGAACGCCTTCTTACCGCCATCATCGTTCCAAGTAAAGAACTGCAACATACCGTCCGTGGTCAAAGGATCGTTCAATTCGATGGTTTGGCCATCGTAGGTGCCCGATAGAATATTGCGTGCCAATCCGTGCGAGATGCTCATCGCTACGTCCATGGCCGTCGTCCCTTTGTCGTAGGTTCTTTGGTTGCCGTCTGGAAACGTTACAGTAATCATTTTTCTCCTTTGTTTTCCTAAGGTTACAGAAGCGCAAATTTAACTCGGTTATCGGGGATTTAGGCTTTTTTTCCATTCGATTTTCCAACCATCCAAAAGGATACTATTTTTGCATGTAATGAATGCCCCATTAGATAAGGACACTGTCCTCCAACAATTCAACGCTGCCTGCAAGGGAACGTTGATGGAAACCTTGAACATCACCTATGTAGATGCCGATCCTGCCACAGGAAAATTGGTCGCTACGATGCCCGTGGATTCAAGAGTATATCAGCCGATGCAAATCTTACACGGCGGGGCCACCGTTGCCTTGGCAGAATCTGTGGGATCGGCCGCCTCTCAAATGTTGATAGATCCTACTAAGGAAGCTGCTGTAGGCCTAGAAATCAGCGCAAATCACGTTAAAAGTGCGCGCACTGGAATGCTGATCGCCACGGCCGAATGTGTGCACAAGGGCCGCACCTCACACCTGTTTCAGATCAGGGTTGAAAACGAACAAGGTGAACTTATATCGGTTGTGAAGTTGTTGAATTTTGTGAAACAACGCCGCTGATGCTCTCCTTGATTGTACAATTTCCAAGCGCCACCCCGAAAGCACTGCGCTACCGTTCCGCGCCATTGGATCAAAGTGATTTGATTTTGCGCGGTTTTAGCTCGTATGCGCAGGGATTTGCGGAAGAAGAATCTTTAGAAGTGCCCGATTTTTGGAGCGAATTTGGCCAAGTCCCCCTCGATTGTTGGGAGAATAAAAGTGCGGAGAGCTACCAAAATGAAGTCAGCCAAGTCCTTCAGAAAATACACCAGCACGAGGTGCAAAAGGTCGTCCTGAGTCGCACTCATTTTATGTCGACGGACGCTGCTGATGCGCGAGCCACCTTCCAAACTCTAGGTGAGCAGTTCCCCAACTGTACGGTATTTGCCTTTCATCACGACCACTTCGGCAGTTGGATGGGCGCCACCCCAGAGGTACTCTTAGAGGGAACTGAGCAAGGATTCCGTTCCATGTCATTGGCCGGTACGCGATTGAGCGGTGGAATGAATTGGGGCGAGAAAGAAATACAAGAACAAAAATTTGTCACCAAAGAGATTCATCGCACCCTGAAAAACCTCGGGGGACACGTGCGCCGTACGCCGCAGACCACCTTTGAGGCCGGGCCTGTGGAGCATTTGATGACCTGGGTGAACACCGACAATAGTCAACTAGAAGCCTTCGAAACTTTGGAGGCCCTACATCCTACACCTGCCGTTTGTGGAACGCCGACCCCAGCTGCGCTGGCGGTGTTGCATGAAATTGAATCCTATCCACGTGAACTCTACACAGGCTATTTGGCTTGGGTGAAGGACACGGTCTATGCCAACGTGCTCTTGCGCACCATGAAATGGCATGCGAATGGAATTCAGTTCTTTGCAGGGGGTGGGATAACGAAGGACAGCGTACCTTTGAATGAGTGGATGGAGACCGAATACAAGATCTCTGCCCTCAAGGACGCTGTACAACTCAAATGACAACCACCAAGCACACCGCACATTGGACCCTAGAGGCCCTCGCTCAGGCAGGGGTGAAGACCATTGTATTTTCTCCCGGCTCTCGAAATGCGCCTTTGATCATTGCTGCAGAAGCTTTTGGGACTTTCGACATGATGGTTCTTGGCGATGAGCGAAGTGCCGCTTTTCATGCCTTAGGACGCAGTCAGGTGACCGGAACTCCGGTAGCGGTTTGTTGTACTTCGGGAAGTGCATTGGCCAATTATTACCCGGCCGTACTTGAGGCTTACTATGCCCACGTTCCACTTATTGTCCTTAGCGCCGACCGCCCCGAGGACCGTATAAATAAAGGCGAGGGACAGACCTGCGTGCAGCGAGAGTTTTACGAACCGCATGTGGCGGCGAGCATTCAGATTGATGAACAGGATTCCTACGAGCAGGTACAAGAGGCCCTACAGTACGCCATTCAAGCCATGTACTTTGAAATGCGCCCCATCCATTTGAATGTGGCCTTCCATGAGCCGCTCTATGAGCAGGGCGAGGCGCCAACGTCCATACAGTTGGAATTTGCCTCGGATCATTTTACAAAACATGGTCTGCCAAAATCCGTAGCATCGCCTGATTTTAGCAAGTTTGGGTCTGTAGCAGTGATTGCAGGACAATTGTTGCCGACAGAATCTGAGATGGTTCGGGTGCTTTTGGATGAAGGCGTGGAGTGGACACTTTTTGCGGACCCTATGAGCGGCCTACTGGATCATCCAAATGCTACACCCATGGAGGCACTGCCACATCTACAGCCTGATGCGGTATTGAGTATTGGCGGACAATGGATCAATAAAAAGCCAAAGCAGTATTTGCGCAGTTTAGGGATTACAAAGCATGTGCATGTTGATCTGTTTCAATGCTGGGATGTATTGGACGCGAATGTTGAACACATACGATCCTCGCCAAATTTGCTGCAGGACTGGAAATGGGCCACGAATTTTATTCAAGTCCCACAAAATGAACGACCCGCTGTAGCGCTCCCTTGGTCGGATGCTGAGGCTTTTCGTGGCATTGTAGATCGTCTTGATGCACGATCGGCACTGCATCTGGGCAATAGTTCTGTAGCGCGCTATTTTAATTATTTCCCAAAACGCGTAGCACTCTATGGCAATAGAGGAGTAGCGGGTATTGACGGTAGTTTGAGTACGGCTGTTGGGGCTGCTTTGGCTGAGCCAGCGCGCCACCATACCGTTATTCTAGGCGATCAAAGTTTTCTGTACGACCACAATGCCATGTATGCAGAGGAACTGCCACAAAACCTTACCATTTGCGTATTGAATAACGCCATAGGCGGCATCTTTGATTGGCTCCCGGGTACGGCGAGTACAGGAGCGAAAGCACGTAAGATTTTTACCAATGCGCAAGAGGTGGATTTGGCCTCGTTGGTGAAGGCGTTCAAGGTGGCCTACGTATGTGTTGAAAATGAACAAGAATTGGCCACAGCGCTTACTTCCGTGAAAGGATTGACCGTCATAGATTGCAAAACAGAACAGTCCGTGAATCTAAGTGCGTTAAAAATTATTCAGGAGCATGGCAAAGCTTAATCATTGGATTTCCGCCGCACGATTGCGCACATTACCCCTGGCCTTTGCCGTGATCGCATTGGGTACGGGATTGGCGTACAAGGTCAGTGATGGTGTGGATTGGCGCATCTTTGCCTTGGCCGTTTTTACTTCTTTCGCGTACCAAGTATTATCAAATTATGCCAACGATCTCGGCGACGGGATGCGCGGTACGGACGACCATAGAACGGGTGAGAAGCGGGCCATTGCCAGCGGATTGATCACCATCCCGGCGATGAAGCGCGCCGTGAGACTGTGGACGGTATTGGCGCTGATCAGCGGAGGGACATTGGTGTTCATAGCTTTCTATGGGCAGCTTTTGTTTTATGTGTTTTTTGCGTTGAACATTGCCGCAGTGGCTGCTGCGACCTCGTATACGATGGGCCCTAAGCCTTATGCATACTGGGGTGGCGGTGATTTCTTTGTCTTTTTGTTTTTTGGATTGGTCGGGGTGCTCGGATCGGCAGCCTTGTATGCGCCGTTGCACGGGAGTTTTGTGCTGCCGGCCTTGGTGGCTGGGGCCTATAGTGCCGCTGTACTGACCTTAAATAACCTCAGAGATGTGAATACGGATGCCAAGGCGGGCAAACGGACCTTGGTGGTGCGCATGGGCAAGAAATGGGGCCGCGGTTATTTCAAAGCCTTACTGATGATAGGCAATGTACTGAGTTTAGTATTTGCGCTGTATTGGGCGCTCTTGGATGGAAATCAGGCCCTGCTCGTGTTTCATATTTTCTTTGGATTGTTGCTCTCGCGGGTGGTGTTCAAGCCATTTACGAAGGCGATGGAGCCGATGGAATTGGACCAATTATTAAAGCCCATGGCCATGATGACCTTGCTCTTTTGCGTAGGGACTGCCGTGGCCTTAAACATGTAATGATGCGCGCGAGTTTCAGTTCATATGATCTGATTTTTAAGCAGCCCGCCGGCACCTCGCGCGGGGTGTTACGCACAAAGCAGAGTTATTTTCTCAAAATTGAGGATCCTTCTGCACCGTTTCCTGTGGGATGGGGTGAGGTCGGCATCTTGCGTGGGTTGAGCATGGACGATGTGCCTGAGCTCGAGACGCAACTGCATTGGACGGTCCAAAACATCGCATTGGGATTGGAAGAGTTGTATGCGGCCAATGCGCAGTTTCCCAGTATTCAGTTTGCCCTGGAGCAGGCCTTTAGCCATCTGCAGCATGGTTTTCAGCATTTCCAAACACCATATAGTCGGGGCGAGGAGTTCATTGCGATCAATGGATTGATTTGGATGGGGGACGAGTCCTTCATGCTGGATCAGATCAGTCGACGGTTGGAGGAGGGCTTTACCACGCTGAAGATGAAGGTAGGTGCCATTGATTGGGCGACGGAGCGCGCCTTGTTGGAAGGGATTAGAAAAGAATTTTCACAGGACCAATTAACCTTGCGCGTCGATGCCAATGGTGCTTTTACGCTACAGGAGATGCTGGAGGTGGACCAAGTATTGGCGGGGTTGGCCGTGCATAGCATCGAGCAGCCGTTGGCGGTGGATCGCAGGGAGGAATTGGCCGAGCTCGTACAGAGGGCACACACGCCCGTGGCGTTGGACGAAAGTTTGATAGGATTGGTTGAAAAAGAGGAGCGCGAAAGGCTGCTCGATCAGATTAGACCGCCCTACATCATTCTCAAGCCAAGTTTTATTGGTGGATGGCGCGGTGCTGACCAGTGGATCGCCTTGGCAGAGGCCCGTGGCATTGAGTGGTGGGCGACCAGTGCATTGGAGAGCAATGTGGGGATGAACGCCATTGCCCAGTGGGCTTCCACAAAGAACAACCCGTTGCCACAAGGCTTGGGTACGGGGAGTTTGTACACGAACAATCTACCGGCACCTCATCGGGTGGCGGGTGGCCAATTACAATTGGTCGACGATATTCAAAAATCTTGGGATCTCAGCGCGTTGTCTTAAACCGACATGCGCATGGATAAAAATATTGACCTTCCCGAAGCGACGATGCCGCTGGAATAGGGTCGGTATCGCACGTCCATAAGATTTTCTAATCCCACGCGAATCAAAATATTTTTCGAGAAGTGGTAGGAGCCGTGGATGTTGATGGTGTACCAAGAAGGCGAGTAAGGCAAGCCATTTTCGTTGATGGCATACATGTGCAACTTTTCGGATTCTGAGAACGGCATGTCTTCGGCATCTACTGATCCGTTGTACCGCAGGATGATGTTCGTTCTGAATTTATCCTTATTGAAGCTCAGAGTAGAGGTAGCATTGAATGGATTCACATGTCGCAAGGGGTTGCCTTGGCTGTCCATGCCGAAGGGGTGGGACCAGTGCAAGAGCCAGTGGAGGTTTTTGGAGATGTCTGAACGAACGCCAAACTGGTATCCCCATACCCAAGCATAATCGATGTTTTGCACGGCGAGTACTTGAGAGAGTTCTCCTTCGTAGAATACACTGTCTCGGCCGCCAAAGTCGAACGGTGCGCGCTCCATGGCCTCGTCAAGGAAGCTGTAATAGAAGCTCGCGTCCAACGCCCAACGGTCTCCGAGCTTTTGCTTCATGCCCAGTTCGGCACTGTACAATCGCTCTTCGTGGAGATCGGGGTTGGGAATGATTAACGCCCCAGGTTGTGAATCAAATACTTTGCTCGCGTCATCGATGTTGGGGGCACGGAATCCGGTACTTAGGTTGAGAAAGTATTTGAACGTGGGGCGGAAATAAGTGAAGCCTAGTTCGGCTGAAGGTGCGAGGAATTGGAGGTCGGCATCTTGTTCGAAACCGTTGAATGAGATGGGGGTGAACAGGTGAACGCCGTTGAGTCGAACGCCACCGCTGGCACTGAATCTATCGCTGAGGTCGGTGTGGAGCATGGCGAATCCGGAGGTGCTTTGCCAAAGGCTGCCGTCGGCGTAGCGCGTTTGCGCAGGCCAGGTGGTATCTGGAACAAGCTCGTGGTACTTCCATGCGGTACTGGTCAGATTGTTTTGGATGTATTCTGCCCCATAGACAAGTTTGGTTCGTGTGCCCAATTTTTTGCTGGCGTCCACGTTGAATTGGCCAATATAGACCTGCTCTCGCTGCACCTTGCCTTCTAAATTTTTGAGTTTGCGCACATCGCGGCTCTCCTCGTAATACTGTCCGGCCACGGTAATCTTAATCCAATCCGAGAAGCGAGTAGTAGTGCGATTTTCCAAGGCGATGTAGCCCAAGGACCAAATCTGCGGGCCATAGTTCCATTTTGCATACTTCGGCATATCTCCTTTCATTTCCATCATGCGGTCGTATCGCGAAATGTCCGTGGTCATGCTGCCGTGGAGGCCTGCTTTGATTTCGGTACGCGGGGAGATGCGGATTTTAAATTTGTTGGTGAAGTTGCGCTGGTCGTAACCTGTGTTGACTTGGATATAGGGGTTTTCGTTGACCAGGATGGTGTCGAGGTTGCCGAAACGGGCGGTGTAGAAGTTCGAAAGGGTGTTGTCGAGGTGGGATTCGGGTGTCCATTCAAGGACATTTTTACCCATGCGTACATCTTGGAATTGGGAGAAGGTGATGGAGGTCATCCCGGCCCAATTCAATCCACCGTAGTTGATTCTAAAATTCGGGCGACGGGCTAATTGGCCACTTTGATTCGATAAGGTGAAGACCAGACTTTGCAAGACCTCTGTGGAATCGCCGTAATGAGCCTCATAGGTATTGATGTTCATCACACCGCCCATTGCATCCGAACCATTCAGAACGCTACCAGGCCCTAGGCTGATTTCAAGGTTGGCGATTGATTCAGGATCCAAGCTGATCACATTATGGACATTACCGGCGCGGAAGATGGCATTGTTCATGCGGATGCCGTCGACGGTGAGTAGCACGCGTGAGGTGCTCATCCCGCGTATCATCGGGGAGCCGCCGCCGCTTTGACTCTTTTGAATGAATATATTAGGGTCAATGCCGAGGGCATCGGCCGCATTGGCTTGGTATTGCTCGTCCATGCGCTTAGAATCGATGGTTCGCACTTCCTTGGCCGTGCGCTGGTAATCCTGTTTGATTCGATTCGCGTTGATGACGACCTCTTGAATGTTCAAGACGCTCTCTTGGAGGTAAACGGTGTAATCAAGGGTGCCCAATTCTAATCTGGACACAAAAGCAGGGGAGTAGCTGGTGTGGTAAAACCCAATAAGATCGCCAGGTGCGCCATCGGGCAGCAGTAATCTTCCCAGCGGGCCAGTCTCTCCCACGAACGTTTGGTTGATCATGACCGAAACCCCTTCAATAGGCTCTTGACTCTGGTCTGTCATGACGGTGACCCATCTAAAATTTTCCACACCGGTGGCCTTCCCTGAGAGGGAAAAAACCAACGCGATGGCGTATATTGAAATGATTTTGAATCGGGTCATAGTGCGCACACTTACGCAAGAACTATACCGAATTTACACTTTTTTGATGCCGACCACATTTATTTGGAATAACCAGCGCTTTTCGCC
>Ga0255752_10006993_pt1 | contig 10439 bp, 8 predicted proteins | sample 011ome_25_FD_179952 | JGI IMG/M metagenome (GOLD analysis project Ga0255752, IMG submission 179952) | Coastal salt marsh microbial communities from the Groves Creek Marsh, Skidaway Island, Georgia - 011512CT metaG (version 2) | ecosystem: Environmental > Aquatic > Marine > Intertidal zone > Salt...
CACGTATCAAAGCTTCAAACGAGACGTGTATAAAGCAACTTCAAAGCGCTTGTGGTTTTATCGTAAACGCAAGCAGAGAAAGAGAGGAACACACGCGCGCGTGTAAATGAAGCTCTTCTTTTTTTGTGTCTCCAAGGCACTGATGAAAACTTTCCCCTCGTGCTCCCCCTTTTTTAAAAAGGAACACCCAGGAGGCGAAACGCTCACGTTTTAACTTTGAGTAAGAATAACACACGCGGAAGCACACACGCGGCGCTGCGTGTTGTTCTCGCGAAAGACGAGGTGAAGTGCGAGTATTATACGCGTTGTTTCGTGAGTACAAAGACAGATATATACTCTATACTGTATAGAGTATTTTTTCCTGATCTGTGCTCGTCTTTTTTTCTTTCACTTTTGCCCTAAAACGAAAAGGCGTTGTTCGTTGGTCTTTTTTTATAGGGGAGTTTTGACTTCACTTGTGTCCGAGACAAACACCCCACACACTTCTTCTCAAAGAGAATACTACGACGAATAATAATGTCTGGCCACAATCCATTCCTGGTCGAATCAGACGACGACGACGACGATGCTCGAGAGGAAGAAAATCTGTTACGAACGGCTGCCGCGCGCGCGAACGTGATGGGTTTTGGTGGTTCCAACATTTCGTCCTCCTCCCCTGAAATGATGTACGGAGGAGGAGAGGGAGAGGCATCACACCCGATGAAGACTACTTCTTCTTCTACTTCTTCTTCTTCGGTGTTTGCGAATAAGAGCAGTAGGGAGAGCGTGCCGCCGTTACCGTCCGCGCCGAGGATGACGACGAGAAGCAGTGGGAGTAATAGTACGACGACGACGCATACTACGACTACTGGTGGTGGTGGTGGATTTTGGATTTTCAGCTTCAAATACTACCAGAAATACTTCGACGTGGACACCGCGGACGTCCTCAGGAGGATCAAGAAAGGAACGTACGGCGCGTTAGGCGGGGCGTTGTTTTTGGACGACGTGAAGGAGAAACCGGACTTGTACGGGGCGTTTTGGGGGTGCGCGACGCTCGTGTTTGTCGTGGCGATGGGCGGGAACTTTGCGGAGTATTTGGAGAGCATGTCGTCGTCGTCGACGACGAGTAGCAATAGGAAGAGGATGCTGATGATGCGGAAGTTGTTGCAAGAAGAGGAAGAAAACGTTTTGCCGCCGCCGGCGCCGTATTCTCCTCCTCCTGCGACGACTCCGGTGGTGAGCGCGAAAGAGCCGTGGCAATTCGACGTGACGAAAGTCTCGCAGTGCGCGGCGATGACGTACGCGTACGTCTTTCTCTTTCCTCTTTCATTGTATTTAGTAAAAAGATGTTACGCGGGCGTTCGGAGCGCGAGTTACACCGCGTTAGTGTGCTTGTACGGCTATTCTATCATGTCGTACATCCCCGCGTCGATATTGTGCATTTTTCCTGTGGAAACGTTGCGGTGGGTGGCAGTCATGACGGCGTGCGCGGTTTCGAGCGCGAGTTTGTTTCGAAACGTAGACGCGTTGTTAAAGGGTGAATCTGGGAATACGAAAGCGATGGCGATCGCGAAAGGGATGGGCGTCGCCATCGTCGGTGCGAACGTGATTTTCGCCGTCTGCTTGAAGGAGTTGTTCTTTCGGTTTTAAAAAAATGAATAATAGTACTTAATCTTGGAAGGTTGTTCCAAACAACAATTCGCACTCGAGAACCTCGATGTTCCCCGTGCGAGGATTAAACATCACGTCTAAACCAATACAACCCGCGTTGCATATTTTATGCTCGCGAACTTTTTTCAAAGTTTCTTTCGCCGAGCGCGTGTTGCACGCGTCATCCGTCGTCTGTCTCAACAGCTTGCGAATGAAATCGGAGTGCGAGACGACTGAGACGGAGCTATGCGACGAATTCTTCAACTCTTCCCAGAACTCCTTCGTGCGTTCGTTGACTAAAGAAGAAGACGTGTCGCTCTCGTCCCCAGCGGTCCACCATTTATCTCTCACGTCGCGCGAATCCACGTCAAAGTACTCCGCGCACTTGCGTTCGCTAAAGATGTCTACGATCGTTTGCGTTTCGGCTAGGTTGAGCAAGTTCAGTTTCTCGGACGCTCTTTTGAATATTCTCGTTCCTCCGCATTCGATGCCGACGGAATCGAGGCCGCCGACTGATTTAATTTCTCGACACGCTCTCGAGAATCGAAAATCAACTCTCGGCCACATTTGGGCGTCTTCTTCTTCTCTTTCTCGCCTCGTTTGAGTTTTTACGCTTGGACTTCCACTAATATTCATGCCTTCGATATCAATCAGCGGCGGTAAATCGGAATGTGTCGTCGCTGTTGCAAATGATGACGACGACGACGCCATCTTTACCGCCGCGTTTCTTTTTTGCACGTCCGCGTTCCGTTTGATCGTCGCGGGATGTTTGGCTAATAAAATCATCGCCGTTTGTACCGCTCTGGTCAAAGGCGACACGATTACGTGATAGGTGCTCGCATAGACCTCTTCCCAATCGTCATTGCCCGACGACGACGAAATCGTCGAAATCGTCGGAGTTGGTGGTTTTTTTGCGAGTACAGCCGTTCTCACGCACTGGGCGACGCCGGCTTCCGTCAACGGATGGTCGTACGCCATCATGTTTCGAACGTTCACGTTTCGTTGGGCTTCATTCCACGCGCTCTCTCCGTGCCTGAATAAATAAATGCGTTTTTTCATCGCTGGCACTACATCAAACAACACTCGCACGACCGCTTGACACTTCCTGCTCGCGTTCTTCGTATTCGACAATCCTATTCGAAGCGGTACGATCAAAGTCACGCTTGTTTTACTATCGCTAGGAAAGTTGTCGTCGTCGTCGTCAAATCCACCGTCACCAAAACCACCACCATTTCCTTCTTCTTCTTCTAAACGATCGCAGCACAAACCGCACGTCCCGTACCCGATAACTCTCTGCGTGCACGATTTATCCTTCTCCTTCCCACTCGCACCACCACCCATCATCTTCGACAACCCTCCCGAAAACGTTCCCTCGTTGCTCACGCTCGCCTCGACGACCAACCGGTCGTCCCTCCGCAATCCTACGCGACAGAGCAAATCCCTCGTTTCGCCTCCCCACTCGATCGCGTTGTTGGTGTTGTTATTCACCGTCGTCGCATCTTTCTTTCTATTACTACTACTACTACTCTCGATGTTCGTGTTGCTGTTTTCCGCTCGCTTCCTGGAGCTAAACATGCACCTTTTCCCTTTCAAATTCCCGAACCTGTCGGACACTCTCGCCGTGACGAGTACTTTCTCGTTGTGCGCGCAATCCAAATTTTCGATCCGTTCCAAGCTGATGACGAGGTGGTTGTTGTCGGACCCCGAGGAACGCCTCTCTCGTTGCCGTCGCATCTCCTCGTCTGAATCGTTCTTCTTTTCATCATCTCTCAAAGTCGTTCCCGCGAAGACTCCTAAGCGCGTCGTTGATGTCGTTGATGTTTCCATTCTCGCCGCCGTCGTCGTCAAAAACGGATCGAAAGCTTTACTCTGCCGCTCTTGTTGCCGCGCGGGGACAAATGCTTCCTCCTCCTTTCCCGTCATCATCGTCAACGCGTTAGTATCATCCAGAGAGAGATGTGTTAAAAGTGAGGGGAAACTTGCTTCATTTCCCCTAAAACATTTGACCACATGCGGTGAATATATATCAATGTCGTCCGTGTCGTTCGAGCGATGGTTGCTCGACCAAAACGTCATTTACGATGCGACTGCCATCGAATTCGTCGTTTCGAATGCGACTACTCCTAACGCGACGACGAAAGTCCTCGGGAAAAGACGGATACATCACCGGGAAAACATCGTAATTCGAATCCCTTTCCAAGCGTGTTTCACCTTTGAAACGTCTTTGCTTTTCGCGAGGATGAATGAAAAAGCGAGCAAAAGAAGATGGAAAAAGCGCCTGGAACGTGTCTTGAAGAAGCGTACTAAACAATCGTCGATAGTTTCGGATTGGTTGAGCGCGTTGGCGTTGGCGCTGTGCTTTGAACGGTTTTGCATTTTGCAAAGCGAGAGGAAACAGTTACAACAACAACAACAACAACAACAACAACAACGCGCTTCTTCTCAAAACGCGGAGAAGAAGATAAAGAAGATAAATGAGACGATGAGAAGCAGATTCGAGCCGTATTTGAAAACTTTGAACGAATGCGAACGACACGCGATGTGTAATTGGGAGGAGGGAGAGAAAGAGATGCTCTTGCGAGGCACGGATGTTGGGATGGATTACGTTCGGGATGAAAGGGAAGCGGCGAGGCGCGAGTACGAATCGTTTCGCGCGGCGCTTTTGCCCCGGGACTTTGAAGAAGGGGAAGAAGAAGAAGACGACGAAGAAGAGAATAGTTTTGCGGAGTACTTTACGTTGGCGAGATACCGGGGTTCGAGGTCGGTGTGTAGTTCGCGCGCGTTTCAGATTGCTCCCGGATTGGTTGGATTGATGCCGTTGGCGGATTTGTTCAATCACAAGTCGGTAGGGAACGACGTCGCCGTGTGCGAGGGAGACGACGAGACGACGGAGACGGTTGCCGTATCTGTCGTGAAACAAAGTGGCGCGCAAAAAGGAGAGGAATTATTTAATACCTACGGAGTGTTATCAAACACTGATTTATTGAACTCGTATGGTTTTTGCGATAAAAACGCGCTCGACGTTGCGGCGACGGCACCGAGGATTACCGGTTTGAGCGTTCGCCAACGGTTCTTGATGATGGCAAAAACAAGTAAGTTACCGGATGCGTTCAGAGAAGACGAGGAAACGCATACCATTGAGGAGATCACTCGCTTATTGCCGCCTGGACGAGAGGATATTCTTCGCTCGGTATTTTTACATCGACTGAAACTGTACCCGAGTCAAAAAGAATTTGAACGCGCTTGCGAGGCGTACTTATTGTCAGGAGGAGGAGATATAAAGAATACCCGAGAAAACGCCGCGTCACTAAAAAGAGAACGCGTGGAACTCGCGCGGATATGCAGACAGTCCGAGATGAACTGTTTAGAACGCGCGATCGAAAAATTGACGTCGAAAGCTGTTTTGGCGCAAGATCGAGAGGATGATGCCATGTTTAGCGTCTTCGCGTAAAAGTATTGCTCTTCTTGTTGTTAGATTTTCTTGTACGATTTATGCGCGTCGCTGCTATATATACACATTTCTTCTCTATCATCTATTCGTGAAACGTTCCTTCGCACTTTCTCAGCGCTTTCGTTATTCCTAATTTTTCGTACTCTTGTCTGGTCACCCAAAACTTATCGTTGTCTTTCATAATGTTCGCCAACACCGAGCCGCCGACGAACACGCTATACTTTCTATCCGCCGGCGTTTCCACGTTTACTCGATTCACAAACTTTTCTACGTTCGCGTTCGGGTCGCTTTTCAATATTCGTTCTTTATACAAGTCTATTAAATCCTTCTTTAACCGTTCGCCGAATCCAGGAAACGTGGTCGACCCGCCGCTCAAGACGATGTTTTCGTACATCGTCATTCGAGAGTCCATATCGCACTCTTGCACGCACTCGAAAACCAACTCGCTCACCCCTACGCTTTCCACGCCCACTAGACTCGGTTCAAACATGATTTCCGGCGCCATGAACCGTTCGCTCTCTACTTTAATCCTCCTCCCGTCGGGCAACTCGTACGACTCGGCGCACGCCGTCGTCTCCCTCGCCAAACGCAACCATCTTTTCCTCTCCTTCGCGACAAAACACACGCTCTCTTTCATCTCCCGAATCGAATCCACGTCGTTCGTGCGTCCAACCGCGTATCCTCTTCTCCCTAAAAGCTCTATTAACCTCTCCGTTACCGTCCGGCCGGCGATGTCCAACCGTTTCGTCGCTTGTCTCTTCGTAAATCCGTCGATAACCGGAACGACGTGCGACACCCCATCTCCGCTATCGAGCACTAACCCGGTCATTAACCCTTGCGAGTACAACGTCAGCACCGCTTGCACGTGCACGAACACGCCTTTAAACCCGAAATGTGTAAACATAATCTCCACCATTTTCTCTCGATTTTTTATCGGATTTTGAGGCGCCTCGGTGAGCAAAATCGTTCGCTCGCCAATCTCCTCTCGCGTCAACTTCAACTCGTCGTAAATCGCGTGCTCCCAAACTAAAATCATATCTTGCCAAGAAGTGACGATGCCGTTTTTTATCGGGTACGACACCTCGTAATTTTGGCGGTTGTCGATGCACTCTTGACCGACGACCGTGAGGCTGCTGTTTTGGGAAGAATTATCAAGCGCTTCCTCGAACCGGACGACTCTTCTCCCGACGCAGGATGGGAACACGATCGGAGGTGATTCCTCCGCAGATGCGAATCCGCACTTGACGTACCCGGTGCCGTTGTCTAGGACAACCGGAGGTGGGGAATTGTCCTCGTTGGACATGTTTCTCGTGCAAATTAAGTGTGTGTTTGAATTGTGGTGAATTTAGGGAGAAGGACGAATGGTATGTTTAACGCGTCGTAACAATGTCATTTTATCATCACACGCGTTTTAAAACTGTATAGTATATATTAACTCTTGTTCTTTTCTTTCTTTCTTTCTTTCTCTCTCTTTCTCTCGTGATTACTGTTTTTAAATAATCATACGCCGCCGGCTTCCGACGATTCGTCTTTATTCTCATCTTCGCTACTACTCCCGCCGGACCCGCCTCCTTTCGCTTTGTCAAAGCCGCTCATTTTTTCGAGGACGGAGACGTCTGAACTCTCCGACAAGGAATCGACTCTTAATCTCGCGTAATCCTCGTCCGTGGCTCCGAACAACTCTTTCAACTTTTGACCGGTTTCCGCGGCAACCTCTTGGTCCTCCACCAACGCCGGCAAATCGGCTAAATAACACAACTTTGAAAACATCTGCGCGGCGATCATTTTACGCTCCGCGCCGCTCTTGGTCAGCTCCGAGACGTCTAAAATCAACGTCCCGTACTTTTTCACCATTCTCGCCGCGCTTTCGGACAGGATCTCGGACATTTGTTTCGGCGTTAACTCGCACGCGTTCTTCAGCGCTAAAATGTCCTCGACAAACGCTCCCGTGAACGGTTCTTCGACCATTTTATACCTCAGATATTTCCTAAACACCTCCTGCGTGGTAAACCCAGTGGAGCGGGCGATTCCTTTCGCGACGTTTCGGGTCATCGACTCTCGCTCGTTCGGAAAGAACGGTTTCAAACGTTCAATCACGAGTACGTTTTTGTTCACCGTCTTCTTCCTCACCGCCCTTCGCGACGTGGATCTTCGGTAGACTTTATATATGCTCCACCCTAACGTCCCGGCGAGAAAGACGCCAACCACGTAGGATAAGTTGCGAATGCCTTCGTTCTCGTAGGCTTTTTGGATGGATTTCGTCACCGTTTGTTGGACGCCTTTCTTTTCTTTAGTGCTGCTCCTTTTTGTCGGCGCCAGATCGGATGCACCTAAATCCTCCTCTTCTTCTCCTTCAGAAGAACCTTCAGTCGCTATTATTTCGTTTCCATCTTCGTCCACCTCGACTTCCTCGTACTCAAACTCCTCCTCGTCTTCCTCCTCCTCTTCGTCTCCCGGCATCTTCTTCTGTTTCTTCCCTTCTTTTCCTTTCGACGATGATGATTCATCAACGTTCGTTTTTTTCCCGCGAACTTTTGCGCTCACGTTTCCTCGACCAAAACCTTTCACAAACGACGACTTCTCGCCGTTTTTTACCGTCCCAATGAAAACCCCTTTGTCTCTTTTCCCTCCTCCGCGCGAGAACGACGAGGCGCAAAAGGAGGCGCCTTTCGCACCGTTCGTAAAGGTAGAACTCGTCGCCATGATGTGTTTGGTCTGATGTTTCTGTCGAACTCTTTTCCCTTTCTCTCTGGATCTCTCTCTAAACCCTAGATACCCTAAACTCTTTTTTTCTCTCGCCTTTTCTCTTCTTTCTTGCATTCGTCAAAATCAATCCTCTTTTGAGGAGCAGGAGAGAGATTACACTTGTCGTGAGTGCATCCGCGAGAGAGAGAGTCACTTCTGCGAGTGTTGTTAGCGTGTTGTTCTTTTTGTTCTTCTTTGTGTTGAAAGAGAGAGAGAGAGAGAGAGAGAGAGAAAGCACAAAGTCAAAACATCATTTCATCGATTCAATTCTGAATCAGAGCTTTCCCGGGAAAGAAGAAGAAGAAGAAGAAAAGAATGTCGTTCGAAGGCCGAGGCGGCTCGAAAGTCGGCTCCGCCGGGTTAGCCTCGGCGTCGCAAACCGCCGTGGACAGACGCGAACGTTTACGCAAACTCGCGCTCGAGACGATCGATTTAAGCAAAGACCCGTATTTCATGCGCAACCATTTAGGTTCGTACGAGTGCAAATTGTGTCTCACCATCCACGGGAACGAAGGGAACTATTTAGCGCACACGCAAGGGAAACGACATCAACAAAACCTGGCGAAACGCGCCGCGCGTGAAGCGCAAGAGACGAAAGTTTTACCGCAACAGAGGAATAAAGTCGTGCCGAGGAAACGGGTGACGACGATAGGAAGACCGGGGTACCGCGTGACGAAACAGTTCGACGCGCGCTCGCGGAAGAGGTCTTTGTTGTTTCAAATCGAATATCCGGAACGCGAGACGAACGCGAAACCGACGCACAGGTTTATGAGCTCGTACGAACAAAAAATAGAACCGTGGGATAAGAAGTATCAATACGTGGTTTTTGCGTGCGATCCGTACGAGACGATCGCGTTTAAGATTCCAAACGTAGAGATTGCGACGAGAGGAGGAGGAGGCGCTTCGAGAGGATTTAGCGGGTGTCAAGCCGCGTGGGAGGAAGGAAGTCAGACGTACGCGTGCCAGGTATTTTTCGAGAACAGCAACAGTAGTAACGCGGGTGGTAATAGTGGTGGTGGTGGTACTGTACCAGGTGGAATGATGCCGATGGGCGGTATCCCGCCGCCGCCGCCGATTATGGGCGGGATCGGGATCCCGCCTCCTCCTCCTCCTCCTCCTCCGCGATGAATAATGTTTAGAATTATTATTATATATTACATTTTAGCAATTTAAGTTTCTAGTTGTATCTCTAATCTCTCCCTACTGTATCTCCTCGCAATCATTCATCATCATCATTCCATCCACGAATTCTCCACGACCAACTGTACCCTCTTATTATACTCCCTCACCGAATCTCGAAACAACGTCGCCGCTTCGCTATTCGCCGGCGAGTTCGGATTCGGATCGCACAACAAACTCTGTATCGACGTCAACACCGCGGCGACGTCGTATATCGGCGACCACTGATTCTGTAAAATATCCAAACATATCGACCCGTCCGCGTAAATGTTCGGATGGAACATCTTCGTCACGAACTTCACCGTCGGCGCTTTGTTCGGATACTCCTCGGTAAACTGTAACGTCAGTTTAAACGTCCCGCCTTCCCAGGGCGTATCCTCCGGGCCGAACATTACCGCGTGCCAGAGCATGATGTTCGATTCCGTCGGGGCGCCGGAAATTCCAGTCGGTGGGTCCGATTGCAGGCGTTTGAAGTCACGGACGAGGCGTTTCCGAGCCGGGGTTGACATTTTTTAATGAGATTTGATTTCGGTGATGTGTGTCAAAGAACCCGTTCTGCGTGTAAAACGACTCCACGTGAAATCTATTCGTCGTAAACTTGCGTTTACTGACGGACAAAAGAGTCACTCTTCGAGAGCGCGCGCGAGAAGAACACCTCTCAGAGAGCGAAGAATAGTATATATCCTCGAGAGAGTATATCAATCGAAGAATATATGTAACCGACGGACCGAGGACAGAACAGAGCGGAGAAAGTCGAGCGCTTCGTGTGCGGAAAAAGTCGTCCCGAAGCCTCTCCTCACAACGAGAAGAATTAGGGTTATACACCCTAAATTTTAACGAAAGGGAGCGCGCTGAAGGGAAAAAAATTCAAAAAGGACATACAAATTACATGCGCTTGAGTCGCATCGAAAGCTTTGGAAAAGGGTGTTGTTCTCGCGACTCCTTTTACTCTCGCGCCTCCTCGTTCTCTTTGCCCGCTGCTGCTTCTCGTTTTTTTTTGCGTCCGACGAATCGGGCGACGACGGTTTGTCTTCTTCTTCCTCCTCATCATCGTCATCATCAACAAAATCGATTCGCGAAAGGAGAAAAGATTTCGATATCGTCCGAGACGAAGAAGTTAAAGAGCCGACGAGGAACGAAAGAAACAAAAGTTTTGGGAGCACAAAGAGTACCAACGACGATGGGTGCTGGTAGCGAGAATGAGGACGACGCCAATAGGTTTGAGTCGTCGGCGGTTACATTTCGGGAAAATCTGTTGCGTTGGTACGACGCCGAAAAGCGAAGTTTACCTTGGAGAAAACGAGGACGAAGCGACGCGTCAAAGTTTGAACATTTTGGTGGTGATAAAGAAGAAGAAGGAGAACTAGAAGAAGACGCGACGAAAGCGTTTGAGCGATGGCAACGATTAGCATCGTCACCATCATCGTCATCATCT
>Ga0255752_10006995_pt1 | contig 10439 bp, 8 predicted proteins | sample 011ome_25_FD_179952 | JGI IMG/M metagenome (GOLD analysis project Ga0255752, IMG submission 179952) | Coastal salt marsh microbial communities from the Groves Creek Marsh, Skidaway Island, Georgia - 011512CT metaG (version 2) | ecosystem: Environmental > Aquatic > Marine > Intertidal zone > Salt...
CCATCGGGTACTTTTGAAGCGCGCGTGCGCGCGCACGCACCGCGCGTCGCGGTCGCGGGCGCGACGCCGCGCACGACGGGTGCGTGGGAGAACCCACGCGGGACGCGTGCGATGCGCGCGGGTGGCGTTGCGGTGGCGCGCATCGATGTCGGATGCGCGGAGCGCGCGCGTGAATGAGGCACCGAGCGCGACAGCTGGGGGCGTCAGATTGCGACGCGCGCATCTCCACGGTGGCGATCGCGCGCGGGCGCGACAGCGACGCGCGATGTGTACGGTGGATAAGGTGCGTGTTGGTGCGCGCGCGTGCGCGCGCGTTGGTGCGCGCGTTCGGCGGCAGGGATGTGCGAAAGTTGGCGCGCGTCTCGGCTGTCGAGATGTGATGAAGTTTGAAGCGTCGATGCGCGTGCTGCGACTAACCGCCGTGGCATTCATCGTGACGCGTTGAATTCGCGCGCAGCTGCTGATAAAGGGCATACGGTCGTTCTCGCCTGATAATGAGCACGTGATTCAGTTTCCGAAACCGTTGACGTTGATTGTCGGAAGGAACGGCGCCGGGAAGACGACGATAATCGAATGTTTGAAAATGGGCTCGACTGGGGAGTTACCACCGAGTGCGCGGTCGGGGCAGGCGTTTATTCACGATCCGAAAGTAGCGGATGTCACCGAAGTGAAGGCGCAGATCAAGTTGCGATTTAGAAATATGTTGGGGAAACCGTTTGTGGTGATTCGTTCGTTTCAGCTCACGCAAAAGGCGCGAGGAAAATTAGAAAAGAAGGATTTAGACAGCGTGATTCAGAGCGTGGATGACCACGGGGAGAAAGTGAGCATTTCTAAGAAGTGCGTGGACATCAACGCTGAAGTGCCCGCATTGATGGGGGTTTCAAAGGCGATTTTGGAAAACGTCGTCTTCGTGCATCAAGAGGAATCAAATTGGCCACTCGGAGACAGCGCTGGTTTAAAGAAGAAGTTTGATGATATTTTTAGCGCAACCAAGTACACGAAAGCGTTGGAGCACATTCGTAAATTGAAAACGGAACAAACGTCGCTGATTCGTGATTTTAAAGGCAAGGTGGAGTCGTTGAAGATTCAAAAAGACCATGCGATGAAGTTACGAGAAACGTACGAGACGAATTCAAAAAAATCGGATGAACTCACCGCACGAATGGCGGAGTTCGATGACAAGATTCAAGAAGCACAAGAAGAAATATCCCAAGCAGAGGCTGTGCTCGCCGCTGTGCGCGTGATTCACGAAAAACGTCACGGCTTGATTGCTCGTCGTGAGGCGGTTAAATCTGAAAACGCGCGCAAGCTCGCGAGCATTTCAACCGAACTAACTGAAAGCTTAGACGAACTCGAGAAGATGAGCGATACTTTCAACCAAAAATTCGCGACGATGAAACAAGAGCGTGATGGTATGGAACGCAAGGTGACTGATGTACGATTAGAAGTGGAAGCATTGAAGGAGCATCGCGAGCGCTTGATTAAGACGACTGGTCGGCTCGGCGCCGAGGCGGAAGCTCAGTCGAAGCGATTAGAAGAACGTTTAGCTTTTGCTCAATCTGCGGTGTCAAAACACCCAGAGTTAGGAATTTCCACTGCGGCCGAGTTGAACTGCGAAGCGGTTTCAGACGCACTTGCGCAGAGATTAACGATGCGACAGCAAGCAAGCGAGCGCATGCGCACGAAGCATCGCGAGATGGATGCGGCAACTGGGGCGAAAATTGATGAGATTACGCAGCGCTTAAGCTCGCACACGCAACGAATTCAGCTCATCAATGAACAGCAAGAGGCACGTAAAGCTAGATTAGAGGCGATTAACAAGGAGCTTGGCGAGAATGCAGTGAGCGACGCGGCGATCGAAGAACTTGAGAATCGCGTAAAGCGCGCGAACGAACTGTACACTTCGAAAAGTAAGTCAGATTTCACGGTCCAACTCAAGGCTGACATGGAGAAGACTGAAAGCGCGTTGGTAGAGGTTGAACGAGCATTGTCCAAGTTGCGCTCTGAGCAAGAGCACGCTGCGCAGGCTGGTGAAAGTGAGCTGAAGTTGCGTTTGAAGAAGGAGGAATTGTTTTCCAAGAATGACGCTCTTGAGACACTGTTGGAAGCACGCGGTGATCGGTTGCGATCTATTTTCGGTGCGGCTATGCCGATGCACGTAGAGCTTAAGGATGCCGTAATGGAAAAGATGAGTGACTTGGCCGATGAGTTGGCCAGCGCGCAGAGTGAAGTCAACGTGTGCGAATCAAATGTTACCGTATTGGAGCACGAGGTGGAGACTGCAAAGTCGTCCCTAAAGCAACTTAAAGAAGATATGAATGCTATTCAACAGAGTGAAAAGGTGGAGGCAAACGCTCGAGTTTTAGGTGCAGGAGGTTTTGCTGGGTATGGTGAGGCACTCGATGCCGTCAATCGCGAGGTCGGAGACGTCGAATCAAACATGACGACGCTTACATCCATGCAAAACTTGTTCACACGTTTCGTAGAAGATGCTGAAAAGAATCAATCGTGTTCTCTGTGTAAGCGGGGATTTCAATCGATTGAAGCCACAGATACGTTCATCAAAGACATGCAAACAAACTTAGCCAACGCTCCGGCGACGATTGCCAATTTGGAAGAACGCGTTGAAAAGGCGAGAGAGCGCAGACGATTGTTGCAAGAGCTTGGTGAAACTGCTGCGCTGTACAAGAGACTCATTGAAAAACTTCCAGAGGTAGAATTATTACTGTCCAAGTCTGAAGAGAGTCTTTCAACTGCGATCGAAGCGAAAAGGTCTGCCACCGAGAACCTCACGAGCAAGCAACACGCTCACGCAGAGACATCAAGCGTCGTTGAAGACGCCGGCAACATTTCCCGAATTGCGAAAGAAGTCGAAGTTCTCCAGCGTGCAGTTGATGGTCTTGAAAATAGTGCCCTAGGTTCCAGTGGCGATGGCAGATCCGCATCTGACATTGTCAACGACATTGAGCTTCTCGATGTTAAGCGCGAAGCTTCCGAGCGCGAAAAGCAAATTCTTCTCAAGCGCAAAGAGCGTCATGAAACGGAATTACTTACACTTGAGCGAAATGCACGCGATTTACGCGAAGAGCTGTTATTAGCGCAAACTCGAGTGGAAAAGCGGACTCAGTTGAAGACGGAGGCGAATGACATCTCAAAGGCAATCACAAAAGATGCGTCTGAGCAAAAGCGCATGGAGGAGGAACGCGCGCCTGGACTTGCAGAAAAAGATGCACTCGCCGCCGAACGCGAAACACAGCGCGACGTACAAAGTAAGGAACAGAACGAGTTGGAAAACGCGATTCGCGAGTTGCAACGCGTCGTCGATACGCTAAATGGTATGAATAAAATCATCGCGCAGGCGCAATCATCTGGTACAACCGAGAGTTTAGCCGAACACACTGCATCATTGGATGAAACGAATGAAAAAATAGAAACATTAGAAGGTAAATGGCGCGCGCGTTCCAAGCAGCTCAAAACCAAGGATGAAATCATCGCACGACAGAGTGATCTCAAACGTGAGTTAGAAGACAACATTGCTTACCTTAGAGGCAAGCGCGAGGAGGAGACGCTGTTGCAGGAAATTGACCAGCTCTCGAGTGAAATCCACAACATGGGCGAAATGACCGAGGTGGAAAAGAAGTTGCGCCAGCAAACTAATGCGAAGAACGATTTACGTACTGAGCACGCCGAAGCACAAGGGCGTGTGAAGGCGCATAGAGAGGCGATGGCGGCGGCAAGCGCGCAGCTCAAGGGTGCCGAGTACAATAACATCGAGAGCCGTTTGTCCAAGCAACTTGTAGAGTTGAAAACGTATGAGATGGTGAGTCAAGATCTTGACCGCTATCACCACGCACTTGACAAGGCCTTGATGTCGTTTCATGCGAGCAAAATGGAGGAAATTAATAAAGTTGTCCGCGAATTGTGGCAGCGAACCTACCGTGGTCAAGACATTGATAGTATTCAAATTCGAAGTGACTCGGAAGGTACGGGTCGTAGTTCGTACAACTATCGAGTCGTCATGCTTGTAGGCGGCGCTGAGCTTGAGATGCGAGGTCGATGCAGTGCGGGCCAAAAAGTGCTCGCGTGCTTGATTATTCGCCTCGCGTTGGCTGAGACGTTCTGTTTGAACTGTGGAATCTTGGCACTGGACGAGCCTACGACAAATCTGGACGCACCAAATTCTGACGCATTGGCGCGATCGTTGATTGAAATCATGAAGAGCAGACGTGACCAAGAGAACTTTCAACTGATTGTCATCACGCATGACATGGAATTCGCTCACTTGCTTGGTCAGCGCGAGCTTACGGATTACTACTGGCGCGTGTCCAAGAATGATAACCAGCAATCTTCTATCACTCGAGAAGAAATTTACGACTGAGTATACGGAGTACGACTAAATTCTATCATCTTTTACATGCTACCGGTACCGGTAATTGAAATAAATTGAAGCGCTTGTATTGTATCATCAAAGTGCGCCACAGCATCCTCTATTCTTGCGCCGACGTTGAATCTTACCATCCGGGCCGACTTTGAGACCCATCGTCACCGTGTATTCCATTCGACTGAGTTCAAGTTCAAATCTGTTGAGTTCATGATGTAGCAGTTGGTTGTACCACGTTTCGTGCTCCTCGGGCCAATTCAACGACGTCAAGCCCGCTGGATGCTCCTCTAACGCGACTTTCATTTCCTGTCTTTTATCATTTTCAACCGGACGCAACACTTCGCTTTCCATATCGGTGCCGAAAATAGACCTTGGTGGTTTGTTTCCAAGACGCTTTGCCTCTGCTACTAATCGTACTTCTTCACGCCAAACCTCCTCGCGAATAACTCGCGGCGGCTTGCCGACTCGCCACCACACGACGGCTTTCACCAACTTCTCACGCCTCGCGCAATTTTCCATCACACGTTTCCGGTGCTTAAGAATATCAATCACATCAGCAATCGTCATTGGTTCCTCATCTAGGACCACCGTGAACGGTGCATCTGGATTCGTCTTGTGAACAATCGCTTCGTATCCTGGGTGCGCCGTCACCGGACTCGGGTTGCCCGTGCGTCTCAATTTCACATCCGTTGATTGTACGCGCGCATATTCCAGGGCATCTTCAATCAAGTCTTTGAAGTCTTCCAACGTAATATTCGGTTGTGACGTCCCAGCAACCTTTTTACCCTTGAAGTTCTCCAACGCCTGCACAACACCCTTCACCGTAAACGCCATCACCTATCGGCCCGCAGCGCGAGTTCATCACAACGTCAACGTCAGTCTCCCGGTGGCACGGTCTCGCGAAACGAATCACGCAAATCGCATCACCACGATCGGCCGTCACCGCGCATCACGCGCATCGCCACGCACCATGAGCTGCCCGAGCCTCGGCCACAGCGGTTGCAAGCCTTCGTAATAGTTTGCCTGTCGTCGCTCGCGCTCGCCGAGCGTCACCACATCCGTTTCCCAAAACGGTGGCTCGACGTCGTCCAAATCGACGTCGTCCTCCTCGGCCGCGCCGAACCATAGCCACGCCATGGGCGAACGATGAACCGCGCGCGACTCGCTGTGAGGCGACGGCTGATTCTCTCATCATTCAGCGCTCGAACCCGCATTCGACGACGCGCGTCGATCGCGCCGCGTCACGGTTCGCGTGCGCACACCACGCACGTATCACTGCCGCGTGTTGTCGCATGTCTCGCATCGATGCCGCGCTCGGCGCGCTGCCGAAGAAGCGCGTAGCGGATGCCCATCACGGCGCGCGCGATGCGCTCACGCCGCTCGGACTCGCCAAGTTCCGCGCGTACTTTCGCGCGCAGCCCGCGCTGGCGGCGGGGATTGATATCGATAGCGAAATACCGGGGATATCGTCCGGGTACGCGCTGCGCGTGGGGCGACAGATGGAGCTCGAGCCGATGCTCCGCGCGGCGTTGCCGATCGAAAAGCCGAGCATCGCGGCGCCAGATCGAGAAACGTTGAAACGAGCGTTCGGTGGTTTACGCGGTGCGCCGTACGTGATGGCGGATGAAGACAAGGGTCCGATTGCGCCCGCCATCGCGGCGGTGATCGCGGCGAAAGCTGGGACGGGGAGCGCGGCGGAGGAGAAGACGACCGAAAAGAAGCGCAAACGCGACAAAAAGGAGAAAAAGAGTGAGAAAAAGAGGCGGCGCGATAGCATGGGTGCAACGATGAGTGAAGGTGGTACGATCTCACAAGGAGAGGGCACCACGAGCGGTGGTGGGGCACCGACGTATTCGCAGGCGAGCGGGGAGACGAAGTCTACGGGCGGCGAGGCCAAGAATTCGGGAGAATAGGCAACGGCGAAACGACGGATTAGATGATTTTAGCGCACACCGAGGCAATATTAGCAATCAATGGTAACGTACAAAATGGTTTACAACAGTTCCGCACACGAGTGTGGTGTGGTGTCGAGACGCTCATGTTTGGCTTGGCTTGACAAAAACTTTTGTCTGCGTTCGACGATGTATCATCGTTATGGTCAAAGTCATTGAAGCGTGTCATTGCACCACGCACTTGGACGCACACTTCCCAGCGGCATCACCCGCATCTTTGGCATCCACCTTCCCATCGCGGTTGACGTCCATAGCGTCTTTGACGTCTTTCGCATCGACTTTACCATCGCCGTCGATGTCCGCCGCGGACCTCGCGGAATCGCTCGCCCGCTTGACCAGCGATTCCGCCCCATGCACCACCTTATCCGCAACCTCATGCGTGACGTGTGCGACATTCTCTGCAATTTCACTCGCACCATGCTGGATCTTCTCCGCCAAACTCTCCTCCTTGGCCACGGGTTCGACGATGTCCCTCGTCTTCGTCTCGTCTCGTTTGCCCATGTCGTCCTCGCGCGCGTCCTCTTTCACCACCCTCTCGTCGCGCGAAAACCACTCCAAATGTTCAATCACCACCGAAAACGTATCGCACACACTTGTTCTATCACTCACGTCACTCGTGTCCGTCTCGCGTCTCGCGTGCGCGCGCGCTGTGCGTCAATGTATGCCGTCTGGGCGTCTCACATGTCGCACCCGAGCCAAAACCTGTCCCGAGCCAAAACCTGTCCCCCACCGGCACTGCACGCCGCGGCTCATGTCGTGCGCGGCACCCGTTCGCGCGCATCTCGCGCAGAACGCGCGCACGACGCGCGCGGCGCCCATTCGCGCGCGCTCCGACGCGGCGCACGCGGCGTCGACGCGTGCGCGCGCGCGAACGTGCGGTTGGAATGACACCCACGGCACCCGAGGGTCGGTGTTGGCGCTCGCGAAGTTGGCGACGTCGACGCGCGGTGACGTCGCGCGTACGCGCGCGATAGAGCCGACATCGTTCGCGGTGGGTGGTGCGCCGTTGCGGGTGGCGTATCAGGGCGTGCCGGGTGCGTACTCGGAGGGCGCCGCGCTCGCGGCGTATCCCGACGCCGAAACCGTCCCGCACGAACAGTTTGACGACGTCTACGCCGCGACGGAGAATTCCAGCGTCGACCGCGCGGTTTTGCCGTTTGAAAACTCGCTCGGAGGATCGATTCATCGCAATTATGATTTGATTTTTTCGCACAATTTGCACGTCGTGGGCGAAGTGTATTATCGCGTGAATCATTGTTTGTTGGCCATGCCTGGGCAGAAGATTGAAGATTTAAAGCGCGCGCAATCGCATCCACAAGCGCTGGCGCAGTGTGAAGGGTACCTGACGAACTTGGGTATGGTTCGGGAGGCGGTGGATGACACCGCGGGGGCGGCGCAAGCGATTGCTGAGGCGAAGACGATGGGCGTCGCGGCGGTGGCGAGCCGACGCGCCGCCGACTTGTACGGATTGCACGTGTACGATGAGGGCATTCAGGATGACACGTCCAACGTCACGCGGTTCTTGGCGTTATCGCGTGAACCTATTCCACCGACGAATAGCGTCGATAAGCCGTATAAGACGTCGATTGCGTGCTCGTTGAAGGAGGGACCGGGTGCGTTGTTCAAGGCGTTGGCGTGCTTTTCGTTGCGCGACATCAATATGACCAAGATTGAATCGCGCCCGATGCGCACGAACCCTGTGACGAGCACTGGGGCGAAGCAATCGATGCAGTTCTCGTATTTATTCTACATCGATATCGAGGCTAACATGGCGGATGAGAACACGCAAAATGCGCTGCGCCATCTCAACGAGTCGGCGACGTTTCTTCGCGTGCTCGGGTCGTACCCTCGAGACTGCTCGCAGCTGTAGATCAAATTATTAGACATTTTAGGAATGAAATTGCATTTGCTTCTTCGATAAGAATTAAAATTTGTACATGGTGTTTGTGTGTAAAGCGCTTAAAAAGAATGCTGCCTAGTAGTGCGCTCATTCGCTCAAAAAGTCTAATTTTTGCAAATCGATGCCGGCGTCGGCGGCGGAATCGCGAAGCGCCTTGACGTGCACGGGACCAATCGACCCCGCGCTCTTCAGCGCGCTTATATTCTTGATGACCAGCTCTTTAACGTTCGCGTCAAAGTTGTACCGCTCGAACGTGGAGACGCCCCATACAGAGTGCACGAGCGCTTGAGGGTCCACCGGTTTCGCGCTGTCCTTGGAGTAGATGCGATTGACCAAGCGCGCCGTGTCCTTGGAATCGGGCTCGACACCCAAGCGTCCACACGCCCAAAGTACGCCCGCGGCACCGGTACGTCCAACTTTGCCGGCTTCTGCCCGACGACCGGCTTCGCGAAGGAGTTTTGCGAAATCTGCCGACGCGCCGAGCGTCGGCGAACCCATGACGCCAAACGCCCAAAGCACGTGCGTGAGTGCGGTGCCGTCAAGCTTACCCGTCTCATTAGCCACTGTGTTCAAGATGTACTCCAACACGCGCGGTGCAGGTGGGCAGTCGAGCATGGCGAGCGACCAAGATAAATTGGCGAGTTGGTAGGGTGAAAACGTACTCATCGTGCTCACCGCTTGGTCCAACATCGCGACGACGACGGGCGTGGGTTTGTCCGATGGTGGTAAATATCGCGTCCATCGCGCGTAAGCCCACAACATGTTCACCACATCAGGCGACCGGAAGTCTTTTGCGACAACGAGAGACCGATCAGCGACAGCCTTGAGCAATTTGCTTCTCGGCTTGTGTCCGAGCACCGCGAGCGCCCAGAGCGTCGTGCTCAGGTTCTTCGCCTCGGCGGTCGACGCCTGCGATGACGCTCGAGCGGCGAGGGACTCCAACATCGCCGGGCTTGTGGGGTAGTCCAACCTCGCCAGCGCCCAGAGCGCATTCGACACGCCCTGCATGGACATTTCGCACGCCATGCGATCAACCATGTTCATCAACGTCTGAAATCGAGCGTCGCCAAAAAGCGCATTTCGATCCGTGCTCTTCGTCTTACCAGGAATCGTCTGCGTCGTCAACCGCGCCACGCGATGCAACGCCGTCGACGCGTTCACCTTATTAAACACCTCCTCTTGCTCTTCAACCATGGTCAAGATGAACTCTACGTCCGCCGCATCCATCAAATCCCCTTGCAAGTCTTTAGCTCTGTCGAGCAACCTAATGCTCAACGCCGCGCGCATGCGATACTCACTCGGCAACGCCAGCTTATGATACGCCCACCGCCTATGCTCCAACCCAACTTTATCAAGTTGTTGCACCCCACCCTCGACCATCTCAAGCAACGTCGCAAACCTAGAATCCGCAGCGATATGTTTCGCCTCGCTCCTCCGTAAACGCCCCGCGCGAGACGTCAACAACCTCGAAATCCTATACATCGCCGTCACACTATTCACCGCATTAAACCCTTCCCCATCGCGCGCGACGACATCAAGCACCTCCCACGCGCTCTCACACGCGCCAATCTCATCCTGAATCTCACGCGCGCGACGTCGACGAACATTCATTTCCCCCGCGCGCGGCTCGCCCTCGTCGCGTCGTCTTCGCCCAATGCTCTCCACCCCATCCTCGCCCTTCCTCAACGCCGCGCTCGTCTCGCCATCGTCATCCACGCCCCGACGCATCGCCGACGACCCATCGATCGCGCGCGACACCGCTCCGCGCGCGCGCATCGCGCCGGGCGACAGCTGATCCCGCGCGCGCGCGCACGGCGACCCTCGCGGCGCGATCCTTTGCGCGTCGATCCTTTGCGCGGTTCGCCCCGCGCGCGCAGCGCCGCGCGGCGATGGCGACGATGACGACATGGCGGTCGTCGTCGTCGCCGTCGCGAGCGATGCGGATGCGCGCGCGGCGGTGCGCGCGGCGGCGGCGTGCATGATGTGACGACGGCGCTGGCGGCGGCGGCGGCGACGACCTGGGACCATGTGCGTACGTCATGCGCCATCTATGTCTATACTATGAGTACATGTATCGTATTATACTACAGTTATACCTAAGCACACAACAACCATGCGTATACACCGTGACGGGGTTTGTGTTTTATATGTGTTTGTTTTTGGCTTGGATACGTATCGACCGATCACGACCAGGAGGTATATGGGG
>Ga0255752_10007001_pt1 | contig 10433 bp, 22 predicted proteins | sample 011ome_25_FD_179952 | JGI IMG/M metagenome (GOLD analysis project Ga0255752, IMG submission 179952) | Coastal salt marsh microbial communities from the Groves Creek Marsh, Skidaway Island, Georgia - 011512CT metaG (version 2) | ecosystem: Environmental > Aquatic > Marine > Intertidal zone >...
CTTGGTTGGGCACCACGACACAAACGCCAATATTTACACCATTAACTACTGCGTTAAGTCAAACGTAGAGTGGCCTATTTGGTTTGGAGATGACGACGAGCGTGTTGGTCTAGATATCCCTGAGGGTGAAGCTTTGGCGTTTATGGGCTGTGACGACTTCCACTATAGAGAGAAGACTGACCAAGAGGATGCTGACTTGGTACTTGTCATGTTCCACTTCTGCCCCGAAGACCACTGGTATTTCACTAAAGGTGAGGGACACTTTGAGGAGATACAAAATCACTTTGAAGTAATCGGGACTGTAAGAAAAGAAAAAGAAGATCTGCAGTGGACCCTAGATAACGAGTCAGAAGAATTTACTGCCCAAGATATTCAGCGTTATGAGATGTTGATACAGGAAAAACAAAGAAGACTAGACTCTCTTATTGCTATGCATGACAGAATGCAAGGAATGGTTGAATGAAAATTTTAATTCTTGGGTTTGGGAAGCTAAGTAGGGAACTTCTTGCAAAGATAAAAAGTTTCCCCGAATACGGAGAGCACAAACAAATTGCTGCTTCCCACGTTCACATTAATAGGAACTCTTTAAGCTATGGTCCTGACTATGTGGTCGAAATACCAGACCCTCATGGGGATGGCTACAGAACTTACAATGATGGCTTTCAAGCAATAAATAACTACTCTACTACTGTTAGCGACTACGAAGAGCACATTTTGGGAGAGATTGCTTCAGGAAGTTTTAGTGTAATTATTGACTGCACCAATCAAACGGAATCTTCCAAAGAACTACTTGCCAAAATAGGTGATGTAGTTAGCCATGACGTAAAGTTAATTCGCGCAAATACGCTGCAAGATTCTGACGAGGCAGTAGAAGAAATTAGAAAAATCTATAATGGTGGACTTCCGTGGGTTCCTTTCAACTATCCCCCTGATGCGTTAGATCAGGCTAACGCTGCTTGGAAAGATGCTCAAACAACAATGGCAGAAACGCATCTTAGAAGAAGAACTGAGTTTGTGGAAGATCATCCAGAGATGGCGGGCAGGACTGAGAAAGAATGGCCGCGCTTAGAACAGCTTATACCTGAAGTTGATAGAGTCAGTATTAAACGATTTATTGTTGACAACGAGCCATACAGCATTGAATACTCTAGAGAAGAGTCTTACGATGATGAAGCAAAATGTCGTGTAGTAAGACACGAAATGCTTAATTGGTTTTTTGGTTGGCATTGCATGGAAGGCCCCGCCACTCAGGTGCACGCTAATCCTAAATTAAAAATAGCTTCAGCAAAGTATGTTGAATATGATTCAGAAGACAGCATCTCGATTAAAGAGGAAGACTACGACTACGCTATTGAGTACGTTGTTTCGGGCACTTTACTGCTAGGCGATGATATGGAAATAGAAGAACATGTTGCCTATGCCTACATGCCAAAAAAGAATCCGCCCCGGAGAGAGGTTTCAAAGGGACTGGCAACAATGATTTTTTATTATGAGGAGCAAAATGATAACTAGTGTCTGTGTGCTTGGGTATGGTCAAGAAGTTTTAGAGTTTATTAAAGAATACAAAAAAGTTAAATATTACAAAAAGCGTGACTCTGACACTGAAGGAGTTAGAGTGCATGTTGTCTTTGCGGCAGTAAATGACTTGGCATCTACGAACCTGCTAGTTAGGTATAACCTTGGCGATGATAATTATGCAAATGTTATTCAGGACGGTGACCAGAAGACTAAGCGAGAAGTTACGTTTAGTAATGATCGCGATTGGTTAATTGAATCAGATGGTCACGACACAATTGTTGATATCTCTGATACTCCCGATAAGTACTACCTAACTCTTTTAGATCTAATTGCGCCTGGGCGGTCTGTTCACTTAATTCGTAAAAAGTTTACGGAAAACTATCTAGAGGAAATTACTTCACTAGCTAAAGAAAGAAACGCGAGGGTCACCTTGCATGACGGAATAGAGTCCGTACTTGTTTCTTTAGATGCAGAATATAAAGAAAAACTAGACCTGCACAGGAAAAATTTATATCAAGAGTCTCTAGATGCTACACCTTGTGGGCTCTCTTAGTTGTAGACTATGCATATGGACAGAAACGACTTCACCCCTGATGACATGAACCTCTTCACTGCAAGTATTGGCAAAGCAATTGCTGGACGCAATGAGGCGTATAGAGCAATAGACGCTCTCGCAGATTCTGCAGGAGAGTCGTGGTTTGAGCTTGGGGAAAAGCTCGAACGAAAAAGAATCTTAAATTTGCTTGACAAGTTTGACAACAAGCTGGTAGACTCCGAAGAAGACGCCAAGATGGCCTTGGCGGTTCTCAGGGAGTTAATCGAGAATGGCGAAGAAGAAGACGGAGCAGGAGAGTAAAGCTCCTAAAGTCAAGCGGGTATTTAAGCCCGAGAAGTGCCCTAGCCATAAATTTATTGTGGAATCCGACGGACGCGTCGATATGTTGGCGTCCCATGAAGTTACTAATGACTCAATCTGTTTTAACTGTGGACTTTACTTTTCTACCTGGATGTGGTACAGTGATGAAATAAACGCAAGTTTTTGGAAAGGTGTTGACAATGAAGCGGGACAGACGATTAACTTTTTGGCTAAAGAGGTTGATCGACAAGACGATAGACTTGTCGGCGCTTTCGGAGCCGAGCTCCTCGACAAACTACGAGATAGAAGGAAGAAAAATGGAAAACGAAAACTCAACAAATTACACAAAGGATCAGATAGCGGAGATTTACGCAAAGCTAGAAGTGGCAAAGATGCTGACCAAGATGGGAACTGATATGGCTAAGCAAGCTACAAATGATATTAGATTTTACAAAATGACGAATGGACTGGAAGAAGATGACTGGACCGACTCCTAAGAAGACAGCCAAAGGCGGCGACCTGCTTAGCGTGCAAAGCATTGCTAAGAAGGGTGGACTATCTGAAAGCACTATAAAGCGTATTATTCAGCTGGGCTATATCGAGCCAGTTAAAATTGGTGCACGCCGTTACATGTACTACCGAGACTTTCTACGAGCATACTGGGAGTACGAAACTAATAAGGAACGCGGTGGAAGGAAGCCAGCTAACGCGAACTGGGAGGATTAAAGAATGGCCGAGACTAGCTTTGAAAATAAAGTAGGTATTCTTTCCTACCTGTGGATGAACTACAGGGAGAATGAAGACTGGAAAGATTTTATTGAGTACAACGACCTAGGACTTCCTCTGGCATACATGCTGGACAATCAGGTTGTCGAGCTGACAGCAGTAGACGAAGACGATGAGGAAGACTACTCTAACGGTACTTTCTTTATTGAAAATACTTGGCAGATGTTTCTCTCAAAAGTTGGACTAGAGGACACTGGCTTTGATGACATCGAAGAAATCCTTGGAACCGATGAGTCTGGTTGGGGTGAGGAAGATGAAGAAGACGAAGATGGCGAAGACTACGAAATCCCGATTGTAGACATTAGTGGCTTTGACGAAGAGGCCCAGCAAAAGGACTACTCCTTGGGGTTTGAAGCTGGAGCTTCAGCTGAGCAGAAGCGTGTTCAAGAAGTTATCTCGATGCACAAGCGTTGGGCCAAGGAGAAAAACAGGGCTAGCGAGTTTATGTTCTGGGACAGTGCTGGCGAAGTGCTAACTCCTATAAACTTTGAGTACAATGAAGAAAAGTATTGGGAAGATCTAAGGAACGAAGGGTTCTAATGAGTTTTGAAAGATTTGCTAGCTCAGACATATATATCTATGAGCACGTGAGTGGATACATTGAGTGCTCTGGGTGCTCCCTAGTCCTACCAGACGATCTAGATTTGTTTAGTAATGCTTTGATGGACACTCCAAAGCAGGCACTACAACACCTAGATATCCATGAATCTAAGGGCCACGATATTGGTGGAGCTAGACGTAGGATTGAAGAAGAGTATAAAAACTTAGACGCACCTATTGTTACTTATCAAAGACAGACGTTTAGGGATGCGTCGAACGGAGAGTAAAGTCTGGATTATATACTCTGGCTCGAAAGCAATGATTAAAGGCGAGAGCCAGTCAGACATTAAAAAACTGTGCAAAGAGCTTAATGATAAACTAGAGGGTAAGTACGTAGTTAAGGTTAGTCGCGGTGGATAAATACACTAAAGAAATTCTCAGAGGGGTATTGCTGGTTGGGTGTGCATACGAAATTGTTGCCCTAACCACTAGAAAAGTTCCTACGGTTACGCGTATACTCAAGACCATTGGCTCTAAGCCATACGGAAAAGCAGCTCTATGGTTGTGGACTGGTTACGTATCAGCTCACTTCTTGGAGCCACTAGATGAACCACGGGAGAGGAAAAACTAATGGCTGATTGGGATATGACTCCAGAAGACTATCTAGGAGACATTGCAATCTGGTTAGACGAGTATGGCATTGACTTAGATAAGTCTATAGACCATGAGGGCATGACCCAGGCACAGCACGACATGCTAAAGAAATTAGACGAACAGGGTCTAGTTTGGACTGAGCACAGTACTTGTGAAGACAACATGTACTCTCCTGGATTTAAAATTTTTGGTGATTGCAAGCTTCTTAACCAAGAAGCTAGCGGCTGTGGTTGCTGGCAGTCATACGCCTATCACATCGGTACAGAGCCCTGCAGTGAATACGATGACAGTGTTTGGTGCACCGCCTACCTCCCATGTTCTGTCTGTAACCCAGACGGTGAGGGTGAAGGCGAAGAGGGTTGCGAAGGTCCAGAGGTGCCTGAAGGTGCTGGTGGCGGAGAATGTGATATGGGTTTCGTTAACTGGTACTTTGACTAATGAGAATGAGCAGGGAAGGTCACTGCCAAATTCAAGGCTGCACCAAAAAGATTAAAGCTAGACGCATGTGTCAATACCACTACTACAAGCATCTATATCCTGCTTACTCAGACAGGCCTAATGTCTTTCCCAAGAAAAACCCTAAGGTCATAAATGAAGATGTTTGGAAGCTTATTGCTGCAGATATAGAGTCAGGTAAGATTTCTCTTTAGGTGTTAGACTTATCTCGCCTAAGTTAGGAGAGATATGAAGGTACTAGTAAATCGCTGCCCTCACGGCTTTACGCTGTCCGAGGCGCAGAAAGAGCTCTTTCCAGAGCTTCAGACTAATCCGAACATGCAGGTTTCGGATGTTAGCCGCACTGATCCTCGTCTTATTGCTTCTTTTGAAGCTGGGGACAACCGTGGTGATGGCGGCTCAACGCTAACAATTATTGAGATTCCAGACGGAGCTAAGTTCAAGGTTGCCCCTCGCGGTGGCTACGAAGAGCTTGTTTGGACCATGGGTGAGCTAAACATAGTTTAAACCCGTGAGCTGTACAAAGGTAAGTGAGACTGTGTGGGCAGATGACTTTGGTCATGTGATTGTAAATGTGCATACTCCTAGTCAGTGTGCGCGTGACAACTGCACTATTCACAATCCTTCGCAGCATTCGATGTTGGGGTTCCCGCAGCGTTGGAGACAAGACCGCCATTTTATGGAGAGGATTTGTTCCCACGGTGTGGGGCACCCTGACCCTGACGATTTGATACAAGATAAAACCCACGGATGCGATGGATGTTGTAATGAGTAAAAATACATATGAAGAGGGCACGCCCGAATACGAAGCTTTTGAGGCAGGTATTCAAGCTGAAAGAACTAGGCTTATGAAAGTTTTAGAAAAGTACCATCGTACTTTTGGTACTGGAAACCTAGAAGAGTCTGAAACTACTATGCAGCTTAAGTATATGTACGACTATGTAAACGAGAGTCGAAGCCTTAAGTAGTGGTAAAAAGGACAACAGAGGATAAAAATCCTATAGTAATCACTGATAAGACTGGGGAAAAACTTGAATTATCGGGAGAACTTAAAGATGCTATTTTTAGTAAGAAACTTCTTCCGTTAAAACTTCCTAAAGAGTTTAACTCGTCTAAACCTGATCCTATAAGTGAATCTGTTGACCCGTACAACAGTTATGAACTAAATAACTATAACTTTAGGGGAAATGATTTTCAGCCCGGAGTAGACATTCTTGCTGCTGGATGCTCTACAACTTTTGGCTTAGGGGTGCCAAATGATGGCACTTGGCCAAGTATTGTGGGTGAAAAGACTGGATTTTCTGTTGCTAATTTGTCTGCTCCAGGGGCCTCGATAGAGTGGATAGTCAACTCTATTTATTCTTATATATACACTTTTGGTCTACCAAATAAGTACATCATCGTATACTTCCCCGACATTCTTAGGGGTGAGGCGTTTATCGATGAAGAAGTAACTACCAGCATGGAAGTAGGGCCAAACGATTTCTATCAACAAAGTATGGATAGCAAGTGGAAAAAGAAAATTATAACTCATAGTTCGTTAGATCAAACTAGCGAGGCTTTTCCCGCTCCTAAGGTTATAAGAAAGCCGTACCCCGTAGAGTATGTAAAATCAAAATATGAAGCTCTTAGGCAATCACTTACGGCTATTAAAAATTTAGAAATGTATTGCGAGCAACTTGGAATAACTTTAATTTGGTCTAGCTGGTCTAGCGACATAGTCGAGCTTATGAAAAACATCCCTGAAGAATATGAATACAGATTCTACATAAACATGATACGTATGGGGCATTGGAAGTCCCACTTCTACGAGCTAGAAAAAACTAAAGATGACCCTGAAGGAATTGTTGACTATAAACTAGATCATAGGCCAGAAACTTTAGATTTTTATGAATGTTCCGACGAGCTAGAGGGCCAAGAAAACTGCAAATGTTTTTCTAAGTGTCACTTTCATTTAGAGAGTAGGTATGGAAGTTCATTCCACGATGGCACTGACAGACATGTGGTGGGAGCTCTTAACTCTCACATAGGTGTCCACAAACACATTCACGTTGCTGAAAGTTTTGTTGAACATATGATAAACGAGGGCCTAGAAGGGTTGGACGATGCCATATTCAGATAAATTTAACGAAGAACTAAATCTTGAAATACTAAATGAAGGACAAGAGTTTATTGTCCGTATGTTTATGAAAAACGGAGAGCTTCTGTTTAGAGAAAGACTGATTAAACAGCTGGAAGAAGAAGTCTCTAATCATTTAAATGAAGCTGGTGACGAGGCAAACGTAGAGTGGGTTGACGGAGTCAACTACGTAATCCATTTAATTAAGGAAGCAGACTTTGATGGATAACCACGAAGAAGGCTACAGAAGCCCTAACGAAGAAGACAGATTTGCTGACGGATTCCAAGAGGGCTTCGGTAGAGCTCGAGAAATATTTTGGCGAGACTTTATGAGAAGAGCGGGAGAATGCAAACTTATGGCTGACAATGCCGACAGCCAAACAGTCAAAGATAATCTTTCTGCTATGGAGGTCTCGTATAGAAATGCAGCTGACCTAGTTGCTCGCTCTCACACTTTATACCCCGGAGCCCTTCAGTCTGACGCCAGCCCTGATGACCCGAGATATACGGTAAAATTTAATGAAGACCTATATAAATATTAAATCAAGGAGCTTAAATATGTGTGGAGAAGGTTGCGAAAACTGCGAGTGCCAGCCTAAGCCAAAGCTAACTGCTACTCAAGAGGATGTGCAGGGAGCATATGACGAAGGCTATGCAGATGGCTTTAGGGATGCTAGGCACCTGTTTTGGGCAGAGCTAAGGATTAAGTCGGGAGACTCGAGAATGGTTGCAAACAAATTAAAGCAGTCTGGTAGTGATGTAGACGCAGACTCTTTCTTTGTAGCAGAAGCTACATACTTTAATGCTGCTGAATCTATCCTTCGTGGACGTAGAGACTTTCCTGGATACATGGAAGATGGCGATCCTTCGGACAGTTGGAGAGACGAACAGTCTGAAGAGTCCGAAGAATTTCCTGTTTGCTGCGACGATGATGTTTGCAACTGCAACTAAGTAAGCTAGTATGGTCCTATGGACAACGAGGGCCGCACTTTATTTAGGTTCGAATACTACGAACCAGAAGACCAAACAACTTATGTTGAGTGGGTTTGGCTTAAAGAAGAAGAACTAAAAGAGTATCGATCAAGCTATCAAACTATTAAAGTTCGTCCTGCTACCGTCGATGAAGCAGATCTTTACGATGAAGCCTATGCAGATGGCTATGGCGTAGCTGCAATGATGGAGTTTGAGTCTACCTATGACGGTGTAACTTTTAGGGTTGAGATGGGGGAAGATGGTGAACTCAACATGGATGGCAAGAAAATGTTTGAGTGCGCCATTTGCTCGAAGCACAAAGATTTTGAAGACGATGTTGCTATGACTGCTGGTCTCTTTCTGGGTGAATTAAAAGATGACAAACTATGGCACGTATGCTACGATTGTGCAGCAAACGCTGCTATGCTAAAGGGCATTGAAGATTCTATGGAAGAAAGTTAAGGATGAATTTAGATGATTTCAGGAGAGTTGCGCACACCCACTACGCGTTTGCGGAAGATGTTCTCGTCTCCAAACAAAATGATTACGGCCCTACGAATATTAGTCGCAGTCCTGGTGGCCCCCTTAATGGTCTTCGTGTTCGCATACACGATAAAGTCTCGCGCATCAATCACCTCATTGACTCGGGAGCAACCCCCGAAAACGAAAGCCTAAAAGACTCGTTCCTAGACTTGGCTAACTACAGCATTATTGCAATGATGGTATTGGACGAGGAATGGCCAGAAAAGTAAACGTATCTTACGAAAGCCTTCGCCAAGAAGGACGCGAGGAAGTTTTAGAGTGGCTACTCCAGCACGAGATTATTAATTACAGCAAACCAGAAAACAGTTATTTCTATTGGGATGGCAAGAAGGAGTGGCTACTTATGCTGCCTTTTAAGCGAGACGAATCCAAATAGACGCCAGTGGTCATTGGTACCATAGATACAAGCAAACTCCGAGAGGTATTTATGGTTATGCACCCCCCTGCTTTTGCAACTCAGGCAGAAGAGCAAGCTAAGTGGAACGAAGGCTTTGCCGCTGGAATGAAGGAAGTTTTCCACGAGATGGAGACATCTCTAGACGCAGAAGATCCAGAAGGCCCTACTCGTAAGTGGGTAGAGGAAATGTCTGCCAAGATTCAGAATAAATATCTTTAGGGTGTTGTGGGGACCCCTTTCAACAAAAACGACGTCCCTGACTTACTAGACAAATTTGTCCACTTTGCCTCTCCTTGGTTTCCTAGCGACCCTCCATGTGTTAACGGTAAGGTAAAATATATACAGGCAACAAAAGCTAAACCCTCCGTGGTTTACGTTAAACCTTTTGGTGAAGACTATCTGGTGAGAGTTGATGTAGACTGCTATCAAGCTAAGGAGCAGATAGAAGAACATGAACAGCATTCGAGCCACTGAACGCCAGATGCGCAAGCTCCAGAAGCAGCGCCACATGTACGACATCAAGATGATGATTATGGGCAATCCCATGTTTAAAAATCTCAGTGAGTGGGATCAGCGTAAGTTGGCCAAGCTTATTTATAAAGCCGAGATGATGGAAATCTATATGCGGGACAAGCAGATTATTCGCATTAATGATGACTTTGAAGACATTGTTCAGAATGTCAGCGACATGCTAAATCAGGCTATGCGTCCAGACGAGGACGAAGAAGAAGAAGATGACAGATATTAATCTGAATAACATAAAAAGATATAAAGACCTAGGAAACGGGATTTTTTTATTTGATGGAGCAATTGACGGGGGAGTCGAGTTTAGGGAACAAATAGAAAAGCTTGCCGAAAATATCTGGGAAGAAAACAATAGTATAAACGACGACTTTGGCTCAACTAGAAAAGACGCAACTATAGAGCCAGAAGTTAAAGCAGAAAATCCCTATTGGAAGTATTACTACGAAACTCTGAGTCATTGCCTTAACACTTATAGCCTTGTAACTAAAGGCAAAGAATCACCTTATGTACTGCATGACGCTCCCGAGGGATATAAAGATGTTGTCCATGTCTCCAAGTACAGAGTCGGGGGCTATGTAAACACCCACACCGATAACGATATTCGTGAAGATGATGGAACCGTTACAATGATCTGGTACATCAACGATAACTATGAGGGCGGTGAGGTTGGATTCATAGATCCAGACATTACTGTAAAGCCTGAAGAGGGAGACGTTTTAATTTTTCCTGCTATAACTCCTCATTATTCGAAGGAGCTTCTCCGTGGGACTAAGTACCTATCTATAAAGCAGTCAGACACTTAATTTTTTCTTTCCTCTTTTGGTTAAAAGAAAGCCCCCGTTCAAAGATGAGCGGGGGTTCTCTTTTACCTTGTCGGGTTAAATTACGATTGTAGCTGCTTCTTCTTCGGTGAGAGCTTCGCCAGCTACGAGCTTTGCGCGAGCTGACGCCTTAAGAGTTGCAAGAGCTTCAGCTGCTGCTTCAGCATCTGCAACCTCTTGAGCATAAGCTGCTGCATCTGCTTCGCGCTGAGTAATTTCTTCAGCGGTAAGGTCTACGTATGTTCT
>Ga0255752_10007002_pt1 | contig 10433 bp, 9 predicted proteins | sample 011ome_25_FD_179952 | JGI IMG/M metagenome (GOLD analysis project Ga0255752, IMG submission 179952) | Coastal salt marsh microbial communities from the Groves Creek Marsh, Skidaway Island, Georgia - 011512CT metaG (version 2) | ecosystem: Environmental > Aquatic > Marine > Intertidal zone > Salt...
TATACCAGGCTTCTACACTGCTGGAATTATACAGTAGGACAGTACAAGAAAGAACTCAGACATCGGCAGGATAATGCAGATATAAAGCACTACAATGATGTAGTTAGTCTTCTTAATAAGCTTGAAGCTGTAATGAAAATCAGGAATAACCCTAAGCTGAAAACGAAGGAGAAAATCAAAAGAACTATTCAAAAACTACCTGATCATTCTAATGCTCAAATTGCAGAAGTACTTCAATTATCTAGACAGATAGTACATAAGCATCGGGCTGAAATATTTAGGAATAATACATCAAACTGATATCGTCATTGAAGTTAAATTAACTGTCTCATAACTGTCTGAAAACTGTCCAAAACGATGTTTTTTGTACCTTTACACCAGTTTAATGCTCTGAGCATACAGAACGATTTTGGGTTCGTTTTTAGCGAAAGTTGGTGGAGCAAAAAGGTGATTGATTGTTTTTTAAACAATCATGAAACCGAGTCGTACCAACACTTGCAACAAAATTGAGACGACCTCTGGCTGTTAAACAAAAAAGCCTTGGCGTATCCACCAAGGCATTTTAGTTGCTCCTCCTCTTGGGCTCGAACCAAGGACCCTCTGATTAACAGTCAGATGCTCTAACCGACTGAGCTAAGGAGGAATGAACTTTTCCTTTGTTTTAAAAGGGCTGCAATATTAGTGCAGAACAATGAATCTCGCAAGTGCAATTTTTAAAGTTCAAATAACCACTTTTGCGGCAAATTAAAAACGAGAGGACATGAGCACGGTAGTAGTCGGTACAATGGCATTCGATTCATTAGAGACACCATTTGGAAAAGCAGAGCGAATTGTGGGTGGTGCCGCCACATACATTGGATTATCTGCAAGTTATCTCGCCAAAGACATTCAGATGGTTAGTGTAATTGGTGAAGACTTTCCATCTGAGTTTTTAGAAGATCTCAAGTCTCGCGGATTAAGGCTTGATGGTGTTGATCAAAAAAAGGGCGAGAAATCTTTTTTTTGGTCAGGGAAGTATCATAACGACATGAATACTCGTGATACCTTGGATACGCAGCTGAACGTGCTCGCTGATTTTCAACCAAACGTTCCTGTGGCCGATCTAAATGCCGATTTCTTAATGTTGGGCAATTTGACGCCAGCAGTTCAAATGTCTGTAATTGAGCAAATGACCGAGAGGCCCAAGCTTGTGGTGCTCGATACGATGAATTTTTGGATGGAAATTGCCTTGGAAGACTTGAAAAAAGTGCTGAAGAAAGTAGATGTCGTTACCATAAATGATGAGGAGGCCAGAATATTATCAGGCGAATACTCTTTGGTGAAAGCGGCCCGGAAAATTTTGGAGATGGGACCAAAGTATTTGATCATCAAAAAGGGAGAGCATGGCGCATTGCTATTCAATAACGAGGAGGTGTTTTTTGCCCCGGCCTTGCCTTTGGAAGAGGTGTTCGATCCAACAGGAGCTGGTGATACATTCGCGGGGGGCTTCATTGGCTATCTTGCAGCTACCGAAGATATTAGCTTCGATAATATGAAAAGGGCCATCATCTATGGTTCAGCAATGGCCTCTTTTTGCGTTGAAAAATTTGGCACAGAACGCTTACAGAATTTGACAAAAAAAGAGATCGACAACCGCATTCAGCAGTTCATCGATCTCACACAAGTTGAAATAAAGTTCTAAACGCTATTGGCAGTCAGCCATAATGGTCGTGTTGACATATACCGTTACGTCAGGCCACAATATGCTTTTGCCATCAGCACCTTTGTGAAGGTCTTCGCACACTTTATTCAGTGCGTTCAAAGCGTCAGACGCAGACCATGTATCCACACTTAACTCAAATTTGAGCTCGAGCGCGCCTTCTTTAAGGGTATATTCTCCAAGAACAGGATGGGTTTGTCCGTTCATTGCTATCAGCGCTTCGAGGTGTCCAAAACTGTTGTCACCTGTCACTGAAATAATCTCACCCGCAATGGTTTGACCATCCACTAATGCACCAAAAAAAGTATCCTTGATCTTTGGGTCTCGCGTTGGGTCGCCTGAGTTGGATGAGGCAGTATTGATTTGAATGGTAGCGTTCATCAGCACATCAGAAATGGAATTTCCAGTACCGGTATTTGTAACCGAAACTTCTTCAAAAACGCCTTTAACACCAGTCTTTTCTGTGTATTTGTAGGCGATCCACATCACATCAGCTGAGTCTTGGAACGAATAGGTGCACTCTTTGCTTACCTCTTGATTTGGAGTTTCATTTTCTGGGGTAGACGCTTCTTTTACTTCGCCCCCGCACGAAGCCACGATAATTGCAATTGCTGCTGCCCCGAAGATGTTTGTTGTTTTCATAATTATTCAAATGATATTAATAACGTGTTTTTGTCAATTGCATCTCCTTTTGCAACGGCTATGGCTTTTACAACCACATCCGCTGGAGACTTTAGTACATTTTCCATTTTCATCGCTTCCAGCACCATCAAAGGCTCCCCTTCTTTTACACTTTGTCCAGCTTCAACCCTTATATCTAAAACCAATCCGGGCATTGGAGCTTTTAATTCTTTAACCTCTTTTTTGGCCTTTATGTTCAGTCCTAGTTTTTCTAAAAGTATGTCGGTTTCATCTTTAACCGTAGGTGCGTAGAGTTTTCCGTTGATTTTTATTTGAGGGGTTTTATCTCCACTTGAAATGACTTCTACGCTGATGGACCTACCATCAATGAGCAAATTGTAGCGGTTATTCCCCAATTTAGCTTTGTCAATTGAAACGGTTTTACCGTTTACCATTACTGCATTTTCTTGCTGCGATGCTTCTACCCTGTATACGCGATCGTCAATTACTATTTCTTGCATTTGGCAAAGGTATCAATCGACTGATTATAGCCATCTTTGGCTCATGCGAATTCAGACTTATTTTAAGCTCATCGGAGGGCTGGTTTTCTTTTTTGTTGTGTCCTCATGTCAACTCGTCAGAAACTCTCAACGCGGCTTTTCTGCAGACAACCCTTATGTACTAGACACGATCGACTTGGCGTACCCACTTGAGAAACCATTACCCTTTCATGCCGGGGAGACACGCTTTGTAGAAATTCATCATCTAGAGCTTGATTTAGGTTTTAATCTACCAAAGGAGGAGGTTTACGGTAAAGCGCGCTTAACACTTTCGGCTTACGCAATGCCACAAGATTCTATTCGGCTCGATGCAAGAGGTTTTGAAATGCATGAAATAATGATTTCTAGGCAAGATTCAATGTACGCACCGACTTACACCTATGACGAAAAAGAATTGACCATCGTCCTCAAGGAGAAGTTAAAAAGAGAAGACACCATAACTGTGCATGTTAAATATACAGCAAGACCGTCATTGCTTGAACGGGGCAATGGCAGAGCGATCAGCTCAAGTCAAGGCCTTTATTTTATCAATGCCAATGGTGATCAGGAAGGTGTGCCGCAACAGATTTGGTCTCAAGGTGAAACGGAGTACAATTCGGGGTGGTTTCCTAGTGTTGATGAACCGCAGGAGAAATTCACGCAAGAAGTTTTCCTTACCGTTGATACGAGTTTCGCCAGTATTTCTAATGGAAAGTTGATGTATTCAACGGATAATGGCGATGGCACCAGAACAGATTACTGGAAACAAAGTCTTCCACATAGCAACTATTTGGTGATGATTGCTATTGGCGATTTTGCCGTTGTAAAAGATGAATGGCGTAAACTGGATGTCTGGTATTATTTGGATCACGAATACGCAAAGTATGCTCGAGATATTTTCGGCAACACACCAGAAATGATGGATTTTTACTCGAATATTTTAGGGTACGATTACCCTTGGGAGAAGTTTCATCAGATAGTTGTCAAAGACTTTGTTTCGGGAGCTATGGAAAACACAAGTGCAGTAATTCATGGCGACTTTGTGCAACAAAATCCACGCGAAATGTTGGATGGCACACATGAGGATGTGATCGCTCATGAGTTATTTCACCATTGGTTTGGCGACTTAGTCACCGCTGAAAGTTGGGCCCAAATCACCATGAATGAAGGGTTTGCCACATACGGAGAATACTTATGGCAGGCTCACAAATACGGGATTGATGAGGCGAACTATCACTTGAGTTTAGATTTAAGTGCGTATTTGGATGAAGCGCTTAACTCTCCCAAGCCGCTCATTCGTTATCATTATGAAACAGCGGATGATTTGTTTGACAGACACAGCTACCAAAAAGGGGGGCGTGTTGTGCACATGCTCAGGCAAGAAGTGGGAGATGACTTCTTTTTTAAAGGCTTGAATCGATACTTGATAAGCAATCAGTATGGTTCGGTAGAAGATGACCACTTGCGCTTAGCTATGGAAGAAGTAACTGGTCGAGATTTGAAGTGGTTTTTTGACCAATGGTATCACCGAGAAGGGCACCCTGAAGTTGAGATTTTTTATGATTTAGACAGCACTTTAAAAACCTTGGAAATTCGTGTGCTGCAAAAGCAGGAAGAAGAGGCGTTTAAGTTTCATGTGAAGCTTACTTATGGTCAAGGGGACTCATTGGCCGAGAAGTATATTTGGGTGGATCAAAAAGAAGACACCATCAAGGTTAGCATGACCGAATTGCCCACCTGGTTTGCGATAGATCCGGATGGCGATATGCTGTGGCAAGTAAATGAAACCAAGCCATCACTCGTTTGGGCGAATCAATTGAATAAATATGAGCGAGCGGCAGGTAAGGTTCAGGCGATGAAGGCAATCAACCAAGGCTATGGTCAGAAACTATCGAAATATCAAAACATCTTGACCAATCTGATCAAAGGCCATGAATTTTGGTTGACCAAGGCAATGGCAGCGGCCAGTATGCTGAGTGTAGCAGACTTAGATACCGCTGATGCAGTTTCTACTCTACTTCATTTGCTTAAAACAGATGAAAAATCAGATGTTCGGTCTGTTGCGCTGCAGGTGCTTGACAGTATAACCAAGTCAGACCACTCATTCAACGAGCCATTTGTCAAGGCTCTGTCAGACTCATCTTACATGGTGATTAATTCGGCATTATCAATATTAATGAATCGAGATGCGTGTTCAGCCATTGAACATATAAAGCACTTTTCTGAAGAAGGAAATACCGAGTTACTTCTTTGGGCATCTAAAATTCACACAAAATGCGGCACCCCTATTTCGCTTGGTTTCTTTGAAGAACATGCTGAAGCGTTTAGTGGTGTGGATGCATATATGTTTAATAATGATTTTGCCTTATTTGCCTCGGCTTGTCAAAACGAGAAAGTGTTTGATGTATTGGTGAAGCATTTAGGAAAGGCGGCATTAGATGAGACTTCATGGTGGGCCAGAATATCTGCAGTTCAAGGCTTAGAATCGGCTAAAGCATACTATTCTAAAGAAATTGAACTGTTAGAAGGAAAGGATGAGATTAGCTCAGATGACACTGAGCGTTTGGCAGCGCTTAGGAATAAAAAGGCCAGCCTTTCTGCGTTGATTGAAGAATCTAAAGAGATTTCTGGCGATGAAGATTAACTACGGGTTGTAGCCATTTTCGGCCTCAAATGCCGCGTCTTGCTTTAGGGTTGAACTAGTGGCGGCTTCCACAGCAAGCTCATCGCAACGCTCATTCATGGGATTGCCAGCGTGTCCTTTTACCCATTGAAACTTAACATCATTTTTAGGATATATGCGCAAAAAACGCACCCACAAATCCATATTCTTTTTGCCTTTGAAGCCCTTTTTTTGCCAACCAAAGACCCACTTTTTTTCTACAGAGTCTACTACGTATTTGCTATCAGAAACCACCAGAACTTGATGACCGCCTCCTTTCAGCTGCTCCAAGCCCACAATGACACTGAGGAGTTCCATGCGATTGTTAGTGGTGTATCGAAAACCTTCTGATATTTCTTTTTTATGATCGCCAGAAATCAACACAACCCCATAACCTCCGGGTCCTGGATTTCCTCTGGAAGAGCCATCCGTATAAATTGAAATTCTCGCCATTTATTCGAAAGAAAAAAACGTTTCGGGATTCAACGGAATACCATTGCGCCACATTTCAAAATGCAGGTGTGGGCCAGATGAATATTCACCCGTTTCACCTATGATGGCAATCGGCTCGCCTGCGCGCACCTTGTCGCCTTCCTTTTTCAATAAACTTGAGTTGTGCTTATACACTGAAATGAGATCATTGTCATGCTGCACTTGGAGGATATATCCTGTTTCAGCAGTGTAGGATGCAATGATCACCGTTCCGTCATCGATGGCTTTTATGCTCTCGTCTTTAGGTGCCGCAACATCCACCCCAAAATGGTTTCGCTGAACATTAAACCGATCCATTATCGTCCCCTTAATCGGAGGAAAAAGCAGGTATGCTGTCTTGGAGTCTCTGTTGAAACTTGGATTTAGATTGAGCAAGTCTTCTCGTTCAATTTCCTTACGCAACAAAGAATCTTCCAAGCTCCTTGTGTATTCAACCTCCAAAGGATCAACTTCAATTAAAGCGGAAGCATCATATGCCGATGTGTCTATTCTACCTTCTACAAGAAGTCGAATATTATTGATGTATTCATCGCGCTGACTCAGCTCAACTTCCATCGAGTCTGCCTTGAGTGCTGTCTCTATGGCGAGCTTTCTCACGCGAACTTCTTCAGCGTAGTCTGGCAAATAGTAACGCAAGGGTGTCCATCCTAAAAGGGCAAATGCAGACACCGTAATTAAAACAAATGCGATTCCTGAGAGAACAATTACATTGAGCGGAGTCAGCAAGAATGAAAAGCGTTCTTCAAACGTATCTATATTGAGAATCACCAGTTTATAGTGATTCCTGAGCCGTTTGTACAGCTTGTCTTTTCCGTTTTTATCGTCTTTATTTTTGGCCATTTGCGATTTGTTCAAATATCTCAATAATACCAACGGCAAAACCTTCGTTTACATCTCTTTAGAATTCAGATAAATTTGCCATCCTTTGAAGCCTCTTTTGGCGAGCATTCATATTGAAAATTAATAGATACAAATATTCGATTTTAGTTGCGCTTGTGCTGTTTGGTTGTTCGCAGGAAAAAAACACCATCGTCAATCGGTCATACCACAATTTGACTGCAAGATACAATGGGTTTTTTAACGGCCGCTTAGCTCTTCAAGATGCGCATAAGGCTATGGAAGAGGCCTATACCGAAGATTACACGCAGCGACTGCCTGTCTTCATTTCTACTATTGACGAGGTTGTTCAACCCGTATATCCTCAATTGGAGCGCGCCATTACAAAAACCTCCATGGTTGTTGACCGCCATAGTATGGATATCAGTGGCAAGGAATATTGCAACTGGATTGATGATACTTGGCTTGTAATGGGCGAAGCTCAATTCTTAAAGGGTGAATATGTCCTAGCCAAACAAATCTTTGACTTCACCAAAAGAAAATACCCCGATCCGAAAACCAAGCAGATTTCTTACTTGTATTTGGGTAAGATTTACATGGAGCAGGAGGAATATCAGCGCGCTGGTGATCAGTTCCGAAAATTGAGTCTGGCCGATGGCTTTCCTGAAAAAATGTTGGGCGAACTCTATGCTGTGAAAACGGATTTTTATTTGAGGCAAAACCGATTGGACGATGCTATTCAACAACTCGAGCAATCTATTGCCTATTCTAAGAAGCGTCAGGTGAAAACAAGGAGAATGTTTTTGTTGGCTCAGCTTTACAAGGAAATAGGTGAAGGATCTACATCGAGCGATTTATATGCTCAAGTAATCAAACGTAATCCTGATTATGTCATGGCGTTCTATGCTAAGATAAACCGCGCCTTAGCATACGATGTTACTGGAGGAAACAGCCAAGAGATCAAGGATATTTTATTCAAGATGATTAAAGATGCGAAGAATGCGGAGTTCTTGGATCAGATCTATTATGCTTTGGCAGAACTTGAATTGAAAGAAGGAAATGAGGAGCAAGGAATTGAGTATTTGCATCTTGCCACTGAAAAGTCAGTCTTGAATGGAAATGCCAAAGGACTGGCATATTATCGTTTGGCAGAGATCTATTTCGCAAAGCCTGCTTATGCTGTGGCTCAAACCTACTATGATAGCACGGTTGCGTTTTTGAGCACCGAGCATCCAGATTATGATTTGATTCTAGCACGCGCCAACAGCTTGACGCAAATGATGCGAGACATTACCATCGTTGAAACGGAAGATAGTTTGCAAGCTTTTGCTCTTTTATCAGAAGAGGATCAAGAAAGGCAGATTGAAATGCGCATCGAAGACTTTATCCAAGCAGAGAAAGATGCAGAGCGTCAAAAGGAGTTGGCAGAATTACAGAATCAAAATGCGAAATTTAACCAAAACAACCAGTTCAATCAAAACATGAAAAGTGGCGACTGGTATTTTTACAACCCAGGAGCCATTGGGTTTGGCGCATCTGAGTTTAAGAAGATTTGGGGTGGAAACCGAAAGAACGAAGATAATTGGAGGCGGTCGGACAAAACATCCAATGCTCCTTTGCTCATTGCTGATGAAGATGGCATTCTTGAGGAAGATACTATTGATGGAGCTGACGACCCTAAAAATCCGAATTACTACAAGAAATCAATCCCAAATACGGAGGAAAAACTTGCACGATCTCACGCGCTTATCATTGAAGCCTTATATGATTTAGGGTTGGTGTATAAAGAGCAAATGAATGATTATCCACCAGCGGTAGAAACTTTTGAAGAACTCATTTCAAGGTATGACAGTTCAAAGTACCACGTCACCAGTCATTATCAATTGTATTTGATGTACGCTGAAATGGGCGATCAGGCAAAATCAGAATACCACAAAAATCAGATTCTTACGAAGTATCCCCAATCAGATTATGCTCAAGTAATTTTAAACCCGAGCTTTGCAGCATCTGACATGGTGAAAGATGCAGAGGTTGAAAAACTTTATCAAGAGGCCTACACCTATTTTGAGCAAGGTTTTTATCGCAGGGCGTATGAGTTGGGGACACTCGGCCTAGAAAAACACCCAAACAGTTCTTTTCAGCCCCAATTTAAATTCCTTGAGGCATTGTGCCTGGGCTATATCGATAGCGAGGCTAGAATGCTTGCTGAGTTAGAAGTCGTAAAATCAAAATATGCTGGTTCGGAGGTTGGAAAGGAGGCCGAAGAAATCATAGAATATTTCAAAAACGGCAGGTCTTTCGGAAACGAATTGGCAGAGGCAAACAAGAAGATCGAAGAGGAAGAAGCCTTGGCTAAAATGGACCAATACAAGTATGACGTAGGCGCCTCTCACAATTTTGTGATTGTTGTTTCTGATACAATGGATACCGAAGCCCTCAAACGAAAAGTATCAGATTTTAATCGAAAGTATTTCAGTACAAAGGGCTTTAAAACATCCATGATATTGCTGAAAGAATCTAAAGCCATGATCATAGTTTCGAATGTAGGCTATGCGACAAAGGCGATAGACTATTTTACCACGTTCAAAGGCGCGACAGATTTTAAAAAGCTGTTTGAAAATAAGAATCCGATTTTTGTGATCTCCTACGACAATTACGCCCAATTCTACAAGGATCAAAATACAGAAGCCTACATGATGTTCTTTGAAGAAAACTATCTAAAGGGCAAGTAAAATCATTGTTTTCAAGGTATATTAATGAATCGCCTACTTTTGCAAAAAAGTGCAAGACCATGATGAGTAGAAATGCTAAAGCCAACGGTAAGAATGGAGACGGAGAGTTTGGCGCTCACAATCAGATAGCTAAAGGCACAAGACTTCAAGGCGACATCAAAACAGAAGGAGTGCTTCGCATTGACGGAACATTGATTGGGTCGATCGACTCTACTGGCAAGGTGGTGGTTGGTCCTTCAGGTAAAATCGAAGGCTCTATACGGTGCAATTCTGCCAATATCAGTGGAGAAGTCAAGGCCAAGGTTTTCGTAAAAGAACTATTGACATTGCAGGCGTCTGCTATACTTCAGGGAGAAATTACTACCGGTAAACTGGCCATAGAACCTGGAGCTGTATTCAGCGGAAGCTGCAGCATGGGTGGTGTTGTGAAAGAAATTTCTCAAAAGGAACAAGAACAGCTTGCCGAAAAAACAGCTTAAAAGAATCATAGAAGTATCCGGCATCGGACTTCAACTCTCTATTACCGTTTTTTTAGGTGCGTATCTTGGAAACTACGTTGATGATAAATACCCTATTAGTGAAAAACGCATCTACACATTGCTTTTGACGCTTTTTGCTACGGCCATCGCAATCTATAATGTGATTAAGCAACTCAACAGAAACAACGATTGACTATGGTTCCTTCATTCAGATACAGTGTCCTGCTGTTTCTTTTGATGACGGTTTCTTTTTTCTTGCATTGGAAGGCGCTAGAAATTTTGAGTAGGACTATTGATCTGGGTCATCTACTACCTTTTTATGTTATGAATTACATAATGGGAGTAGCCATCGTAAGTGCCTTGATATTCTTG
>Ga0255752_10007014_pt1 | contig 10419 bp, 13 predicted proteins | sample 011ome_25_FD_179952 | JGI IMG/M metagenome (GOLD analysis project Ga0255752, IMG submission 179952) | Coastal salt marsh microbial communities from the Groves Creek Marsh, Skidaway Island, Georgia - 011512CT metaG (version 2) | ecosystem: Environmental > Aquatic > Marine > Intertidal zone >...
TATATCAATGCAACCAGTGCAACTAATCCAGCAACATTGCTTGGCTTTGGTACATGGGTAGCTTTCGGAGCTGGTAAGGTTATAGTTGGTTTAGACTCTGGTGATACAGACTTTGACACAGCAGAAGAGACTGGCGGTGCAAAAACACATACGCTTTCTATTAGTGAAATACCATCACATACACATTCATTAAGCACTAGTGACAATCCAGGTGGTACTGGAGCAATAGAGGTTGCTGGTGGTGCGCCAACATCAACACAAACTACACAAGCCACAGGTGGCGGTGGGGCGCATAATAACTTACAACCATACATAGTTGCATATATGTGGAAACGTACAGTATAGGAGCTGACAATGGCCCTATACCCAATTACACCACCCGCAGGAATAATCAAAAACGGTACTGACTACGCTAACAAAGGACGTTGGGTAGATGGTGATTTAGTACGTTTTGAAAATGGTTATTTAAAACCAATAGGCGGTTGGACAAATTTTAAAGATACTGCACTTACAGGCACACCAATAGCTATGTATTCTTATAGAGCTAATAACGGTAATAAAGTATTAGCAGTTGGCACTAGAAGCAAAGTTTATGTTTTATATGACGATACATGGACTGACATAACACCAGTAGGTTTTGTTGGTGATATAGTCAACTCATCAACTGGTTATGGTACATACGATTATGGTGAAGAAGATTACGGTGACGAAAGATCAACATCTACACTAGCACTCAAAGTAGATCATTTTTCATTTGATAACTGGGGTGAGCATTTAGTCTTCTGTTGTTCTAGTGACGGTAAAATATACCAATGGAGACCAGATGCAGGATCAGGCTCACCAGATACCATAGCTACACAAATCAGCAATTCTCCAATAGGCTGTCAAGCCATTATAGTTAGTAACGAAAGACATCTTATAGCTATAGGATCTAATAGCGATCCAAGAAAAGTATCTTGGTCAGATAGAGAAGATAACACTAACTGGACATCTACTGCTAGAAATACAGCAGGTGACTTGCAAATACCAACAGGCGGTAGAGCTTTATATGCAGTTAAATGGCAAAACGATATTATTATATTTAGTGATATCGGTATTAATAGACTTTATTATGTAGGCTCACCATTTGTATATGGAATACAAGATGCTGGTGTAAGTTGTAAAGCTATTAGCCCTAGAGCAATAGCATCATCTGGTAACTTTATATCATGGATAGGTGAAAACTCATTCTTTACTTTTGATGGTAGATTGCGAGAACTTAAGTCAGATGTACATGATTTTATCTTTGATAATATACAAACAAACAGTGCAGCTAATACCTTTGGTACACACAACATAGACTTTAATGAAGTTTGGTGGTTTTTTCCAGTTGGAGATATAGACCAACAAACACCAAACAGATATGTTATTTGGAATTACTTGGATAACGTATGGTCAATAGGATCAATGGACAGAACATGTTGGGTAGACCAAGGTGTATTTGACCATCCAATATCATGCGATTCTAGTGGATTCGTGTATGAACACGATAAAAGACCACTATTCAATTCACCAGGTATAGGAACACAAGTACCATTTTGTGAAAGCGCACCTATAGAAATAGGTAATGGCGATAGAGTGGTGCAAGTTAATCAGATTATTCCAGATGAAGAAGCAGCAACATTACCAGGCATAACAGTAGGATTTAAAGGTAGGTTTACACCGCTTGGTGCAGAAACAGATTTTGGTAACTTTACTTTTGATACAGACGGTTATACAGATGCAAGGTTTAGTGCAAGACAAGTATCTATGAAAGTAACAGGATCACTAACCCAAGATTTTCAAGTTGGTAAAATACGAGTAGATGGCAAACCAAGAGGTAGAAGATGATATCTCCAGAAAGTAAAAGCCAATACATACAACAGGTTACTAATGCAAAAGTAGATCTAAACACTACTAGTTTAACTACTATATACACAGCACCATCAGGTGATGAGTTTGATTTTGCAATAATAGAATCTATCTTGGTATGCGACCATGACAACCAACAAACAAATGTAGACTTATCTATAACTTCTGGATCAGATGTATTTCATATATATAAACAACACAATATAAGCGCACACGCAACAGATGAATTATTAACCAGAGACTTAGTATTAAAAGCTGGTGAAATATTAAAGGCACAAGCTAACCATCCAAATTTAAACATAGTAGTAAGCTTAGTAGAATATGCAAAAGGCGATTAAAGAAAGCTGGCAAGAGGAATGGATAAGAACCAAACCTCTTATAGCAAAAGCGGTTAAACATCAAGATGCCTATACAATTGATGACATAGAAGATAAAATAAGAGAAGGAATATTCCTACTTTGGGCTAGCAACAATGCAGCATTTGTAACAGAGTTTGTAGTATTTCCACAGCACACCGCAATGAATTTACTTTTTTGTGGTGGTGACTATAAAGAATTAGAGGCAATGTTGCCACACATAGAAGAATATGCAAAGCAATGTGGAGTGAAAAGGCTCTACGGTGGTGGCAGAAAAGGATGGACAAGAAAGCTTAAACATCTTGGATTTGTAACAGAACATTTAATTAGAAAAGATTTATGAGTAAAGGAAAAACTACAACAACACAAGAAGCAACGCTACCAGATTGGCAGAAACAAGCGTACCAAGACTATTTAGCTAGAGCGCAAGAAGCTGCTGATATACCATTCCAAGCGTATACTGGCGATAGAATAGCTGGTATGTCACCTGAAGAGATGCAAGCCCAAGCAGCTGCACAAGGCTTATTTGGTACTGCTTTTGGTTTTGATCCTACTGGACAATTACAACAATTAGCTAGTCAGCAAGCGCCACAATTAGGTGATGTCCAATCTTTATTAGATGTAGATATAGGTGCATATCAATCACCGTATCAGCAACAAGTTATAGATCTAACAGAACAAGACTTTGCTAGACGTAGAGATTTACAAAGACAACAAGCAGAAGATGTAGCAATGCGTGCGGGCGCGTTTGGTGGCTCAAGAGGAACTATATACGAGCAAGAAGCATTGAGACCTTTACAAGAACAAGAAGCAAGAACAGTTGCAGGTTTACGACAATCAGGATTTGAATCAGCACAAAGAGCAGCTGAGTCTGATATAGCAAGACAACAACAATTGGCTATGCTTGCACCAGAATTAGAACTGAGAGGTAGACAACAACAAGCTGGTTTACTAGGTGGTTTACTAGGTGGACAACAGCAAGCGTTAGGTACTTTAGCTGGATTCGGAGAACTCGGCAGAGGTTTAGGACAAGCCGAAAGAGACTTTGCTTTTGGTGAATTTATGAGACAGCAACAATATCCAGCATACCAGTTAGGATTATTGGGACAAGGTGTTAGTGGTATGCCATCATTAATTGGTCAAACACAAACAACACAATCATCACCAGGGTTAGGTGGAATATTAAGTGGAGCAACAGGCTTGCTTGGTGCTGGATTTAGTGGAGGATTTTTTAATCCTTTAAGCGAAAAAATGTGGAAAGAATAAAATGGCAAATCCAAGAAGAAATAAAGGAGATATACAAGCACAATATGGTCTTAGTGATCTATTAGGTCTTTTTAGAGATTACGCTAAAGGCGATATACCAGATTCTCCTAGACAAAGACAAGCAGTAAGAAATATTGCTAGAGACGTAAATTTACCTACAGATTTTACAGCTCTACCAGTCGCATCTACAAGCTTGCTTGAGGCTCAACCACAACAACTTGCAAAAGGTATGATGGGAATGTCTCCTGTTAAAGATATTGTTACTGGCGAAACTCAAGACATGAAATCTATGATACAGCCCTTGCTTTCTCCTATGCAATCACCTTTAGGGCAACCTAATCAAACGCCAACAAACAACATGCAACAAAGACAGATGCCACAATATACAAAATCTGGTAATTTTTTTGCGCAAGTTGGTGGTTATCAAGAACCAACAGCTACAGAGTTACAACAAGCAACACCAGAAATGTTAGATTTATATAATAAACAAAAAATTTCAGCTAGAAATAAAGGTATTGGTGAAATGTTAACAATGCTTAGTGATGCTTTAGGTGGTAGAGATGTAGCTATGAGATCGTTACAAAGACAACAAATAAAGCAACAAGGTTTACAATCACAACAACAAATACAAAGATTGAAAGGTGCTGGATTTTCTGACCAAGAGATAAATTTAGTATTAGCTGGTGTTACACCTAAAGATGTCATGGAATTAAGGACAGAGCCAGGTCTGCAAAGAAGAACCACAGAGCAACTTACAAAAGAAGTACAAAGTGAAAAAGTACAATTACCAGATTCCATTAAAAGATTGCAAAAAGCGCCACAAGCGTTTGGTGCAGTTGATGCTTTACAACAAGGTATAAATGTTGCATTAGGGCCAGTATTTGGCACGCCTGCAAAAGATACTGCTGAAGCTGTTACAGAAATTAAAGTGCTTAATGAAAGAGTGAGAGAAAAATTTATAAATCAATATTCAGGTAGGCCAAGCGTATATTTAAACCAAAGAGTAGATCAATTGTTACCGACTACCATGTTTATGGATGAGGCTGTCGCAGCATCAAAATATGAATCCACAAGAAGAGTTTTGCAAGAAGGTTTAAATGAAATGGAAGACAAAATAAATTCAAAAGCATACACAGGTGCTGAATTAATAGAAGTCGAAAATAATTACAAATCAATTAAATCTTTGATTGATGATGTCGATGTTGTTATAAGAGCTTTAAAAAAAACCTCGCCTAGTCAACAAACATTAGAACCAACTTCGGGTATACAGACACAAGGTTCTTATGATGCTTATTTCACAAACTAAAAAAAATGGCTGAAAATATTTTTAAAACCATTGAAGACGAAAGAGAAGCACAAGTTGCTTTTGAAACTTTAAAATCTGATGGTTATAGATTATTGCAAGAAGGTAAAATAGATGCTAAAACTTATTACTCAAAAACTAGAGATGCTGGCATCGAATTGGGTTTAATAGATGAAAGAGATTATCCAGGAAGGTTACCAAGGTTTGCAGAGGGTTTTTTGGAAGTATTAGGTGGCACAGGCGGTGCTATCGGAGGCTTCTTCACCGCTGGTCCAGTTGGAGCTATTGCAGGTGCTGGCGCAGGAGCGGCTGGAGGCTCTTTAGCAGCAGATTTTCTTGGTGACCTATTAGCACCAGACATGCCAGCACCAAGTACAAAAGAAAGAATAAAAGATGCAGCAATTATAGGAACTGTAGACGCAGCCTTGACTGCTGCAACTCCAATCGCTGGTAAAGCATTAAAACCCGTTGTAGAAAAAATAGTTAGTGGCGCACAAACAGCTAAGAAAAAAATCATCAAAGAAACCCCAGATGCAACATCAAGGCTAAGTGTTGCGGAGAGAGTATTAGGTTTAACAGATGAGGCAGCCGAACAAGCAAAAAAATTAGCTGAAGAGGGTATTCCATTATCTCTCGGCCAAGCAAGTACCAGCCAAGGAGTTAGAGGTGTTTATAACCTATTAGGTAGAATGCCTATAGCTGGCGCACCTGCACAAAAACAATTAACAAAAACATTTGAGGCTGTAGATAAAGCTCTTGATGCAAGAATATTACCATCTAAAGCTAAACCATTAAGCGAATCAGAAAGATCAAAACTAATACAAGAATTTGGTATGCAGTCATTCAAAGACTGGAGAAATTCTTACAAATCCGTTTACAAAAAAGCAGAACAAGAGTTAAAAAAACAAGGTAATTTTTTTAATACAAATAGCTTAAGAGTAGTTGCGCAAAGAAATTTACCAAGAAGTGAATTTGAAAATATGCCATCAGATGTTCAACAACTAATGTCAGATGTAAATGTTTATGGAGATTTTTTTGTTGCTGGTAAAAAGGGTTTAGAAAAAAAAGTTTTGAATTCAGATGATATACAAGCTTTGGATTTTAGGCTCAAAGATTTAGCAAAAAAATATGATCCTGCGAAAAGTGCAGCGCCAAATAATATAGCTTACAGGTCTGTAACAGCTATGCAAGATGAAATGAAAAGACAGCTTAGAAACCCAAATACAAAACATGGTAGATTGTTAGCAGCAGGCGATAGGTTGTTCAAAGAATATATGTCAGTGGTTGAAGGTAAAACTGGTAAAGAGTTTCAAAAAGCATTAGGGAGAGGCGCTTTGAGACCAGGTGTTGGTAGACCACCTTCACAAAGATTAGAGGATTTATACAAAAACACGTTTGGCACAGCTAAATCACCTGAGGCTGTAAAAGAATTAAGAATTTTAATAGGTAAGAATAGATTAAATACATTAGCTGCAAGTTATTTAGATGATGTATTTACTAAAAACCTTAGAGGTGACAAAAGAAGTTTTGATAAACTTTTTAGAGAACTTGGTTTTGATAACGTGAAAAGTCAAAAATATGCAGCAACCAAAGAATTATTAAAAGATTATAGGTCTCTTGTGCCAGATCCACAAACTGGCGTATCAAGAATGAAATCAATCACAGCCGATGAATTGTATGACTTTTTAAATATATTAAAAGACTTTCCAGAAGCATTACCAGATGTAAACACCTTTATTATGAGATCGGGTATTTTAAGATCTGCACAAAGTTTAGGTCCAGCAGCTTTAATAGGCACAACTGGTATTAATGTTGGCGGTGGAGCAGGTGCTTTTGCTGGTTTTGGTTTGTTAAGATTGCTTTCTGGTTTTTTAGCTAGACCTTTTAACAAAAATTTACTTAGAGATTCTGCAAAAGGTAATAAACAAAAACAAAAAGAGTTCATAGAAAAATTTATAAATTCAATACCAAAATTGCCAGATATTCCAACAGGAGCTATAGCAGTACAACCAGCTGTGCCAATGGTTTCCGAACAGTTGCAACAAGAGCCAACCACGCAATAACCTCATGGCGCGCCAAACAGAAAGAGTTGGCCGATCTGGAGAATACTTAGTAGCCTCGGTGCTTTCTACCCTTTCTGATACTGTTACCGTGATGCCCCACGGTTCTAAAGCCGATATCATCTTTGAGGTTGGCCAAACTCTTTACAAGTGCCAAGTCAAAACACAGAAGCAAATAGAGAAAGCTAGAAAGAGCTGGAGGTTTGATCTTAGATGTGGATCTCATTCTAAAACTAGGTTTTACAATAAAGGTGATATAGATGTATATGCCTTGGTTGCATTAAATTGTCAGAAGGTAATGTTTTTTTTTCCAGATGGTAGCAAGCAGATATCTATTGAGGACAAAGATATCCAAGCGATTGACTCGCTGAAAAATGTAGAAAACCTATTTAAAGAGCTTCAATGTCAACAGACACAGTAGGATCTTTATAATGTGTTACAGAGTTCATACCTAAAGATATTAGATACTCAGCCACATCATGTGGTTCTTTCTGTTCCATTTTACAAAAATCTCTAAACTTTCTAGCAAGATGTTTGTTTACATAGATTGGTTTTCTTCCGTTTCTTTCTTTAAGAATTGGATCGTCAAACGCATCAAAATTCATAGTTACCTCTTGGGTTTTATTTTAAATTCTCTGACGTGATTACCTATATCATTACCATCAACGTCCACGCCATACGTTAATTGTAATTCTAGTTCAATAGAGTGTATTGCTTTTTTTAAATCCTCTATTCTGTTTTGTTTGTCACCTTTATTTCTTGTTATATATTTAAGACAATCAGAAAGACATGGGCTTAAATTGTTTGCATAAACATATTCTTTAGGTTGTATTTTTAAACCATTATAGTGTCCGCCACCTACTTGGTTATTTATTGCTCTTCTATCTATTTCTTGATCCCATTCCTCTGGTGTTATGTTATCTATAGTCATTTTTACTCCTTTTTATTATTATACTACTTGTAAATTAGTAATATTGGTATATTATAAACAAAAATATAAATAAAAGGGAAATTTATGGAAATATCAGAAAAGAATTTTGACATATCAAATACCATAGAAGTTGACGAACTAGCAGAGAGATGGGGTGTCAGCAAGAAAACAATTGATAATAGAAGGTACAGAGGTCAAGGACCAAACTACTTTAAGATTGGTGGCAAGATTAAATACGATCTTGATGATGTGAAGAGAATGGAACAAGACTCTTACATTTCCGTCCATGGCACACGCTAAGTTAAGTCCGTCAGCTGCTAAGATATGGATGGCATGTCCAGGTATGCCACAATTACTTGCAAGCATGGATGTAGAATACAAGGTAGGCATACCCGCTGCTACTGGTACATTGATTCACGAAATGGTAGAGACACTATTAAAAGGTAGACTTAATAACCTAACCATAGAAGAGTATTACTTAGGCACTACGCATCATGTAGAAGACTTTGACATTACAGTAGATCAAGAGATGATTGACTGCGCTAATACTTATGTAGAGTACATAGACAAAAGAGTGCAAGAACTAGATATTAAAAGACCTTTGATTGAAGAGAGGGTAAACATGCCAGAAATACATACAGATCTATGGGGAACAGCAGATGCTATTCTTATTGGTAAAGACACCATAGAAATAATAGATTTAAAGACAGGTAAGTGGGCGGTTGAAGCAGACAACCCACAGATGCGTATCTATGCGTTAGGTGCATTGACTAGATACGGTGATGACTGCACAGTTCAAATGACTATCGTACAACCAAGAGGTTGGCATAGAGATGGTCCGATCAGATCATATTCCATATCAGCTATTAATTTAGTTGATTGGGCTTATGAAACCTTGAAGCCAGCAGCTGATGCTTGCTTTGAAGAAATACCCACATATAACTATAGTAAAGACGGATGCCGTTGGTGTAATGCTAAAGACGTATGTGATACTTATAAACAAAACCAAAAGGGAGACTAAAATGGTAGAAGAAAATAATGAAGTGAATACTTTTAGCTTTGAAGAAGGCGGTAAGGAATACAACCTTAACGACCTTAATGATGAGCAAGGTTTGCTTTATAACAAACTAGCAGTACTAGAAAAACAAAAGAATGAATTTGTTGGTAATGCTAATTTTGAAGTAGAGAAGCTTGACATATTAAGAGCTGAGTATTCAAGAAGGCTTAAAGAGTCACTTGAAAGCGAACCTGTAATAGAGGTGGCTGAGTGAGTCTAGCTAATATAAGACAGAAAGCAAAACTAAAACCACCAATCATGGTTATCTATGGACCTGGTGGTATTGGTAAAACAACCTTTGGCGCAACTATGAATAAACCAATCATAGTACAAGCTGAAGATGGTATCGGTAAGATAGAGTGTCCGCATTTTCCTGTGGCTAAATCTTACAACGAGTTTGTTAGTAATGTTAAAGCATTAATTGATGACGAATCTGAATTTAAAACTGTTGTAGTAGATAGTTTAGATTGGTTAGAAACATTAATGCACGAACATGTCTGTGAGAAGAATGGTTGGCCAGATATATCTGCACCAGCCTACGGAAAAGGTTACAGCGCATGTATAGAGATATGGAAGGAGTATCTAGCTTTATTAAACCAATTAAGAGATAAAGGTTTTACTATCTTACAAATTGCACACAATGAAGTTAGAAGGTATGAAGATCCATCAAGCGAGCCACATGACAGACATCAAATTAAGTTGCACAGAAAAGCAGCTGATCTAGTCATAGAACACAGCGACGCTGTATTTTTTGCTAATTACAAGATAGGTACTATTCAAGTAAAAGGCAAAGGCGGTGGCATGACTACCAAACTAAAACAAGGTGATAGAACTATCTTTACTCAAGAAACACCTGGCTTCCAAGCTAAGAACAGATTTGGCTTAGATAATGAGATGCCTTTTGATTGGAAGGAGATCAGGGAGCAGATGTTGAAATGAATGAGATATTGCTATTAGAGTACAACGAGTTTGATACTGGTGACGATCCGCAATACACAGATGGTTATTGTAACTATTGTGGAGCTAAAGAGGATGACTGCGTTGAATATAAATGTTGGATTTAAAAAAGGAGTAAATTATGGATTTAACAAATTATAATGTTGATTCTGTCGGCGAAGGCAGAGGAAAGATAGAGCCAGGTAGACATGTTCTGCATTGGCAAGGCGAAGAAGAGGCGTTGATTGAAGGTAAAAACGGTTGGCGCGGGTGCAAGATGTATTTTGAGGTGGGTGATTCTGGTATAAGAATTAGTCATGTCTTTTCTGTTGCACACGATAATCCAAGCGTGGTAGACAAAGGTATAAAGTCAATGTTACTTATGTCGCAAGCCATGGGTATAAAAGAACCACCAAAAGACACATCATCTGCATTTATGGGCAAAAGTGTATCTGCTGAACTTATTAAAGGTGAAAGCGGTTATCTTGAAATAGATGAAAAGTTTGGTGAGACTTGGCAATCAACTAATGCAAAGCCAAAAGTTGTGAGCGAAAAACCAATACAAGCTGGTCCATCAGAGGCTGATCTTCAAGCAATGGGATCAAGTGTAGCTGATGATG
>Ga0255752_10007022_pt1 | contig 10413 bp, 5 predicted proteins | sample 011ome_25_FD_179952 | JGI IMG/M metagenome (GOLD analysis project Ga0255752, IMG submission 179952) | Coastal salt marsh microbial communities from the Groves Creek Marsh, Skidaway Island, Georgia - 011512CT metaG (version 2) | ecosystem: Environmental > Aquatic > Marine > Intertidal zone > Salt...
TAATATCAATATTGTCTCGAGGGGTCATGGATATCTTATTCTCATCTGCGCTTTCTAGAGAAGTGCCAATAGTAATTTCTGCATTCGTTTTTAGTCCGTCAGTGCGTATAACCTCCGAATATTTAAATTGTTTAATATTGTTATTATCGGTAACCGTACAAGTATTATATTTATTTTTAATAAATTCTATTCCATTCGAAAAATAATTAACTGGCCACGGAGCGTTTTCTTCGCATATATTAATTATGTCTAATTGAGGATTATTCCTAAATATATCAGTATTAAAGCTATCGCTGAATGAATGGTAGAAGAAAACGTTTTTAAGTATATTATTAGAAAATGCATCATTTTTGATGGTAGAGATCTGTGATAAAAATAATAAATCTGTAATTTTATTGAAAGCGAATGATTGAGATCCTATATTTGCGACTCTGTTAGAAACTTCTAGAGATTCGATGTTATTAAGCTCAAAAGCCCGATCATCAATCATTCTAGTGCTAAACGGTATTTTTAAAACTTTAATGTTATTTAATGCAAAAGAGCTTTTTCCAAATAGTTCTATATTTTCTGAAATATCTAATATTGATATATTGTTGTCGTAGAACGCAAAATCTTCAATAAGTTGTATATTCTTAGGTAGGTTTAAAGCGTTAATTTGATTTATAGAAAAAGCACCCTTACTTATCCTATCTAAACCTGATCCTATGACAAGTGAATTAATTTTATTATTGGAAAAGGCATATTCAGAAATATTGGTGACATTATTAGGAATGTTTAGACTCGAAATAAAATTTTGATAAAAAGCAAACTTATCAATGTCGATTAGGTTATTGTTTATCAGAATATTTATTAGATTGTTATTTGCAAATGCATAAGCTCCAATCTTTTTTAAATTTTGAGGGAAATTTAACTCAGTTAAAACGTTGTCTTTAAATGCGAAGTCACCTATCGAAGTCAAATCATTTATAAAATCTATTTTCTCTATTTTGTTATTTTCAAATGCACCCTTATTTATACTTGTTATTTTTTCATGCAAAAGCACTTCTATAATGTCATTATTTGCAAATGAATACTCCTCGATTGTATTAATCTTCTGGGGAATTTTTACCATTTGTAATTTATTGCCATAAAAAGCATATGGTCCGATACGCTCAATAGCATCATGAAAATCAACTTCGTCTATTTCATTGAAAGCAAATGATCCTTCGCCAAGTATTAATAAGCTATTTGGGATCTCTAGATCTTGCAGCTTATTAATTGAAAATGCGAAAGAGCCAATTTCTGAAATATTTGCAGGTATATCTATAGATTTTAGTTTGTTATTTCGGAATACACCTTCATGAATAATTTCCATTTTAGTAGAAAATTTAACCGAGGCAATTAAGTTATTTTCGAATGCTCTTGCTCCAACATTTTCAATACTTGCGGTTAAATCTGCTGAAGCAAGTAAGTTGTTTGCAAAAGCCTCATTGCCTATTGATACCAAATTCGCCGGTAAAGTAATTTTTTCAAGCTTATTATTCGAAAAGCTTTTATTCCCAATTGATTCAAGATTCTCATTAAATGCAATACTATTAATACGATTGTTATAAAAAACATTGTCCCCAATAGTCACTGTACTAGTGGGTATTGAAATACTAGTAAGGTAATTGTTAGAAAATATATTATTTTCTAGATTTTGGGGTGAGTTCAATAAAAAAGCAGATAGTATTGAATTTTCAGAAAATGCACCTTCACGTAAATAACTAACTGTATTTGGTATTGTAAGGTTCATTATTTTATTTTTATAAAAGCTATATTTACCTATATCATTGACAGATGCAGGAAAATTAATTTCGCCTATCTCATTCTGAAAAAATGCGTAATCTCCAATTTTAGTTAATCCATTTCCAAGTAAAACATTCTTTAGTACGTTTTCTGCAAAAGAATAATTACCAATTTGTCTCGTGGTATCAGGGATACGCAAATTTTCGATAAGATTCTTATTGAATGCATAGTCGCCGATTAATTCTATACTTCCTAAATCAATGAAAGAAATCTGATTAGATAAAAAAGCACCATCTTTGACCTGTACGACATTATTTGGAATGTTAATGTTTTTTAATTCATTCTCTGCAAACGAATACGCGCCGATACTGGCAACTGTTTTAGGAAGAATTACGTTGGTTAAATTATTTCCATAAAAAGCGAAATCCCCTATATCAATCAATTCTTCCGAAAGGATAATGTCTTCTAAACCTGATTTATAGAAGGCAAACTTTTCAATGTTTCTAATAGTATCCGGAATTTTAATAAAAGAAATTTGTATGTTGGCAAATGCATATTCATTAATATCTGTAACAGAATAAATTATACCGCCGATGTAAATTTCTTTCGGTATGGTAATATTTTTACCAACAAGCTGTTGAACCGGGCCGATCAAAGTAGCTTCATTGCTTGATGATTCTTTGGCTTGATATTCAATTCCTTCAAAAACAATACCATTATTTGCTAATAGCAGAATTGGCATAAACGCAAGAAATAACAATAAAGATAATGCTGAGTGAATATTATGAATCATTTTTTTTCATACATGCTAAAGTTTCTCACATATAAGTCGACACAAATATAGGTAACTTTACATGTAACACTTTATTCTTTGTGAATTTATTAGAAGTGATACTGACAATATAACGCAATAACGCGAGTTATATTGTAGATATTAGAGTTGTGAATTTCACTCCACCGTTACTGATTTAGCTAAATTCCTTGGTTGATCAATATCAGTCCCCTTGATCACAGCAACATGATAGGACAATAGCTGTAACGGGATGGTATAGATAATCGGGTCCAGAAACTCAGAGCAGTGCGGAACGTTTACCACACTAATGTTTTCATCATTATGGAAGCCAGCCTCAGCATCAGCAAAAACATATAACTGGCCACCACGAGCACTTACTTCCTGAAGATTTGATTTCAGTTTCTCCAGTAGTTCATCATTCGGCGCAACGGCAATAACCGGCATCTGGTCATCCACCAAAGCCAGCGGACCATGTTTTAGTTCACCAGCTGGGTAGGCTTCTGCATGTATATAGGATATTTCCTTAAGTTTTAGGGCACCCTCTTTCGCTACCGGGTATTGCACGCCTCTACCAAGAAACAGCGAGTGGCGTTTGTCGGCAAAATCCAACGACATCCGTTTAATCTGATCACTCAGCAACAATGTTTGCTCAAGTATGTGAGGTAGCTGATGAATGTCTTCTACCAGTTCCTGTTCATTTTCTTCAGTAAGCCCGTTGCGACGTGCAAGCACAATACAAAGTAAGGTAAGAATTGAAAGTTGGGTAGTAAATGCCTTGGTGGAAGCAACGCCAATTTCACGACCAGCTAATGTCATGATGGAAAAATCAGACTCTCGCTGGATTGAACTGTTGGCAACATTACAGATAGACATGCAGCCCACATAGCCTGATTCCCTGGCAAACCGAAGTGCTGCCAGGGTATCCGCTGTTTCACCAGACTGGGAAATAGTGACGAACAGGCAATTATCCGGTACCAACATATTACGATAGCGATACTCGCTGGCAATATCCACGGAACAGGGCATGCGGGCAATATTTTCAAACCAGAATTTTGCTATCATTCCGGCATGATAACTGGTGCCACATGCCACTATTTGTACTCTTTCAGTTTTGTCAAAAATCTTGCGAGCATTAATACCAAAGGCTTCTTCAAGCACATGGGTTTTACTGAGTTTGCCTGCCAGAGTATTGCGAACGACGTCCGGCTGTTCAAAAATTTCCTTTAGCATGAAATGGCGATACTTGCCTTTCACTGAATTTTCCATGTCCTGGTTAAGTCGAACTATAGTTCGATCCACCTTCTCGCCACCATTAACAATTTTTATCTTGTTGGCTTTTATTTCTGCTACGTCACCTTCTTCAAGATAAATGAAACGGTCAGTAACCTGTCCAAGCGCAGCAGGATCTGATGCAATAAAGTTTTCGCCTATACCGACGCCAATAATAAGTGGGCTGCCGCTACGAGCAACGATTATTCGTTTTGAATCTTCCTTATCAATTACGGCCAGGCCGTAAGCGCCATCAAGCAATTTGATGGTTCTATTGACCGCATCAAATAATGTCATTTCCTCTTCAATGACAAACATGTGTATCAGGTGAACTATAACTTCAGTATCAGTTTCCGTTTTAAACTCATAATTTTTCTTGATCAGCTCTTGTTTGAGCGTCTGATAGTTCTCAATAATACCGTTATGAATTAATGCGAGACGGTCGTGTGATATATGCGGGTGAGCGTTTTCTTCTGTAGGTTTGCCATGAGTTGCCCAGCGCGTATGGGCAATACCAACAGGCCCGTCAACCGGAGTTTGAATAATTTTATCCTCAAGAGACTTTACTTTCCCTACCGCTTTTACACATGCCAGAGTTTTGTCTTTTCGTGTAATAATGGCAAGGCCGGCCGAATCATATCCTCGGTACTCCAGTCTTTTTAAACCTTCAACCAGAATTCCGCTAACATTCCGCTGCCCAATGGCGCCTACGATTCCGCACATAAAATCTTTTTCCCGGGATTACTTTTTCTTCGCTTCAGGCCGCTTCCAGCCATCAATATTGAATTGTCTGCTACGGCCAAAGGCCAGCTGACCTTTTGCCACCGTCTTGGTTATAGTGGAGCCGGCGGCAATAAATCCGCCATCCTTAATTTCCAGGGGCGCAACCAGCACAGCATTTGAACCAACAAATACTTCATTGCCGATGATGGTTTTAAATTTATTCACGCCATCGTAATTACAGGTAATGGTGCCAGCACCAACGTTAACATTGTTGCCCAGCTCTGCATCTCCAACATAGGAAAGGTGGTTGATCTTGCTGCCTTCACCAACAATACTTTTCTTGATTTCAACAAAGTTGCCCAGCTTGGCCGAATCTTTTAATTCCGTGCCGGGTCTTACCCTGGCAAATGGTCCTAACTGACAATTTTTTCCAATGACCGCATCTTCTATCACGGTATATGGATGCAATTGAGTGCCTTCACCAATAGAGCAGTTTTTCAGTATGCAGCCGGCACCAATTTTTACGTGACCGGCAATATTTACTTCACCTTCAAGTATGACATTGATATCAATTTCAACATCCGCGGCAATGGTGGCATTACCTCGAATATCAAAGCGAGCGGGATCCGCCAGGCTCACTCCGTTGTTCATTAATTCATTATGCATGTTTTGCTGATATTTCCTTTCCAGTTGCGCTAGTTGTACCCGGTTGTTGATTCCTGTTATCTCCTGCTGATTGTCACAATTACTGGTAACAACGTGGCAACCATCCGCCAGAGCAATTTCAACCAGGTCGGTCAGGTAGTATTCTTTTTGTGCATTATTCGCTTCAACTTTAGGCAACCAGGCTTTTAATCGCTTCACCGGTATAGCCATAAATCCGGTGTTAATTTCGGAAATGGCTTTTTGTTTCGCGGTGGCATCTTTTTCTTCAACAATGCTCGTTATTTGACCTTCTTTATTACGAATAATTCTTCCCAATCCTTTTGGATCAGAAACATTACAGGTTAAAACGCCCATACTGTTTTCATCGACCTTGCTAAGGAGGGCTTCCAGTGTGGATTTCCTGATCAGCGGGACGTCACCATAGAGAACGAGAACCAGCGCATCATCATCAAGATAGGGCAAGGTCTGTGCGACGGCATGCGCTGTCCCGAGCTGCTCTTTTTGTAATACAAAACGGCTAGCCTGCCCCCTCAGCGTCTGTTCAACAAGCTCAGAACCGAAGCCCGTCACCACCTGAAGGTTTGCACAAGCCAGTGAATGCGCTGTATCCAGAACATGAGACAGCATTGGCTTTCCCGCCAGCCTGTGTAAAACCTTGGGCAGAGAGGACACCATTCGTGTGCCTTTACCGGCTGCCAGCACAACAACATTGAGTTTCAAAGGCATAATTTCCAGGGATTAAATTTACTTGGGTAGAATACCAAAAAAGGCAGCGAATGCTGCCTTTTTATTGAATTGCTCTTATCTACACTGACCACTTTCAGGCCTGGGAGAGAGAGGATTAACCGCCGAGCTTTTTGCGCAATTGCTGTAAGGTTCTGATTTGTGCAGCTGCATGTGCTAGCTGGGATGCAGCCTGTGCATATTCCATCTCTGCGCCCTGATTAAGAATCACTTCTTTAGCTTCTTCCATCGCTTCGATGGCATTGGCTTCATCAACGTCATCGGCTCGAACCGCAGTATCAGCAAGAATATTCACCGTTCCGGGCTGTACCTCAAGAAATCCACCCGACACATAGAAGATTTCTTCCTCACCATTTTGCATAATGATGCGAACAGGACCAGGAATCAATGCCGTGAGCAAAGGAGCGTGGCCGGGGTAAATACCCAGGTCACCCAGAGTGCCGGTGGCGGTCAAGGATTGAACACGACCTGAGAAGATCTGTTCTTCAGCACTCGCTATATCGCAATGGGTGGTCATGGCCATAATGTTAATCTCTTTTTAGTTACCTATTTTTACAGGTAGTTCCTGATCTTTCCTGATCATTCTTTTCCAGGCAGATTACATATTCTTCGCTTTTTCTACAACATCTTCAATACCGCCGACCATGTAGAACGCCTGCTCAGGCAGATCATCATATTCACCTTCCAGAATCGCTTTAAAACTGCTGATGGTTTCTTTCAGTGATACATATTTACCAGGGGCTCCGGTAAATACTTCGGCCACTGTACAAGGCTGTGAAAAGAATCTTTCAATTTTTCTGGCGCGGTTTACTGCCTGCTTGTCATCTTCTGATAACTCATCCATACCAAGAATGGCAATGATGTCTTTCAGCTCTTTATAACGCTGAAGGATAGACTGCACACCGCGGGCTACTTCATAGTGTTCCTGACCAATAACCAAAGGATCGAGCTGACGCGAAGTAGAGTCCAGTGGATCTACCGCAGGATAAATACCCAGCTGGGCAATATCACGTGACAGTACAACGGTCGCGTCAAGGTGAGCAAAGGTTGTAGCAGGTGATGGGTCAGTCAAGTCATCCGCAGGTACATATACCGCCTGAATGGAAGTAATGGAACCGGTTTTGGTAGAAGTGATTCGTTCCTGCAACTCGCCCATTTCCTGAGCCAGAGTTGGCTGGTAACCCACCGCAGAAGGCATACGACCCAACAGTGCAGATACTTCAGTTCCTGCCAGGGTATAACGGTAAATATTATCAACGAAGAACAGTACGTCACGACCTTCATCACGGAATTTTTCCGCCATAGTCAGACCTGTCAGGGCAACACGAAGACGGTTACCGGGAGGCTCATTCATCTGGCCGTATACCATCGATACCTTGGAGTTTGTAAACGTTTGAGTATCGATAACGCCCGCTTCCTGCATTTCGTGGTAGAAGTCGTTACCCTCACGAGTACGCTCACCAACACCGGCAAATACGGAAAGACCACTATGCTCGGTGGCGATGTTGTTAATCAATTCCATCATGGTTACCGTCTTACCTACACCGGCACCACCAAACAGTCCGACTTTACCGCCCTTGGCGAAAGGACATACCAGGTCGATAACCTTGATTCCTGTTTCCAGCAATTCTTCAGATGCTGCCTGTTCATCATAAGACGGTGCTTTCCGATGAATTGGCATTTTTTCTTCAGAGACGATTTCTCCACACTCATCGATAGGTTGACCCAGCACATTCATAATGCGGCCAAGTGTACCTACACCGACAGGGATGCTGATAGCTGCACCGGTATCACTGACGTTCAGTCCGCGACGCAAACCTTCAGTGGAACCCAGAGCAATAGTTCTAACAACACCATCGCCCAGCTGCTGCTGAACTTCCAGCGTAATATCGCTTGCTTCCACTTCCAGGGCATCATATACCTTGGGAACGGAATCCCGTGGAAATTCCACGTCAATTACAGCACCAATAATTTGTACGATACGACCGCTACTCATGTCCGGTTCCTCTTTAATAAATCTCTGGTTTTAACTAAAAATTATTTTCCGCTAATGGAACAAAGCTCTACTTTAAAGCGCCGCTGCACCACTAACAATTTCTGACAATTCCTGTGTAATTGATGCCTGGCGTGCCTTGTTATAAATAAGCTGAAGCTCATCCATAAGTTCGCCTGCGTTATCAGTAGCACTTTTCATGGCAATCATTCGTGCCGCCTGTTCACAAGCGTTATTTTCAACAACCGCCTGATAAACCTGTGACTCGATATACCTGGCTAACAAACCTTCCAGCAAAGCTTGAGCATCGGGCTCATAGATATAGTCCCAGTGATGTTTGAATTCATCGGACTCTTCAGCCTGCAAAGGTAACAGCTGTTCAACTTTGGCTTCCTGGGTCATGGTATTCACAAATTCGTTTGAGACCATGAATAATTTATCAATAACGCCATCGGCAAAATTATCCAGCATGACCTTAACGCCACCAACCAGATCTTCAACCTCAGGTTTGTCACCTACTCCCCTGACAGCTGCGATCACATTGCCGCCATAGCTATTGAAGAAAGCGGCGCCCTTGGAGCCAATCGCACAAATGTCAATTTCTGCACCTTCGTCATGCCAGGCTTTCATTGATTTAATCATTCTCTTGAACAGGTTAACGTTCAAGCCGCCACACAAGCCACGGTCTGTGGATACAACAATATAGCCAACCCGTTTAACTTCACGCTCTTCCATATAGATATGGCGATACTCGGGTGAAGAATGCGCCAGATGGCCTGCAACGTTTCGAATATTACGTGCATAGGGTTTGCCCAGTTCCATCCGGTCCTGCGCTTTTCGCATCTTGCTTGCCGCAACCATTTCCATCGCGCTGGTGATCTTCTGAGTATTTTTAATACTACCGATCTGATTGCGAATTTCTTTTCCTGCAGCCATTTTCTATTACCAGCTCTGTGTAGAGATGAATTTTTCCATAGCGTCTTTAAAGGCGCCCTGAATTTCTTCGTTATATTCGCCTGTGTCATTGATTTTATTCATCAGGTCGCTGTACTCGGAATTCATGTATGACAACAAGGCTGATTCAAAGTCAGCAATCTTGTTCAAATCAATTTCTTTCAAAAAGCCTTCATTGGCAGCAAACAGCACAATGCCCATTTCAGCAACTGACAGGGGTGAGTATTGTTTCTGCTTCATTAACTCAGTTACGCGCTGTCCATGTTCCAGTTGTGACCGGGTCGCTTCATCAAGGTCAGATGCAAACTGGGCAAATGCTGCCAGTTCACGATACTGGGCAAGAGCCAGACGAATACCGCCGCCCAACTTCTTGATAATGTTGGTTTGTGCCGCACCACCTACTCGAGATACTGATAGACCCGCGTTCATGGCAGGACGAATACCGGAGTTAAAGAGGTTGGTTTCCAGGAAGATCTGACCATCGGTAATAGAAATTACGTTGGTCGGAACGAATGCCGATACGTCACCAGCCTGGGTTTCAATAATAGGCAGGGCAGTCAAGGAGCCTGTTTGTCCTTTCACTTTGCCTTTGGTGAAATTTTCTACATATTCAGCATTAACACGTGCCGCTCGCTCCAGCAGACGTGAATGGAGATAGAACACATCACCAGGATATGCTTCACGACCTGGCGGACGACGTAGCAACAGGGAAATTTGACGATAGGCCCAGGCCTGCTTGGTTAAATCATCATAAATAATGAGGGCGTCCTGGCCATTATCCCGGTAATACTCACCCATGGTGCAACCGGAATACGGCGCAATAAACTGCATTGAAGCTGGATCAGAAGCGCCCGCGGCAACCACGATGGTGTGGTCCATGGCGCCATGTTCTTCAAGTTTGCGAACAACAGAGGCGATCGATGACTGTTTCTGGCCGATAGCAACATAGATACATTTAACACCTGTGTCTTTCTGGTTGATGATGGCATCAATGGCAACAGCTGTCTTACCAATCTGGCGGTCACCAATAATCAGCTCTCGCTGGCCGCGGCCAATTGGCACCATGGCGTCGATCGCTTTAAGCCCTGTTTGTACAGGTTGGGAAACCGACTGACGCGCAATTACACCAGGTGCAACTTTTTCAACAGCATCTGTCATCTTGGCATTGATTGGACCTTTGCCATCGATAGGATTACCAAGAGCATCTACTACACGTCCTTCCAATTCAGGACCAACCGGAACCTCAAGAATGCGCTGGGTACAACGACAGCTCTGACCTTCGGCAAGGCTCTGGTAATCACCCAGAACAACAGCACCCACGAAATCTCTTTCAAGGTTAAGTGCCATACCATAGATGCCGCCTTCGAATTCAATCATCTCGCCGTACATCACATCGGCCAGCCCGTGAATACGGATAATACCGTCAGACACACTGACGATAGTTCCTTCAGTACTCGGCTGGGCTGAGACATCCAGGCTTTCAATGCGCTGTTTAATAATTTCG
>Ga0255752_10007029_pt1 | contig 10406 bp, 8 predicted proteins | sample 011ome_25_FD_179952 | JGI IMG/M metagenome (GOLD analysis project Ga0255752, IMG submission 179952) | Coastal salt marsh microbial communities from the Groves Creek Marsh, Skidaway Island, Georgia - 011512CT metaG (version 2) | ecosystem: Environmental > Aquatic > Marine > Intertidal zone > Salt...
CTGGACCCCCCCTGTAGACATGGGCCTTGCTCATGACATGGCACGCTATCCCCTTTGCCCTTCACCCCCTGATATGAACCGCCTGGAAACCCATGGTCTGAATATCCGTGCTACCGGCGCGAATCAGGCTACACTTTATGCGGTAGCCCATGGAGCGCGCGAATCTATTGAAGTCTATGAAGTGGATACAGCCAGTGGAATGCCGAGATTGACCTGGAAGGGCTGCGTTCTTATGCCAGACAGTCTGGCGGCTAACAGCGTTGCCTCGTTTGCTGATGGCACACTGGTGGCCACGGTATTATTGATGCCGGGTAAATCCTTTGCTGATTCCGTCGCCATGCGTCCTACTGGCGCTGTATTTAAATGGGTTCCTGGAGAGAGCGACTTTGTGCTCATGGAAAATAGTGAATTGCCAGGCAACAATGGCATTGAAGTGTCCGCTGACGGCAGTGAGATCTTCGTGGTCTCTTCCGGTTTTCAGACCATCGTCGCTTTTTCCAACAGCAATCCCGTTCGACAGCTGCGTACCACCAAACAATTGCCTATTACGCCGGATAATGTGCATCTTGGGGCCAATGGCATGCTGCTTACCGGCGGCATGAAAAATGATGTCCCGGCCTGTGGCGGCGCTCCCGGCCCGCAACATGACCTGGCGGCATTGGGAAGCTGTCCACGCGGCTCCATTGCCATAGCTATTGATCCCCTCACCATGGAGGACCGGGTCCTGGTGGAAACCCCGACGATCCCCGCATTCAGTAATGCAACGATGGTCTTGGATACAGGAAATCGCTACTGGTTTGGCACCTTTAATGGTAACCGAATTGCCTATGTGGGCAAGTAAGGATAAGTAAGAAAAGGAAAATTTCGGTCAAAAAAAACCCTCATACCTGACAGGTATGAGGGTTTTTGTTTGGCGTCCCCTAGGGGTTTCGAACCCCTGTTGCCGGGATGAAAACCCGGTGTCCTAGGCCTCTAGACGAAGGGGACTAAAACTAGTTTGTTATGAGTGGTGGAGCCAAGCGGGATCGAACCGCTGACCTCAACACTGCCAGTGTTGCGCTCTCCCAGCTGAGCTATGGCCCCGCTTTTTGCTACTTACTTCACTCATAACTGCCATCATTGCCGATGACATTTGCCGTCACGGAACGGCAAAGACGCGCATTTTAGGGATGCCCCCCGGATGTGTCAAGAAGTTTAGGGTTTATAAGGGCTTGAGAGGCTTTTTATTCACTCTCAATGACTTACCTGACGCTCGCTCCTTGTAACTTGAGACTTGTGACTAGATCCCCAAGGATCTGTAATCGCTTTCCAGTCTCTTCGCTCCCTTCTTGGATACGCCCCCCAATACCTCAATAGCATGACGCAGGCGCGCGCGGGTCATGTCCTTGCCAATTACGGCAATAGAATCAATGACCGAGGTGGAAACAGAGGTTCCGGCAATGGCAATAAACACTGGAAACAGGAAATCACGGATCTTGAGCTCCATTTTCTCCGCCATGCCCATTAACAGGGTTTCAATACGATCTCGATGCCATTCCGGCAAGGTTTCGATGGCCCAGGCAATGAACTGCAGGATTTTGACGCTGTCTTGAGCACTGACTTTCTTATGCTCGAAGTCCGCGAGGGTAATTTTGGGTAGTCCGCTGATAAAAAAACCGGCAATGGGGGCTACATCACTAAAAAGCTCCACCCTTTGCTTGATCAGGGGAATAATCTGATGCATGGTCGCCGGGTCAAAGGCCCATTCACCAAAACGCTGCATAAATTCCTCATCCGAAAGCTTTTCACGCAGATAGCGGCCATTGAGCCAGTCCAGCTTTTCTGTATCAAATACAGGTCCACCCAGGGAAACCCGATTGATATCAAAATTGGCAATCATGTCTTCCACCGAAAATAATTCTTCGCCATCAGGCATCGACCAACCCATCATGCCCAGATAATTGACCACGGCTTCGCTGAGGTAGCCCATTTTCTGGTAGTAACCAATACTGGTAGGATTCTTGCGCTTGCTGAGCTTGCTCTTGTCTGCGTTGCGCAGCAATGGCATATGAATTAATACCGGTGGTTCCCAGCCAAAGTATTCATACAGTTTCAAATGTTTCGGCGCGGAGGTAATCCACTCCTCACCACGAATCACATGAGTAATCTGCATCAGGTGATCATCCACCACGTTTGCCAGATGGTAAGTGGGCAGACCATCGGATTTCATCAGCACCTGCATATCAATCTGATGCCAGTCGATCTCGATATCACCACGCAGCATGTCGTTGACGATACACTTGCCATCCGCAGGCACCAGCATACGAATAACGTGAGGCAAATTGGCGGCCAGTCGTTGCTGCACATCCTTTTCGTCAAGGGTCAGGCAATGGCCGTCATAGCCCGGCTGGATCTTTTCTTCCTGCTGTTTGCGTCGCAGTTCTGTCAGGCGCTCTTCGGTGCAAAAACAGGGAAAAGCATGATCCTCGTCAACCAGCTTCTTTACGTGCTCCTTATAAATATCACTGCGCTCACTCTGGCGGTAAGGGCCGAAATCCCCTCCCTTGTCCGGGCCTTCGTCCCAATCCAGGTGCAACCAGCGCAGAGAATCGAGAATGTCCTGCTCCGATTCCCTGGTACTGCGAACCTGATCGGTATCTTCAATACGCAGAATAAACTTGCCGCCCATCTGTCGAGCAAAGCACATATTGAACAGCGCGATATAGGCGGTACCTACATGGGGATCGCCAGTGGGTGATGGTGCAATTCGGGTTCTGACTTGTGTCATGGTTTAATTTCTTTAGTTATTACGATTACAGCCCAACATAATCAGGCTTCTATTCAAGCTCATCAAGCTCATCAAGCTCATTTTGTCCGATGATGGTCTGAGGCCTTATTCGACCGGCAGAGACTAAAAGCGCTTTCACTTAAGAAGTATTGTTTCCAGCCACGGCATCGTTCAGTGTGGCATGGAAAAATGACCGCTTCCATTGTGAAGAAAGACGCGATTATACGCAGGTTGTCTTTATGAAGCATCCGCCCCGGCTTCCTTACCTTCGAGTGCGAATTTGAACTTTAGTCATCTGTAACCGACTTGCGCTGCTGCTTGATCAGTCCACGTTTGGTTTTACTGTCCAGCCGTTTTCTCACTGAAGATTTTTTGGGTCGGGTAGCGATACGTTTTTTGGGGACGACCAGCGCCTGCCTGATGATCGCCTTCAAACGTTCAAGCGCTTCATCCCTGTTGCGCAATTGACTGCGCTCTTCCTTGGCCTTGATAACCAGCACACCGTCTTTGGTGATACGGGTATCCGCCATGCGCAATAGTCGCTGTTTTACTTCCCGTGGCAAGGACGAGGTTGTGATATCGAAACGCAGCTGAATTGCGGTATTGACCTTGTTAACATTCTGTCCGCCAGGCCCCTGTGCCAAGGTGGCATTGAATTCCACTTCATGATCACTCAGACGAATATTGGGGGCGATATAGATCATTATAAAAAGTCACACCTTACAAGTCTCAAGATACTGGAGTTAAAAGCTTGCCCCTTGCTTCTCACTCTTAGCTATTCTCTTCGATGAAACGTTTTAGCTGGGGCGCCAGCTGGTCGTCTTGCAGGCCTAGATAGAGCGCTGCCGACAGATGATTTTGTCCCAACAAAAAAATATGACTGGGCAATGTTTCCTCATCTTTACAGGAGTACCACCATTTACTGAGGAACTGAATTGTTTGTGCCTGAAATTTAGCCGGATCATATTCAGCCATGGTAACGAGCAACGGCACACCAGCCTTGACCATGCCTTTCAGTGCAGAGCGTTCTTCATATAAAAGCTCATCATCACCCATATATGCCAGTTCCATTGGCGTGGTAGGCATGGCTTCAAAGTCATAGACACCTGACAACAAAATAGCGCCGGCAAGTCCATGATCAGCAGCATCATAAATTTCAGGATGTGCAATATAGCCTGCCGCATGCGCGCCGCCAGCGGACTGTCCCATTAAAAAAATCCTGTCTGCATCAAGACCATAGTCCTTGCCATTTTTTTGGATAAATTCCACGGCCGCGCGAATATCTTCAATCCCGGCAGGCCAGGGATTCGCGGGTGCCAGACGATAGGTCATATTGACACCGGTAAAACCGTTTTTTACCGCCCATGCCCCAATGTTGGAATAAAACGGGCTGCCCTCGGTATGTTTATCGCCAGCGATAAAGCCACCACCATGGACGAACAGTAATACCGGTTTAATTTCCTTACTACCTTCATCGGTAAACACATCCAGGCGATGCCGGTCATTTTCACCGTACTGCAAATCGCGCGTAACTTTTATGCCGTCCAGCATGGAACTGTCTATCAGTGGTTCAATAATGTCACGGGTAGCCTTCAAGGTTTCCGGATTGATCTCACGACCGAGAGCTTTTATCTTTGCCGCATACCCTAAAAAATTCATAACCTTATTACCTGTATTAATCCTGCTTTTGAAACTTATAACTTATGCCTTGTAACTTGTAACTTGTAACTTGTAACTTGCAACTTGTGACTAGCAACTTGTAACCATCATTCTTTTTCCGCCAAAGCCTGCAAGGCGTCGCCATCAACCCGATAGATTCGCCAGTCACTCATCTCACGCGCCCCAAGGGATTTATAAAATTCGATTGAGGGAGTATTCCAGTCCAGCACACTCCATTCAAAACGACCGCAGTTATTAGCGGTAGCAATTTTCGCGATATGAATGAGCAGCGCCCTGCCCGCCCCCTTGCCCCTGTGCTCGGGAGACACATACAGATCTTCCAGATAGATTCCGTACTTCCCCAGCCAGGTAGAATAGTTGAAAAAATAAATGGCAAAACCTACAGCCTGACCATCAATCTCGCAGATCAGGCAAAACGCTTTTGCATCAGCTTCAAACAGCGTGTCCTGAATCATGGCAGCATTGGTTTCCACTTCATGGGCCAGCTTTTCATAAATGGCCAGCTCATTGATGAAGTGAAGAATCTGCGGTGTGTCTGCAGGAGTGGCTTCGCGAACCAGGAGTTTAGTCATTTCGATAATAATGCAATATCAGTTTGGCTGCCTATTATAGGTAAGCACGGCCTTGAGCTAAAGGCCTGAGGCCTGAGCCCAAAGCAGGCACATACGACCTTACCCGACCGGGTACTTGTAACTTGTAACTTGTGACTTGCAACTTCCCTATTGCCAGGCCAACTTGTCATGCAATCGCACCACATCACCGACGATAATCAAGGTTGGTGCCTTGACTTCTTCACTGGCAATGATAGCCGGCAAGGTTGCCAGCGTACCGATGAACACTTTCTGCGAAGGCGTCGTGCCCTGCTGGATTAACGCGATTGGTTTGTCTGCAGTCATACCATGATTGATCAGCTCCTGACAGATGATGGGCAAGCTCACCAGCCCCATATAGAACACCAGGGTCTGCTCGGCTTCTTCTGCCAGGTTTTTCCAGTCCAGATCGCAGGTATCATTTTTTAAATGACCGGTAACGAAACGCACCGATTGCGAATAATCACGATGGGTCAATGGAATTCCGGCATAGGCTGCACAACCGGAAGCGGCCGTAATACCCGGTACCACCTGAAACGGAATTCCTGCGGCAGCCAGTTCCTCGATTTCCTCGCCACCGCGTCCGAAGATAAAGGGATCGCCACCCTTCAGGCGTAACACCCTTTTGCCTTCCTGCGCCAAACTCACCAACAGCTTGCTGATATCCTGCTGCGCCATCGTGTGTTGCTTGCGCTGTTTGCCCACATGAATTTTTTCTGCGTCCTGACGCGTCATGTTAAGTATTTCTTCCGAGACCAGGCGATCAAATAACACCACATCTGCCTGTTGCATAAGTCGCAGAGCACGAAAGGTCAGCAGATCAGGATCACCCGGTCCGGCACCCACCAGATAGACTTCACCAGCGGTGGCAATATGATCAGCCTGTTCCAGCGCTTCATCGAGCAATTGTTCCGCCTTGTCTTTCTTGCCCGACATCATTTGTTCGGCAACCGGCCCGCTCATTACCGATTCCCAAAAGCGCATACGCTGATTCATGGAGGGAATAGTCTTTTTCACTTTCTCACGATAGTTACCCAGCAAATCAGCCAGATTCCCAAAGCCCGAGGGGATATAGGTTTCCAGACGCGAACGTAAAAGACGTGCCAGTACCGGCGAATTACCCCCACTGGAAACAGCTACTATCACCGGAGAGCGATCAACAATCGAAGGGAAAATAAAGTCACACAGGGCCGGATTATCCACCACATTAACCGGCACACAGCGTTGACGTGATTCTTCATAGACCTGCAGATTGACTGCATTGTCATTGGTTGCTGCGACAACCAGTCTGACGCCGTCAATATGTTCAGGCTGGAAACGTGTATGAAGCACTTCATGGGGAGATTCGCTGAGTGTTTGCGCCAGTGCAGGATCCACTGTGTCTGCTACCAGACGCACACCGGCGCCAGCACGCAGTAGCATGGCTACCTTGCGTGTGGCAACCTGACCGCCACCAACCACCAGAACCTTCTGGTCCTGGAGACGCAACATAATTGGCAGATAATCCATCGTTATGTGAAGTGGTCAGCAATCAGACTTAGACGGATGGCTTCAGAATGGAACCAATACCACCCATATAAGACTGCAATACATTCGGTACCGTAATACTGCCGTCTGCATTCTGATAATTCTCAAGCACGGCGATCAGGGTCCGCCCTACCGCCAGCCCGGAACCATTAATGGTATGCATCAATTCCGGCTTGCCGGTTTCCGGGTTGCGCCAGCGCGCCTGCATACGGCGGGCCTGAAAATCACCAAAATTACTGCAGGATGAAATTTCCCGGTAGGCATCCTGTCCGGGTAGCCAGACTTCCAGATCATAAGTGAGTTCAGCTGAAAAGCCGAGATCACCACCGCACAACACAACAGCGCGATATGGCAGCCCAAGCTTCTGCAGGATAGCTTCGGCATTCAGCGTCAGCTCTTCATGGGCCGCCTTTGAGTCTTCAGGTTTTACCAACTGCACCAACTCAACCTTTTCAAACTGGTGCTGACGAATCATGCCCCGGGTATCTCTGCCATAACTTCCCGCCTCACTGCGAAAACATAGTGAATGACAGGCAAATTTCATTGGCAATAAATTAGCATCGACAATCTCGTCACGGACAAAATTGGTAACCGGCACTTCAGCCGTAGGGATCAGGTAAAAACCACGTTCATCGGTAAGTTTGAACAGATCTTCTCCAAACTTCGGCAACTGGCCAGTGCCATAGGCGGAGTCCCCATTAACCATATTGGGGACATTAACTTCAGTATAACCATGCTCGCCGGTATGCGTATCGAGCATGAACTGCACCAGAGCACGATGCAGTTTCGCGATTTCGCCTTTCATTACCACGAAACGGGAACCGGTAATCTTTACAGCTGTTTCAAAATCCAGCCCCCCGGACTGCTCTCCCAGCTCAACATGATCTTTCGGCTCAAAATCAAATTGCCTGGGTTCGCCCCAGCGACGTATCTCCTGATTATCCTCTTCCGTGGTGCCTGCTGGAACTGCCCCCGCAGGAATATTGGGAATCCCATACAACAGGTCATCGAATTCCTCGGTAAGCGTATCCAGTGCAGCCTTACGGGATTCAAGATCGCTCTTCAGGTTTTCCACTTCCGCCAGCAATGGCGCAATGTCTTCCCCTGTAGCCTTGGCCTTGCCAATATTTTTGGAACGGGTGTTACGTTCATTCTGCAGACTTTCAGTTTCTACCTGCAGACTCTTGCGTTGTTCTTCCAGCGCTTTGACTTTTTCAATATCAAGGCTATAGCCCTTTTTTTGCAACAGGCCGGCAACAGTTTCAGGCTCCGTACGAACCCACTTCGGATCTAGCATTTGACTTCCAGTTTGTAGTTAAGCGATTAAAGAATTTTAGATTTATAAATTATTGGTGTAGACGATCGCATTCAAAAAAACACTCTCGAAAACATCAGGCCAAGCCAGGCGGCAATTATACAGACCAACACGCTACTCAGCACATAGGTAATTGCAGAGGCGATTTGACCCTGCTCCAGCAGACCAATGGTGTCCATGGAAAAAGTCGAGAACGTCGTAAAGGCGCCAAGAAAGCCTACGCTAACCAGGCCACGCATTTGCGGCCCTACTTCACTGCGCTCGGTGATCAGAACGAAAGCGATGCCAATCAGGAATGAACCCGCGATATTGACTGTCAGAGTAGCCCAGGGAAATTTACTTTCGCTGGCCTTAAGAAAGGCGTTATACACCCAGTAGCGGGACATGGCACCAATTGCGCCACCGCATGCAACTGCCAGATAGGTCATTGAATATACCTGTGTTGTGGTTTATCAGTCATAGCGTTTATCCGGACTTGCCTCGTCGAGACTACGAAAATAATCCAGCTTTTCGCGTATTTTATCTTCAAGTCCCCGGTCAGTGGGAAAATAAAAACGACTGTCTTTTAATTCCTCCGGGAAATAATTTTCACCGGCGGCATAAGCGCCGGGTTCATCATGGGCATAACGGTATTGCCTGCCGTAATCCAGACTTTTCATCAGTTGTGTTGGAGCATTGCGCACATGGATGGGAACATCAAAGGCCGGTGTTGCCTTTACCGTTTCCATAGCCTTGTTGAAAGCGCTATATACAGCATTACTTTTTGGGGCGCAGGCCAGAAACACCAGCGCCTGGGCTATCGCCAGTTCGCCTTCCGGACTGCCAAGGCGCTGCTGTACATCCCAGGCATTCAATGCCAGTTGCAAGCCCCGTGGATCAGCATTACCAATATCCTCACTGGCCATACGTACCACGCGCCGTGAGATATACAGGGCGTCACAGCCGCCATCAAGCATGCGGCATAGCCAATACAGGGCCGCATCCGGTGCCGAACCACGGACCGCCTTGTGCAGGACCGATATTTGCTCGTAAAAGGAGTCACCGCCCTTGTCAAAGCGCTTGCTGTTTCCCTGTAGCAATTGCGCCAGAGCATCATCGCTCAGGCCAAGCTGCCCCCGCTCATCTTTCTCAAACAGGTCCTGAGCTACTTCCAGCAGGTTCAGTACACGCCGTGCATCACCATCTGCAGCGCTGGCAATAAGTGTTTTTTGCTCCTCAGTGAGCGCTATAGGCAGCTTGCCTAGTCCTCTTGTCCTATCCGCCAGTGCCGTTTCCATTATATTGACCAGCGCGGCATCATCCAGGCTTTTCAGCACGTAAACCCGCGCTCTGGATAACAGGGCATTGTTCAGTTCAAAGGAAGGATTCTCTGTGGTGGCGCCGATAAAGGTAACTGTGCCCTCTTCAATATGCGGCAAGAAGGCATCCTGCTGACTTTTGTTAAAGCGGTGCACTTCATCCACAAAAAGGATAGTACGACGACCGCGCATATCGCGCTCCTGTTTCGCCTGATCAATGGCCTGGCGTATTTCCTTCACGCCACTCAAAACCGCAGAGATGGATTCCAGATGGGCATCACAGGCACTGGCTATTATTCTGGCCAACGTGGTTTTGCCGGTACCCGGTGGCCCCCAGAGAATCATTGAATGCGGTATACCTGAGGCAACCGCCTCATAAAGTGGCTTACCCGGCGCAATGATATGGTCCTGCCCGGCAAATTCATCCAGGGTGCGTGGACGCATGGCCGCTGCCAGTGGCTGGTAGCTGTCATCTTGCTGAAACAGGGAGAGGCTCAAGGCTGGAGCAGGCTAAAAGCCGGTATTGTCGATAACTTCCAGATTATCAACATCAGCTGGCATCTGGAAAATAAAAACGGCAGGATCAATGGCTTCATTAGCACGCACATTGCTGAACGTGAGACTGGTTTTCTGCCCCAGGCTGTCTTCAAACTGCATTTCAGTCAGGGTGCTGTCAACAAAGGACAGGCTCAGACGCTCAAACAGACTGTCGGGTGCTTTCGGGGTCAGGATAAAGCGCTGCACACTGCCATAATCCATGGCGGCGGAGGCAATGTTGTAGGAATCAGCGATAGCCGCGGCTTCACCATTAAGCAGCAATACCGGCGTGCGGCTGATATCGTTATTGAAGGCATCGATACTCACCTGCTCCAGATCATGTTCGTAACGCCAGATGCGGCTGCCGTCTGTGAGCATCAACTCCTTATAGGGAGACACAATTTCCCAGCTTACCTTATAGGGCTTCTCCATGATCAGGCGGGCAACAGACTCCTGAATTTCACGGCCAGCCTGGTCCAGTGTCAGCACTTCGACCTGTGCCTGCAGGGTTTTCGTCTCCTGCAGGATCGCTGCCAGGGCATTGGCGGCATCAAGATCAGCATTTGCAGCGCCTTTCTGGGCCATAACGAATCCCGATGAAAGGCACAATGCTGTCAGCATCAGGAATATGCGTGTATACCCGGAAGTAATCATATGCTCAAACTGGCCCTTGCAGAATAATATTCTACTTT
>Ga0255752_10007030_pt1 | contig 10406 bp, 19 predicted proteins | sample 011ome_25_FD_179952 | JGI IMG/M metagenome (GOLD analysis project Ga0255752, IMG submission 179952) | Coastal salt marsh microbial communities from the Groves Creek Marsh, Skidaway Island, Georgia - 011512CT metaG (version 2) | ecosystem: Environmental > Aquatic > Marine > Intertidal zone >...
ATTGCTTCAGGGATGCCTGTAATTAATAGTTCACGTTGAGCAGCTGTTAAGTTTGGTAATGCCACTTGAATGTGTGTACCAAGTTCCCAAGCAGCTAAGCCTTCTGCATCAACTGTTAGTTCGTGCGTATGGCCAAGAACATCACGAATTACTATTGTAACTTCTTGTTCAAGGCCATTAAAGTGTTTGATGTAGTATGGAACTCTCATTCTTCTAGTGCTTTAGAAATTAATTCTATCAGCACATCCGATTCTTCCATCAGACATCTTTGCGGAAAATTATCGGTATTAGGAGTGAATACCTCCCAATAAGGCTTTTCCATAATGCCAAGCATGTCGTATCCATCTAAGTATACGCTGGCATATTTGTCTTCTTTTACTACTACAAATCTAACTATTGCACCTCCGGATGGTGGCAACATATGTATTTGCCAATCGCTAGGAAATGCAAGTGGTGGAATAAGTCCAGACCATTTATCTGCTTCCATCACCCTGTCATAGTTAATAACAGTGGCTGTTCGTTCTGCAATTTTTGAATTCTTCATAAGTTATTGATGTTTATTAATGTTCGATAAAAGAGCAGTTTGTCTACATGCTCAGGTATACGACGAATATCACGTCCTTTCTTCTTGTAGCGGATGACGGAATCGAACCATCGACCTCAAGGTTATGCGCCTTGCGAGCTACCACTGCTCTAATCCGCTTAAATATATTGGTTGAGGGAAGCCACCACAGCCTCCCTCGCCAAACCAATAAACCGAGCAGTATTTGATCTGCTTACTCAGGCAGTAATAATTAATCCTCCTTAAGACGTTTTAAGAAATCTTCTTCGTCTGGTATAAGATCTGAATCATCCTCATAATCATCATCGATTAATTTAGCAGCTGTACTAGAGTTAATAACTGCTACGTCTCCTCCTGGGTTATAAATAGTATGATTAGGATTAGTAGTATATACATGTACTATTCCATTGTCACCATAGTAGTCGTTACATAGTTGTTGAGCTGCATACTCATTCTTAAAAGTATACTCCGTTCTTGAACCGTAGCAATATAATACTGCTTCGTATTTGTATCCGTCAGAATACTCAGTTGCTTTTTGTTTTAAATCAGAAAGTTTATTTTCTAACTCTTTGATTTCTTTTAGTAATTCCTTCACGATAATTGGTTTTAATTAATGATTCGATATAAAAGCAGTTTAGGACTGCATGCTTAGGCAGCGTTACTCAGTTGTAACTCTCATGTACTCACCGTCACTATCTAGGACCATCACGTGTACGGTATCGAGCTTCCCCCTAGGATGTTAAGATTAATAAAATAAATTTATGCCACTCTGCGTTTCTCATCTTGGGGTTGTGACCAAGCAATGCTCGCATTAACAAAACAGTTGTAGCCCCACACTTTTTTTCGTGGATTCTTGCTGTCATCTAAGTGACAGTAGGTTTACAGGAAGTAACCTTGGTACCTTAGGCTAATCCAACTACAACTGTTATACTAATAATAATACACAACTATCAACTCAAGTAAAGTCTTGCACTCTTCTTCAAGAGCACTGCCCCTACGGCACGTTGTGTATTTTGCAACGTCTTTTTAAGTTACACATTGCCTGCGTTGCTTCAGCGTTGTGGAAGGTTTTATGACACCTACAAACAGATTAAACAAAAACAAAACTCTCACAAGGTTGCAATCCTTGAACTTATTAGCAATCCCTGAAACACGCTACTAAGGATACACTAAATGTATCTTGTTCCACTCAGAATTAACTCATTGCTTAGGAAGCAGTCACCTTCCATTCCTGCAAATTGGATGAGAGTTTTGTTAATAAATAAGGCTGAGTATTATGACCTTTAACCCTGTGATTCTATGTAGTTTCCCACACAAATACACACTTGTATTTCTACAAGTACACAGGATGTTCACAAGTTAAGGTGCTTGCCACCACTACTATGAGAGTTATAACCTCCTTTTCCATCCAACCCCTGTGCCCAGGTTAACAGACTGCCGTCTGTTGGTATGAATGTAATCATTCGATTTACTTTAAGCCTTGCGAGCTTTAAGCATGTGCATATTACAGCACAATAAGAACATTGTGTTCCCATAGTTCTCTTCTCTTTTGCTTTTTACCTTGTTAATAAAATGCTGGAACGATGAACGAAGTGCGAAGAGATTGTACAACATGCTACCTTTTGGGTAGTTTAGTTGTCAACTCCGTTCTGCTTTTGACTGCCAAGTCTACTTACTGTAATTGAACGTGAACACAACATTTCTGTTAGCATTCTGCATCAATTACTAATAACAGATCCCTGGTTGGCAACCAGTACTACTGTTATCTAACTCTGTTCTTGTTGTGATTTCTCACTCAACACCATTTCCATCTGGTGTTTATACCTCTTTTACCCTGTAGGGCCATTCCAAGATATAAATACAAAGTTACCTTTCAGTGGCGTGCATACACACGGCCTACAGCTTACATTTAGGCTGTAGACTTTATCCCATCGCTGGATTATCCTATGGTCACGAAGGCTGACCTGTTATTTCAGTAACCATATAAAATGGCTTAACGTACACGCCATGCATATTTCAATGCTGAGGGCAATAACAATGTGTACTTATCAAGGAAGAGAGCAACTGCAGTGCTCAAATCCTTGGACATACATTCAGGTATGTCAGCCTACTTGGTCTTGTAACTATACTGGACCAACCCACGCCAGCAACTTACTGGATAGTGCTTACAATTTATTAATCGGAGTGTAGCACGAAAGCCGATTCAGATTACCTACGTATCATAACACCTGTGGTTTCAAGATTATACTTCTTGTGTTCTACATGGTCGTCATAAGATGACCACACAGCTATAGTTAAGCCAATAGTCACAAAACCTGAGAACACCACAAATCCACTTCGAAGTATGTCTCCAAAGTCTGAGTATGATAGTAATGCAACAACAAGAGATGCCATTGCATGAATAGCTAGAAAGCTAGCTAAGAACAAAGCAACCAGGCATACATACCTGGCTGCGCATTTGAACACAAACATTATCATGATGCTAAATCTGTTTTATCAGATGATAGCTCATTTTGCAATGTTTTAACGTACTTGACGTTATACTCATTAGCCTCAACAGCAGAGTTTATAAGAGCATTATGAGTATCTCTCATTCCTCTTCTTGTCTTGTAATCCACAGACATTTTAGAGAAAGACATTTTTCTCGTCAAATCATCCATAGAGCCCGCTAGACTTCTAGTTAAACTTTGCAAATTGTCGATGACATTAGCTTGAGTTTCAATAATGCTTCTGCATTCTTTCAACTCATCTTTAAGGGCAGTAATAATACTTTCCATTGGTCTTGGCGTGCGGTGTTATCCTCTTGCACTCTTGAGTTTGTGATAGTAGTTGTGTTATACTATCAGATTAAAGAAAAATGATTGGCTTGGTAAAAGGGACAATTCCACGGCGAGAGATAGTGTTATGCACACAGTCTCTCACCGTAATGAATGTCCGCCCACCCCGCCGGGGAAATAGGATAGGGCGCGTTAGCGCCCGTATCCTTAGGACTCTTCGTCTTCAGTGTTAGCTGAGGCAAAGAGTGCGTCGAGGTCCACACGCACAAGCTTGTGGTCCATATTGAGGTATGCGAAAGGTCCATTTCCGTTATCTTTGATACGGATATGGTCTTTCCATTCCTTGCCAAGCTCGATGATTTCATCGGGCTCAGCAAGGAGAATTATGGTAGCGCCGGTAGGTGCTACTAATACTAAATCGTCTCCTGACTGAGTTAGTATATACTTGCTGTAAATGCTTTTTGGCTTCACGGACAAAGTATTTGGTAGTTAAACGAAAGGCATTTTGGCAATGCCGGGGACCGTTTGGTCTCCTGCACTTAGTGGGGGTCGTTGTGTGTGTAGGTACACACGTTCACAAATCCCCCAGAAAAAAAATTTTTTCCCCAGAAATTTTTTGCAGGAAATATGACTAGATTATCTTTGCATGTCTATGACCGATGATTTTAAATTAAGTGACGACTTCCAAGACTTTGTTGACGAACTTACGAGTGACGAAAAGAACGATAACGCTCAATGCTCCATTGATAATCCAGATTGTGAAAACTGCGGTAGTTAGGAGTTTGTAAATTTTTATATCTTTACCATCAGAAGCACACAGAAATGTGTATCACCCCAGAGGGCCAAAAGGTAGTTATGGGGTCAGACGTTGGATTGTAGTCCCTAAATAAGGGATAGAGTTTTCTCCAATAGCTTCGAAAAGAGAGGATATAGCCTGTAGTTGGGGCACATTGCACACAGGTAGGTGCGGTGAATTAACACTAGTTTTAGTGTCCCTAGGTAACCAGAAATGGTAGCACTGCTAAAAGGTGAAGTTCCGATCGAAATACAAATTCCCTAAGGGGAAGGTGTATCTAAACGGGTAGAGATGAGATTATCTATTGTATCGCGTATAGCGCTAGGTATTGCAATTGCAATTATGCTAGCGTTTTTTAGTTACCAGACGGCTCTTATGATCGGCTATGCAGAATTAACAAGGCAGAGTGTGATTATAGGATGGGCGGCTGTAGTACTTTTTATGCCATTTTTTTTCTACACTGTTGTAGAGTTTGTCAGGAGAGTTAGGTATAAGCTGCAGAGTATTGATGATACCCTAGCGGCTATTGATAAGTCCAATGCTCTTGTTGAGTTTGACAAGGCCGGGGTTATTATTTCTTGTAATGAGGTGTTTTGTAAGTTGACTGGGTACCAAGAGGAGGAGATTATTGGTATGTCCCACAGGATATTTATGCCTAAGCATATTGATAAGGCAGCCTACAGTTCTTTTTGGTATGACTTGAGTAAAGGCAAGGTAAAGAGCGGTGAGTTTCTACGAGTGGATAAGGATGGTAATGATATTTGGATTTACGGTAACTACAATCCTATTATGAATCCTTATGGAGAGGTGTACAGGATTCTGAAGATTGCATCTGATATTACTGAGTCAAAAGAGATTGAGGAAGAGATGCATAAGAAGAATGGATACCTGGAGCATGCGGCCAAGATCCTACGTCACGATATGCACTCTGGGATTAACACCTATATTCCTAGAGGCTTGAGCAGTTTGAAGCGTAGACTGACAGAAAAGCAAATAGAAGATCTAAAAATTACAGCCCCCTTGAGAATGATACAGGAGGGACTAAACCACACACAAAAAGTATACACTGGCGTAAAAGAATTCACTAACCTAGTAAAGGAAGATGCACAACTTGATATGCAGCTTGTAAATGTGAAGGATATTCTTAAAAACTATCTATCTTCAACATCTTACAGTAAGCAGGTTGTAATCAAGGACTTGGGAGAACTAGAAATTAACCCTGCACTCTTCTGTACTGCTGTGGATAACTTGATTCGGAATGGATTAAAGTATAATGATAGCGGTACGAAAAAAGTAACGATCTTTAGAGTTGAAAATACTATTGCTATCCAGGACAATGGGACTGGTATAAGTCAAGAGGATTTTTTAAGACTTTCTCAGCCGTATACCCGCGGCAACACTAAACATAAAGGCACCGGATTAGGATTAAATATCTGTGTAGCTATTATTAAGGAGCATGGGTTTACAATGAGGGCTGAGAAACTAGAGAATGGTACAATGATGATAATAAAATTGAAATGATAGATAGTATACTACTAGTTGATGATGAGGATCTCTTCCACTTAGTTTTTGAGGATGCGTGCAGCCTCCTTGATATGACATTAAGCTTACAAGCCCTAGACAGTTCAGATGAAGCAGACAAATTATTTAAGAAATGGTTTGTTGAGGGCCCTATCGACGAAAGACCAGAGTGTGTATTCGTGGACCTCAACATCATTGGTTCAAGCTTTGACGGCATTGAGCTTATCAGAAAGATAAACACAGATTATGGAAACGGGGTGGTAATCGGTATTATCTCTAGCTCTGATGACAACCAAGAGATAGAAAAGGCCAAAGCTGTAGGTGCGCAGTTTTGGATCATCAAGAGTGATGAGATAGAGCCACGCCTTGAGGAGTTTGTCAAGGACTACGAAGGTTACAAGAACAAAGAAAATCCGTTCAAAGTGTACAAATGATAACTTCTAAAGACACGGTAGAGGAAGCATTGCGTAAAGCAAAAGCTAAGAAGGTTTACTTGGAGGGGAACTTTGTAAAGATACTTTCAAAAACTTTACCTGCCGATGTCAAGGAGTATGTTGAAGAGTGCAAAGCTAGGGATAAAAATGCCCGGAGAAAAAGACTTGATGTTACTAAGCAAGTACAAGCTCAGAACAAGGAGCTTGAAGAAGCGGCCACAGTAAACAAAGCTCTTGTTATAGAGCTGCAAAATGAAAAGGATGAAGCGGAGAAACTAAGGGATAAAGCTGTAGAGGACCTAGATGTATTGCAAAAACGTACACAATTTGAGCTTGTAGGCCAGATTGTTAGAGTAGCATTAGTTATTATTGTAAGTGTAGGTATTGTAAGCACTACTATGTACTTGGTTGGTCTTATGATGAACCGGGATACAACTTTGCTTGGAAATGCATGGACTAATTTGATAGGTATCCTCCTTACCAATAGCTTCAGCATCATAGGAACAATAATGGGAGTGAAGTATGCCACAGGAGAAGGTAAGTAGTTGGGGAGATAGCGTTAGGACTTGGGCAAGCGGTTACAAGGATAGCGTAGCTGTTGATTATGATGCATCTCAAATGCGTTACATTTATGTACACAAAGACCATGCGGATAGCTGGAAAGGCGGGGTAGAAGACAAAGCTAATCTAGCAACTGCTAATTGGCAGTATTGGATGGTCCCTACATTCTTTGCTATCATGGCAACTCTAATCATATTTGCGTTTATACTCTACAGGGACAATAACAAGGCCCTAAAAGAAACTCCTAAAGAGAGTATTCTATCTAGAATCAAGAAAAGCGTTTAGAAATCTTATATTTTTCTTGTAAGTGTAAAATATATTATTATAACTTTGCTTATAACTAAATTTATAGGCAATGGCAGACGCTAAATTAGACTTTCAACCGTACGGAGGATGGGTAATACTACCTAATCCAGCAGCAAAGAAGCGAGACTCAGGTATTATCTTAGAAGACGACGTAGCAAACAAGTTACGTACTAACGTTTTAGAGGTATTGGCCGTAGGTCCAGACTGTAGGCAGACTCAAGTTGGGGATACTGTTATGGTAGATCCATCTTCAGAGGCAATGATTGTACATATCAATGAGGTATCGTACTTATTTGTAAATGAGTTCCAAATTCTAGGTAAATTCTAGTGATTACCGGCACAGTAACCATATCGTTGAAAGATTATCACGATTTGCTTGAAACAAAAGAAAAAGCAGACGAGATAAGCACTGCTACGCGTAGAGCAGCTAAGGAATTAGCAGTATTCTTAACTTTTATGGCTACTAGGAAGGACATTGAACCGCATGTGCAAGAATTTAACCGGCAATCTACTACAGCAAAGATTATTGTAGAGGATGGCCGGGCAAGAGTGAAGTTTAACGATGATTAGAACCAAGTTTGTTACAAAAGATTTAGATGAACTTGTTTATCTGATGATTGAGTTCGAAGAGAAGCTTAAACTTTGGGCAGAAAAGAATGTGAGCACAACCTGGGAAGTTACTGTTTTTATAGGAGAAGGAGAATACATAATTGAAGTTACTGTAGAAGACGATGAAGATCAAGAAACCAAATAAGCGTAAGCTTAACATAGACGGCACCACGTACAAAGTGGAAAAGCCAATACACGACTTAATCTACCAGCTAGAAAGTCGCATTACTAACCATACTCTAGCGCTCTATAACTACATAGAGGTCTATATCAAAAAAGAAGGAGACAGATCCGAGATAGAAGAACTGCTATATAAATATTGCATGCAATTACCGCTAGCAGAAGAAGTAGAGGCAGAGATAAAAGAAACTTTGAATGGAACAGAAGATAACAATTAAAGTAAATTCTACCAATAAGTACTTGCAGCTTTGGAACGGTATTTTCAATCTTACTGATATGGAAATCAAAGTTCTATCTACCTTAGTAGACCTGCAAATAGAGACCGGGGAAAAGAATCTTTGCGCATCTGACAATAAAAAGAAGGCTGCAAGGGCTTTAAATATCAGCGATTTTAATACCTTAAACAATTACGTTAAAAAGTTTAAGGATAAAGGAGCAATCCGCAAAGTAGGCAAGAACTACGTTTTAAATCAGCTGTTAAATGTCAAAACCACTGGGGTCAAAGTTAATATTCAAAGGGAAGCTTAGGCCTGTAATAACACAGTACCTTGTAGACGATGTATATGTTGGGATTGTACAAGACGGTTACGGAAACTTACTAGATGTAGAAATTATTGAATTAGAATATGAGCCAGAAGAACGATTTGCCGAGTATATGGCAGATGACTAAGAATTTTAGTAAAGAAGTTACTAAGTATGTAGCTGAGGGCATGCCTAATGTTACAGAAGAAGAATACAAACGCAGGTTAAACGTCTGTGCAAGCTGCGAGTTTTACTTAGCCGATAAGGCACGGTGCGGAGCTTGTGGATGTTTATTGGAACACAAAGCAAAATGGAAAACTTCTACCTGCCCCAAGAAAAAATGGGCACCGCAAATAGGTAAATATGGCAAAGTCGAAGAAAGCACTGATACAGGAACTAGCGAGTAAATATAATCTACCACTGAAAGCTGTATCAGATATTGTGGAAGCTCAGTTTAAGTATGTGGCAAAAGTTATGAGTGATGGTAGCTTTGATACAATTAGACTTCCGTATTTTGGTAAGTTTTCTGTAAATGCTAATAGGTTAAAAAATGTAAACAAGAAAAATGGACTTACTGACGATAAAGGATAACGTTGCTATACCATCTCCGTACGTTTTAACTATTCAGGAGTTTGCAAAGATAGTAAATAGAGACAAAACCAAATCAAAAGACCGGTCTACTAAAGAGCTTGCATATATTTACTTTTTCTGCGACCATGCATCACCATTCTCTGTGTACGGGGAAGACGTAAGGGGCGATGAGGTAAAACTTAGTGTGTTTGGGGAAACAAAATGGGAACCAGACTCAGCTATACAAGCAGCATGCGAGAAATACAAAAAACTTAAGGAGACTTCAGCAGTGAGACTGCTTATTGCAGCTAAAGAATCTGTTGTCAAGCTTGAGAACTACTTCAAAGACATTGACCTTACTTTATCAGATGACAATGGCCGCCCAATCTTTGCAGCCAAGGACTTAGTTGCAAATTTATCTAAGATGGGGGATGTTATCAATGGTATTAGCAAGCTTGAAGATCTTGTGAAGAAAGAAAAGCAAGTACAGTCTTCTAATCGTGGGGGTGTGGAAACAAATAAGTATAGTCATTAATGTTTAAGGGCACCAATAGACTACGACCGGCAGCTTTGCACTTTATAGAGCATGGATATTACACTAACGCTCTCCCAGGGACAAAAGACTTCTATGAATTCTGGGATCAGGAGCAACATAGATGCTTGTACGGCTACACTGTTGGGGAAGGCACCGATACAGAAATTGCTATCACAGGTAATCACTATTTCTACCTAAACTATTGCCCAATTGACCGATCTATTGATGAAGAACTGCCTGACGGCACCGTAATAGCAAAACGCGAGCGTACATTCCCTGCATTTTACGACGGTGACCACGAATACTTTACAGCTATAGATACTTGCCGGAAAACAAACAAGCATATGACTGTGCTAAAAGCAAGACGTAAAGGGTATTCGTATAAGGCTGCTGCAATGCTTGCTAGGAACTACTTCCACATACGCAATAGCAAGAATTACGTATTTGCCGGCCAAAAAGAATACTTGATTGGGGATGGGCTTCTGTCAAAGGCTTGGGAAATCTTATCTTTTGTTGATGATAACACAGCCTGGACCCAGCCAAGGTTAAAGGATCGAGAAATGAACAAAATGTCCGGTTACAAAAAGAACGTTAACGGTTCAGATGTAGAGTTGGGCATGAAGTCTATGATTATGGGCGTATCGTTGAAAGATGCACCTGATAAAGTAAGGGGTAAAGCAGGTGAGCTTATTTTCTTTGAAGAGGCCGGTGCTTTTCCAGGATTGTTAAAAGCTTGGGAAGTTGCTATGCCTACAATGCGCCAGGGTAGTAAAACTCTTGGTACAATGGTAGCGTTTGGTACCGGTGGTACAGAAGGTGCTGACTTTGAAGGTATGGAGGAGCTGTTTTACAATCCTGAATCTTACGATTGTATGGATTTTGACAATATCTGGGATGACGGGGCTGTAGGTACGCAATGTGGCTACTTTGTACCTATCTATAAAAACTTGGATGGGTTTATTGATGAAGATGGGAACTCTGACGAGAAGGCTGCGTTAGCTTTTGAAGCAGAAAACAGGAAAAAGAAAAAGGG
>Ga0255752_10007033_pt1 | contig 10402 bp, 16 predicted proteins | sample 011ome_25_FD_179952 | JGI IMG/M metagenome (GOLD analysis project Ga0255752, IMG submission 179952) | Coastal salt marsh microbial communities from the Groves Creek Marsh, Skidaway Island, Georgia - 011512CT metaG (version 2) | ecosystem: Environmental > Aquatic > Marine > Intertidal zone >...
GTAGACCTAAAATTTTTTTTATTTCTCGCAGGCATTCCACCTTTAGCGAAACTATCGATCTCTATACCTAAATCAGCATAGTAATCCATGTTGTACCTATGTTGTTAAACCTGGAGCTGAATATTTATCAGTTAAAAGAGTGTAAGCAGCAACATTAGTTTTTGTTTTACAAAAAATTCCTTTTGGGAAGGGAATACCATCTTCAGGAAAACTAAAGTTAATTACATCTCCATTTGGGCAATCTGCTAAAAATAAAGTTGTACCTGTGTTTGAAGTTGTAGACAATTCTAAAACGCCTGCACCGTTACCGTCGTTAGCAACTATAATACCTCTTAATCTGATAGGGCCTTCAATAATTGCAGTCGCCCCTGCCGCCGCTGTAGATCTTGTTGCTTGAATATCGCTTTTGTATCCCATAATAAATCCTATTATAAACTTTAAATACAGGGGCGTAAAGTACGCCCCTGCAATATGTATTTTATTACGCTCCTGGAGAACCGAAGATTCCTCTAGGGTCAGACCAACCGAAGCTGTATCTTTCTCTAGCTTTGAATCTAACGTTACCAGTGTCGAAATCTCCTTCAATCGCTGTTTTAATTGGCGATCTTACGAAGTTTTTCAAACCGTTTGGCGCATCAGTCAAAATGAAGAATGCATCAGTATCAGTTAAGAAATGGTTAACTCTGTAACCTTCTGGAACCATACCCATGTTCATCATTGCATTGATGTCGTTTTTCGCAAACGCATTTGATCCACCTGGAGTTGTAGATAAAGGTGATTTCATGATTCTCTCAGCAGTAAATTGTAATTCTTTTGGAATTATCATTTTTCTACCTTGTAGAGCGATCTTTAATCCTCTTTCGTCTACGAACGCCGCGATGTCAATCAACGCTTGTTCTAACGAAGTTTCTGACAAATCAGAAGCAGTAGAAAGTTCATTTCTGAAAGTTCCACCGTTTGCTAAAGGGTGATCAGTAGTCATAAGTGCTTTACCGTCACCACCATTGTATGAACCACTAGTGTCAAAACCGTTGTTCAAAATGTTAGCAGCTGTGATTTGTTTAGATTGCGCCATTGATCTTGCAAGAGCTCTTGTGTATCTGCCTGCTAATCTGTCGTATAAGTTATCTTCGATAGCCTCTTCTGTAATCGCAAATCCTAGCGCCACAGTATTGTGAGTGTATCTTGATGTATACGCTTCAGTAGCTTGGTCCATAGTGACCATAGCACCTTCTGCTTTAGTAGCAGCAGTGCCGAAGCCAGATAACATTACTTCTTCTTCAAACGCTCTGTCTGAAGATTCTGAAGCAAAGATCTCTGCATGTTCATTGTCGTATCTGTTGTATTCCAGGCCAAATAGTGCATTCAAACCTGGCTCTAGTTCTTTAACTAGTTGTGATCTTGATATAGCCATAATTTATAATCTCCTATTATTATAAGCCTGTGCCTTGATCGTAGAAGTGATTGTTAATTCTAACTAACACATCCACGTTCGCGCTTCCAGCAGTGTCATTTTGCGTATCTTGCGAAATGTCAATTGCTTGAAGAACAGTTCCACTTGTTGTTAAACCAGAAACACTGTAGTCCATTTGAACTTCAGAAATTCCAGTTAAAGTGTTACCTGTTGCAGTTGTTATTGCAAAGTTTTTAAAGATGTCTGCCACAGCAAACGCTCCATCAGAATCTACTGAATAAACTACATGCGGGTCATCGATAACAGTAGCGACGATGTCACTAGCGTTAACAGTTCCTGGATAATAGTTTTTCCAAGTAGGCTTTTGAGTTGTAGGGTCTGTGTAGAACACTCCGTTAAAAACGCCCACTACAAGATCAGAAGTATTTGCTACTGCTCTTTCGATACCGCCACCTGTTACAGGTTTTACCAAGTCACCTTGATAAATCGGAGTACCGTAGTTCGCAGCAATTCTGTATCTGTTTTGCGCGTTAATAAATGGAGAGCCATCTAACTTTCTTACCGGTCTTAGACCGTATTTTTCAGCTACATTAGCCATAGTTGTTTTCTCCTTTATTGTTTAACATTTACTTGTAGTGGTGATTACCAAAAAATTAATTTTTGTTTCCTCCACCAAAAGTTACGCGAGATTGTCTACTAATATTAATAGGCATCTCAGGTCGTTGTTCCTTCATGACATCGTTGTCCACCGCGTTAACTCTATCTTGAGTAATTCTTTTGAAATACTCAGCACGGCTTTTTGCAATCTCTTCAGGTATCCTTCCCAACACAAGGCCAGCAACCCCGATCAACCCTGCGTAGTTTCCTTGAGCTATGACTGGATAACCATGATCACCTAATTGATTTTTAATCTCTTCGGCTCTCACAAATTCCCAACCTTCTCTCATTTTCTTAGATACGTTAGCCGTATCTTGGAAACCCATACTTTCGGTTCTGATCCATCTATGAACATAACCGTCTGGCGCAGGTGGTGCATCCAGAGATGATGGTGGCGTCCAAGGTTTTAACCTTGTTTCTTTTTTTTCTTCAGACGCGCGTGAAGTTCTTTTTACATTGTCGCTCATTCTATACCTCCTTCACGAATTTAGCGTATTCTTCTAGTGGCACCCCTAATTTTTTGGCAATCGCCACCTGTGATTTGGTGAGTCTCACAGATCTACGTCCCTGCTGAGATCTTCCAGCAGAAGCAACTTTTTGGACGGGTCTTCGTTGCTCTTGACTAGCAAAACGATGAGGGAAATTATCCTTCATTCGTTTGTCTATCTCATTATAGTACTCATCACTTTCAACATCAACACCCATGCCCACTAGATCTTCGTGCACAGTCATTGCTGCATTTGTCATGATTTTATCGTTACCAAACCAAGCATTTTTTGATGCCCAATCTTTTGCCCTTTGACTAGGCTCGGATTGTTCAGTTGTTCGCTCAGCTATTGGATCTTCTTTTGGTGCGTTTTTCTGCTCTTCGAGCTGTTTCAATCTAGCTTCTCTATCAGCCATCTTGATTCTAGCCTTTTCTTTCTCAACAGTTAATTGAGTTAACTCGTCATTAGCCTGCATGATTGCTTCCGCATCATTAGACTCAATAGCGTCTTTCAACTTCTTTTTAACTTGTTCTCTTTGAGCATCAACTCTCGCATCAAATTCTTTTAGATATTTTTCATCTGTAGAATCATATTTTGTTTGAGTATCATCGTACTTTTTTTGTAAACCCTTAGCAAAATCTAAAGCCGCTTGTTCTCTTCTTTCAGCTTCTCTAAATTTCCTAGTAAGTTTATCTATTCTTTTTTTAACAGATTCAGAAACTTCAGTTAAATCCTCAGGTTCTGATTGTTGTTTTGTTTCTTGTGTAGGTTCTTCTTGAACTTCTTCAACCGCAACATCTTCCTTGGGTTGTTCTTTATCGTGTTCAGTATAACCTAAATCAACTTCACCAGCATTTAAGTCTGGTTGTTTTGACTCTTCCTGTTTTGTTTCTTCAACCTTAACATCTGTTTCTTTTACATCATCAAGATCGATTTCTACTTCAGGATTCTTATTTGCATCACTCATGATGTGTTCTCCTTAATATAAATGCAGAATATCTTCTGGTTTTGCTATTGTTGCGATGATTTCATCATCATTCAAAATACGGTGTTCACCATATTTAGTTTTGAATCTAGAACCGGCATATCTACCGTAGATTACAAATTGACCCTTCTTACACCAAGGACCTTTTGGAAATTTTTCTTTATCCTGATAACAAAGATCACCCATCTCAACAACAAGACCAACTACGGTTGTCATTTGAATAGTGTCGTTCACTGTATCAGTTAGGATAATTCCACCTTTAGTTTTTTTAGGACCTGCATAAGGTCTAACTAAAAGTCTATATCCAACTGGTTTTGGTATAATGCTTAGATATTTTTTAATACCCTCTGGATCAGTGGGTATGGCATTTTCTTTTGATTCTGGTGGTACCTCACCATTTTTCTTGACTCCAACAATAGTGGAATCAGGTGTTATTATCGTCATCGACATTCTCCTCGTTTCTCTGCAGGTCTTTAAGATCCTGTAGCAGCGTTTCTAAAGCGCTGAGTTTCCCTTTAGAATACTTGAGGTTGTCGATTGTGTCTATACCGTACACTATATCGTCTTTAATCTGTTTTATCTGTTTGTTGATATAATGTTTTATTGCAGCTAATGTATCTAGATCAAGATTCATTTTTCTCTAGACAAATTTTGTTTTTGCCTTTTTCTAATACCTTAAATCCATATTTTTCCATTACTTTTTCAATCAAAGGCATGTCGTATTTTGGATAATCATCGTAAATAATTCTTGTGATAGGGGCAGATCTATTTGCAAACCATACAGATTCAGTAATGACATCTTTTGTCATATGAGGACCGTCTAAATGAATAAAAGCAAATTTAGAATCTTTATGTTTTGATGTATTCATAAATTCAACATCAGTTTCTATACTTAAAGAAAATTTACCTGCATTTCTGTAAGGTTTAAAATCTTCTAACATTGTATCTCTCATCTCATCTGTATAATCACAAGTATAAGAGCCTGTATTATCGTAATGTTGATAATTTAAATTACCGTAAGGATCAACACCCACATGAATAAAATTATTGATGATGTTATCCATAATAATCTTAGACCCAAGTCCCTCACGAACTCCGATCTCACATGATTTATAACCTTGGCAATCAAATCCTTTACTCCATTTTTCAAGTAGTTCATATTCCGAACTGTCTCCTCTAATCATAGAGTAGTTATATCTATTTTTTTCTATTTGTAAAGATTTGTGATCCCTTTATTCCATAAATACTTGCCACGACAAGTATCCAAAGATTTGTGAACCAGGACGGAAGCTGTGAGAACATCTCGAAGAACAATTTTACTTTGTCCATCGCTGTAGGATCATCTGATATGACTGCCCAACTTAAAATTGCTACAGGCAAACTTAATATTATGAGGACCGCCTCGTCCTTCCAGTCCGATTGTCGGCTTTCTAATAATTTACCCTGGTAAGCTTCCTCACCTCGCGCCATCTTTTCAGCATGCATTAATTGTGCATCTGACATCGCTTGTTTGGTTTTCTGTCTGTTCTGATACAGGTGGGCTCCAGTTTTTAGGCCCATTCCCAATAGCTTTAACCACGGCATAATATTGTTCTTTTCTCCTTATACACAAATAGGGTAGCATCTCTTCCATAAACTGTAAAGCACGGTAACCCTTAATACCAAATCTCCATATATCTTTATGGTGGTCTCGATATTTTTTCTTTCTCTTAGCGACGTTTTTAGTTGTACCTAAATATTTCTGAAATAATCGAACAACACCTTCATCACTCATCTGTACTTCTAAAGAAGCACTAGGCGTCCAACCGTTAGGTCTTTTATTTAGGCCAAACCAACCTTCACCTTCAAATAATCCTGATAAATATATTAACTGCTCTTTTTTAGAGAGTTGTTCAAACATGTAAACTTATAGCAGATCTTTTATGTAATCGCTACCTTTTTTTATTTCTACTTCGCCACCTAGAGATTTTCCAGGTATTGATTTAGGCCCCATATCTTCTTCTCTAAGTATTCTTAAAATATTACTAGTATTAGATTCTAGAGACATACTTGGATCAAATTCTGTTTTCATTAATTCATCAAATCTTTTTTGTTTTGATGGATTGTTAGCTAAAACCTTTTTAGCAGTACTACTGGGCATTTAAATTCCTACAAATTGGACAACCTTTTTTAAATTTTTCGTGTTTCCAACAAGGTTCCTTTTCAATTTTTTTCTCTTTGTAGATAATAGGTGGAAAAAATAAACACCATATAAATCTTGCTATCTTTTTAAATATCATCTTACTCCTCTAAAGTTAAATCCTTTTACTTGAATACTTTTTGTGCCTCTTGTATCAACACACTCACTACAACATGCATCTCCCCCTGTATTTAATTTAATGGGTGGTACTTGAGAGTTTGGTCCACTTTTGGGAGGTATTGTTTTAGTAAGTCTTTTATTTTTAATCATAATAAATTTTTATCTACATTAGATGATATCACAACTTCACCGCCGTCATCATAAGCTTTAAAACCACTTAAAAAATTATTAGCAGGTGCTTTTATTTGTGTTGTGGGTGTTTTGCATGGAGGGTTAGTTCCATCTGGACATAAATTAATATCTTGTCCGCCACCAGAATCTACATTACCTGTTGTTAAATTTCTTGTTTGTTTAATTGTGTTTGCACTGAAAGGATGCGCTTCTTTTTTTGGTGTAGTTAAGTTTTGAATTAATCTTAAACCAGCCGTTAAAGGACCTACTACAGGAATCTTAAAACTTCCAGATGTTTTATTAGTTGTTGTTGTATTATTACTTGTATTATTACTTGATGTATTATTAGTTCCAGTATTTTTGTTTTTTGCACCAGAATATCCAGCGGACATAGGATTTGATGAAGGTGTTTTGAAATCAGATTGTGAAGCATCCATGCCTCCACCAGCAAATTTTTTAACTTTACTGTTTTTTACTTTCATTCTGTTTTTCCCTGTTAAGATCTATTTTCTCTTCTGCAATTCTAATTCTTTCTTCAGCTTGATCTTCTGCAGATTCTAACTTCATTTTATCAAGATCTATTCTTTCTTCAAACTCCATGCCTTTTCTTTCTTGATCCATCATATTCTCTTGAGCTTTTCTTTGCATATCCATAGCTCTTAAATCTAGTTCTCTCTGTTTAAGTGCAACTAATGGATCTTGTTTTTGATTACCCGCTTCTTCCTGAGCTAACGTCATAGTTATTTCTGCAATTCGTTTTGCAACCATAGAATCAAATAAAATTTTAAATCCATCAGGATCTGCTTGTGCTTGTTGTTGCATTTCTGGAGATTCTTGAACTAAGTTACCAATCTCACCATGTGCTTGTAGTGCTATGTGATCAGATATGTGTCCTTGTAGCAAAGCGTAAACCATTGGATTAATTTGTACCATTCTTGAAGCCATAAAAGCTCTGTGAGCTGCAATATGTGACTCATGATCTTGTTGAGGGAACGCTTTTAACATTTGCATCTGTAAAGCTTTAGCATTTTCAGTTGCAGGATCTTCAGGTTGTGGTTGTGGCTCTGGTTTTAACAAAGAATCAATATTTTTTGTACCTAAAGCTTCATAAACTCTTCTGTAAGCTTCCCTTAAATTGTGCATTTGTGGATTTGAAGCTGCAATCTTTAAATTTTCGTTAGCAAGCGTAACTCTTTGTGCCATACTCATGATATTTGGGTCTGCAACAGGAATTACATCCACTCTTTCATCAAAATCTTGTAGTTTTACGAATCTATCTGCGTTTGTAACCGCGTATGGATACACAGGAGGTAGGTAATCAGCAAAAACATTTGCTAAAAGTCTAAATTCTTGTCTCATAGCGTAGTAACATCGCTTGTGAATAGCACTCATGACCCTCGAACCACGTTCTAACAACGCGATTGTAGTTCCAACAGCTCTATTTTGTGCATCTTCCCCCATTTGCATGTCTGCAATTGAAGCGAAACGCTGTCCTGCTTGTACTACAAAGCCTAAAAGTTGGAATAATGTACCACTTGGCTCTTTAAAAGGTAAAATTTGAAACTGATCTTTGATATTTCCGCCAGGTGCATCGACATCTCTGAACTCTCCAGGTTGAAAAGGTTGATCATCATCACGAATTCTTATTCCTCTAGACTTAAATCCAGCAGGTAAGTTCGCTAAAGTACCTGCATCAAGTAATTGTCTTAATGCTTGAGTAGCAGATCTAGATAATCCACCAATCATATGAATTAAACCAAAGCCATAGAACCCTAAACCAGGTAAAAACTTATAGTGAACGAAGTATTCTTTTCTAGTGTAAGTGTCATCATCTTGATTATAGTTTCTGTAAATAGATAATATCTCTCCTGAACCCTCATCAATTGAAACGACATAAGGAAGTTTAACTTCTTTCTCTGCATTCTCAACCTCAAACTCATTCAAGTTTAAATCAATATGCATTTCTAAAATGTTATATTGATATTCTTTTTCTCCAGCAGGTTTAACTCCTTCAAGCTCGTTTAGTTTATCCTGTATCGGACTTTTCTCTGCTTGTTTTGGGATAAGCTCAACATCTCTATAGAATCCAGCTTTCTGTTGTTTAAGAACATCGTTTTCTGACATCTTAACAAGATGTGTAATTCTTTCACAATCTTTTAAATCAGTTGCATAATATGGAACAACTAAATCTTCAGCAGGTACAAATTTAGCAACTGCTCTTTGTTTAATTTCATCGTAGTAAATTTTCTTAAATGCAGATCCTGCAAGCGGTAAATAAAATAATAGTTGATCTGTGTCTGGTGTGTACTCTTCCATTTCTTCCATCAACATATAGTTCATGAAATCTTTAACTCTAGTTGCTTGATCTTCAACTTCTTTTGTTTGTGAACCAACAACTGTTGTTCTTACAGGGCCATCACTTGGTAATAATTCTTTATAAGCTTGTGCTTGGAATTGAGTTACAGCTTCTGATAAGAGCGGATGGGTAACACCACTTGCACCTTGAAACGGTCTAGTATTATTTACATACTTGAATCCAAGTAAATCTAAACCTTGAGTGTAAGCCTGCTCCCAATCCGATCTTGAAACTTTATCTCTTTTGTAATCTTGAATAAGTTGTGCAGACATTCGACCAAGAACTCGGTCGTCCATGTCTTCAGCTAGGTTTCTATAAAAATCTTCTTCAGGTGTTTCCTCTTCAGGAAGTTCTTCTTCACCCTCAACTTCTACGTCTACTTCTTCTGTCTCAACTTCTTCAGGAAGTTCATTTTGTTTCTCTATTTCAGCCATTAGTATAGTTTAGTTGGTTTTAAATTAACCATCTTTCCGCCTCTAGCTTTAACCATTTTAGTAGAACCGCCTTTGCTCATATTAAAATAATCAAACGCACTACCATAATCTCCGGCTAATGTTCCACCTTTTTTAGATGTCGCATTTACTCCAGGACCTAAGTTTAAACCTTTGTCTTTAATAGTATTAACAGCTTTTTTAAATTTATCTGCTGAAAAACTAAATTTCTGTGTTGGTTTTGCCTTTTTAGTGATGTAGTTTACTTTTGCTTTGTCACCACCTTCTGTTTTTAAGTATTCGGCCATTTCTTTTTTTTGACCTAACATTTTCGCTCCTGCGTAACCCGCAAGACCAGCCATGATAGCTTTTTTAAGTTTTTTGCTTGCCATGATAATTATCTCCTATTTGTTATAACAGATTTATAATATCACGCAAATATATTTACGACTAGACCACCCGACTGATAGGCTTTGAATGGTTTATTGATCATATCTGGAGATATTTTGATAGCGTAGACATCTAGGTATAACCTAGGATCACCAGGCATAATTTGTTCTACATCTCCACCATATTTACCTGCATAATATAAAGCTTCCTCTTCTGTTTTAAAAGCTGCTGAGTGTTGAGTTCCAGCTTGATCTTTATTTAGTCCATAAAGTTTATCTTTATTACTTACTTGTGTTACTACTTTGTATGTTTTTTCTGGATCTGATTTAGCTACGGGTATTGTTTTAACTTCACTGTTGTACTGTCTCGCTAATCTGTCCATCTCAGCTGGAAGGGTCGCTTTCTTTTTTGGATCCGTAAAACCTTCTATCGGAACATCATCGTCATTAGCATTTTTTCTAACAACCCCTTGTCTGCCTCCATAACCTTTAAAACCTGCTTTACCAAATCTGTTTCCATAAAATTCTATGTCTCCTAAATATTTAGTCCTTTTAGCATGGTGTAAATGTTCTACAGGAGCAATACCTACCCATTGAATATCCCCTCTATCTGCTGCATCCTTAATTGTGTTTTTTAACGCATGGCCACCCCAGTTCTCTTTTCCGTAAAGAGGTAAGAATGGAATACCGTCTTGGGCTTGGTTCTTTGTAATATTAGACAAGTTCAACGAATTACTTCTAAGTTCTCTAAACTCACTGTTTAAGTCATAAAATCTTTTTTGATCTGCGGGTGAAGCCTTAATTCCTTTTTTACTTATATCTTTCATCTCGTTAACAATCTTTTCTAGTTTTCTATTTGATGAAAAAAATTCTACCTCAGACCCAAATGCATTTACTACCTTATCTCTTGTAGGGTTTACCTTTCTTAATTTTTGTGCGTAATCTGCTTGTATCTCATCAATCATCATTATTTTTTGATTACCTTCTGTAGACCTAACACTACCTCTTACATGGTAAAGTTGATTTGGAACTCCTGAGTAATGTTTATTAAATTCTGAGCCAAGACTTTGACCCATCGGTAATGGCTTAGGGTAGTAAACTAAATTTTCAAAATACTCATCTCCACCTTTAATTCTATATTCACCATAATTTCCATACTTAGGTGTCATCTTTTGTGTATCTTGTAATTGTATTCTTCTAAAAATATCTATG
>Ga0255752_10007043_pt1 | contig 10386 bp, 10 predicted proteins | sample 011ome_25_FD_179952 | JGI IMG/M metagenome (GOLD analysis project Ga0255752, IMG submission 179952) | Coastal salt marsh microbial communities from the Groves Creek Marsh, Skidaway Island, Georgia - 011512CT metaG (version 2) | ecosystem: Environmental > Aquatic > Marine > Intertidal zone >...
GTATACTGTTTCCCTCTTAAGGTCGCTACAATGAATTGGACGTTTGTAGACATCCATCTCATTTAATTTCCTTACCATTTGCCGCGAAATGCCTTCGACATACCCGAGTTCGCCAAGTTCTTCCAAATCCGAGAAATCCAGCGTCATTGAATTCACAAAATCCATCAAATTAATTGCGTCTTTGCATTTTTCATTTAAAAACAATTGCATATTGAAGGTCTTGTTGTTGCTGTGGTTATAAGAGTTATTAACGCCTCCGCCATTACTGTTTTTACAGACTTCTAGCATTTGCTTTTGTAACTCCGTATTGCTTTTTACTAATTCCACAATTAATGATTTCATATCCAATTCGGTTAATATTGTGTTTTCATCATTCATTGAAGAATTACTATTATTATTATTAACAGGTTCTTTACATTTTTTTTGATGTCGCCATAATCCAGAACGACTATCATATCTTTTATTACAGACCATACATAAGAGTGTTTGGGGAATTTGGGAATTATTCTTAATATTTGTTGCTAAATGTTGCGGATTACTATTATTCAAATGTTTGCGTGTTAATAAATGAATATTATAATCTTTTTTATTACTTGTTTTAATGTCACATAATTCGCATATATATTTGGGGGAAATATTGGGGAGTTTTGTTGCCATTGTTGATATATATAAGCAATATATTATTCCCCTAAATCCTTTTATACATTTTTATGTTTTCCTCAAAAAAATTAGCATCACAAAATAATTCATCCGAAAATCAAAATGAGAGCATTATGGTCACAACTCATTTTTTCGTGTTTTTCCCTATATTAATGAGCACTTTTGGAAAATGGACATTTATAAATGTCCAAATCCGAAAAACTTTCACCAAACCCAGAAACTTGTTTTTTTTACATATTTCATTTTTACATATTTCATTTTTACATATTTCATTTTTACATATTTCATTTTTACATATTTCATTTTTACATATTTCATTTTTACATATTTCATTTTTACATATTTCATTTTTACATATTTCATTTTTACATATATTGTAAAATTTATATAACCAAATAATATATGAACCATTCCTTAATAAGTTGTTGTAAGAGTAACAATAAACATAAAAGTTGTAAAAGACAAGATGCTAAAATATTTAGTTTACCTAGAAAATTCACCAAAAAAAGATGTATAACTGGTTCTATTAATGGATTTACTATGCGTTCGTCATGTGCTCCTTATAAATACTGCAAAACACAAAAACATAATGGAGGGAAGAAGGATTTTTTATATAATCCAAAAAATCCCAAAAAATCATTTGATGTATATATTGATAAAAATCCAAAAGATACAATTCCAATTAAATATACAACGATTGAAGATGTAAAAAATACAATTAAAAAATTAGAACATTTATATAAAACCAATAAATATTCACATAAAAGAATATGGCAAGTGGGTATGATTATGAAAGTGAGATTAGAAGCAATGAACAAGTATAAGACCACCAAATATAAAAATGCAAAAAATGTTTATAAACGTTATATGCTGTCAAAACGATACTTTGAATTTTTAGGTAAACGTTCGAAAATACAATCATTCTCAGATAGAAAAAAATTGGTATTTGATTATTGAAATGTTACTTGTAAATAAATATATGTAAATAATATTTTCGGTCGGTGTAATATTATTAATAGATTATTATTAATAATATTAGCGTTTGAATAATAAAATATAAAAAAATAACACAAATTAATACTCGCCAACAAGAGTCCGATTGCCTCCGCGTTCATTTAAATACCTCATTTGTTCGGGTGCGGCACATAAACATCCATCTGCACTTGAATAGTTTGAAGGACAACAGTCGGGGGAAAATGTATTTTTATCAAAAAACACTAACTCATCATCAGGTAAAGGAATCGGTCCAGTTACATTATGTTCTAAATTAGCATATAAATCAGCATTCTCATCAACTTTATTATAATTAATATCTCTAATATCCTTATTTTTTTTAACGTGTTCCTTTAATGTGTTAGTATTTTCCCAACTACCAGTAACGCCATCTCCCATTTTGTAATTTAAAGCAGTCCCTAAACCAACTAAACTTGCTTCAAACCCTTCTTTAATTCCACCAAAAAAATAAAGGACTGCGATAGCAGCAACAATTAACCAAAAACCACCAACTACTATAATTAATTTAAAGGATACTGTTTGATTTAAAAAACTATTAATACTCATAATTCACTATAATATTAAACTAGATAAAAAGATTAATTATCTAATCATCTTCATCATCAGTATCCTCTTTACTTTCAGTTCGTTTATAAGAACCTTTATTTTGGTTCAAATTAAATTTGGAAATTTTTTTATTTTTATTAACAGCACCTTTTGTAGTTTCAATAATTGAAGTTAAATAATCAACAGTGTTATTAACTCCGCCGAATATCATAATGATAAAAATTATAAATGCAGAACCACCTAAAAATACCAATAATACAATTGTTTTAATTGATAATTTAAAATCTAAAAAATCATTTACACTATTAATATTGCCAATTTGATTAAGTTCTTCAATCATTTATATAATATAATATTATACTTTTATTGTATTATACAATCTATTATTTATTGTATTATACATTCTATTACTTACTATAACACGTATAGAATTAATACAAACATTATTTTTATAAATATAAATCTATACCAGAATTATAATCATTAACCCAAATACCATTAATAATAAATCCTTTTTTATTAGTTATTAAATGATACAAGTATTTTTCATTATGTTTTCCGGGTTCAATACATTTGCTTTTTAAATTCATGCAATTTATTTTACCTAAATTACTATCATTAATATGTATGTTTTGAGAACCAGTAATAGTCGTAGTATCCGTTATTTTATGTGTATACATAGTCATATCGTGTGCGTCTATTTTAACAATCGCAATCACTTTAACACCGTTTAATAATTCATCGTTTACTTTTATACTACTTATTGGTAAAACAGAACCATTATTCATTGTTATCTGCATATTTCCCAGAAACCCACTATCTAAATGCGTGTGAATATCACTTAATTTAAAATTATTGGGTAAATAATGCTTTCCCTCATTAATGCAGTTTTCACTTAATTTGTATAATACAGATTCATCAATATCATCCCAATCAGAAAATAAAGTGTCCTTTATGGTAAATACTTTCTTGTCTGTTCCAAGACAATAGACAAATGGTTCATTGAAAGTTTTAATAATATTTGATTTTGGGTGATTTTTCACTTTAATCCATTTTAAAGAAGGTTCGTAAACTCTATGTTCGCTAGTTACTAAAATGCCATCTAATTCATATATAGTTTGTCCATTAGATGTTCCTTTAATAACAGACGTGACCTTTTCCCCATTTTTTAATATATTGCCAATTTTTACATTTTTCAATAATGTTGGTACGCATTCGCGTGTGTTATTTTTATGAATTACATCAATAATCGTTTCACCCGAAAAACAAACAGGAGACCAGTTTGGATTTTTTGGGTTAGGTGGGGGTGTTATACTGAGATAGTGAAGTATTAAATATTTATAAATTAATACCGGTATTAATAGAATAACCCATACTGAAAAAAAACTAAGAGCGCCAAGAAGCGGAAAAACTCCTAATGGAAACGTGAGTAAACCGGCAAAAAGACAAGCAGCAAGGAAGATAAGCATTTGAATAATATATCCACCATAAACCATAAATTTATTTAATAAATCTACTATACCACCAAATAGCGATTGTAATGCCATATAACTTCCAAAAATAGAATACAATACCGCTGCCATATTTCCCTTTACCTTATCTACCGTATCCTTTATTTTTATAGTAAAGTTAATAAAATAGGCAACTACATTCATTAAAGTATCATATATTTTTTGAATAGTATTTATAAATTCCATTCGAGTATTATAACTCAATTTACGCATATTTTGAACCGAAATAGCTATATTTTCAGTTGCTTCGTGTAATATATTAACCATAAAAATAAATGGATGAACAGCAACTTCAACAATATCTTTTAACATGGAATTAACACACCCTGAAAAATTTGATGCAGTAAATTCAAAACTGGATTTATCTGAAGGGTTATTAATTATTCCAGCAAATGGAATTAATAATGGGTTACATTTATGTTCTTGCCAATTAGTCCGAACAACCTGTAATACATTTACATAATAATAATAACATATTAAAAATGCAAAAACAACACATAATATTGCAGAGACCCATACATCAGTTCCGTGTTTATCCATATACCCAGATTTCAAATATAACTTTTTAATTTGTAATAATGTGTCATTTGTTTTATCTATATTACGTATATTATTAGTATTATCACTCATATATAGTATATCTATAAATACTAAATAAATTATATACAGTGAATTATCTTAAATATACAAATAGATAAATATATAATTTATTATAATGACTTTGAAGGAGAACCGTTATTATCTTCCCAGTCATGAAATATCCATCCACCAACAGGAATTGTATGATTAGATGTTATTAAACAAGTTAATTTTTCGCATTTGATATCAGTCGCTTCAGCATAAGAACAATCTTTAACATGCACAAACTCCTTAATAGTTGAATCATATATTAAATGACTACCTGATACAATAATGTCATCTTTATATCCTCCTTCATTATTGATGTCTTTATATTTTAAAATTCGTTTTCTCTTAATTCTATACATTTTTTCAATTAAATTACCATTTTCATCTAAATTACTTATATGCATTGTTGATAAAACACGGGTATTATTTTCCATTAAACTATTGAGTGGAGCATGTTGAATTTCAACTAATTTACCATCCAATAATTCTAATTTTGTCTCAGGATGAAAACATATTGCTCTTACTAGACCACCGGGAGGTCCAGACCACATACTTTCCATGGTCATCATTGAACCATTTACAATGTGTAATATTGCTGTCATATTTCCAACCATTTTACCAACAGTATCTTTAGTGACAATCATAACACGCTGTATTTCAACCATCATATTAAACATTGATGAAAAAATGTTTTTAAATGTATCAATTGTTTGTGATCTAAAATGTCCCATTATATTTCTTGCATAATTCATATCAACCGTTAACTTATCAGTAACATCGGTTAATAAACCAATATTGAAATTAACAGGTTTTAATAGGTCATCCATAAAACCTTTTTGCATTGTTTGAATACAAAAAGCAAAATTCTTAGAAGTATTGTGTCCAAACATAGAAGCAAATGGCATGACCAATGGTTGACACCGATATACTGGCCAATTTTCCTTAATCCGTTGTATACTGACTACAAGAAAGTTAAATATATACAATAACATAAATATACAAATTATTATAATAGATAAGGTTAAATCAGAAGTATTCATATTAAATTATATTATTATTATTTATTATTAATAACTACAATAATAAATAACGTATTTCAAAAAGAATTAATTTTGAATGTGTGATTGAGAAACTAAATTATCGAATTCTGCATTTGCTATTCCAGTTGCTGTAATTATTGCTGCTTGTTTGATAAGACCATTTGTAGTTTCGCTTGCAGATTGTGGAATTGGTCCACATTTTCCGTCAGGACAAGGATAACCATAATCATTATCGGTATTACAGCAATCAACTCCTCCACCTACCATACTATTTACTTCGTTTTGACGTAATTGCGCTGCTTGTTGATTTTCAAATGCTTTCGTGACATTGGCACTAAGTGCGGGTGGGTTCACGAGAGCACCGTTGCCTAATCCTTGTCCTCCTCTTTGTTTGCGTCTATGTGTGCTTCCGCGGCGTCTATGTGTGCTTCTGCGATGTGTGCTTCCGCGATGTGTGCTTCTGCGATGTGTGCTTCCGCGACGTTTGTGTTTCCGCGTGCGTCCAAACGTTACTCGTTTTCGGTTAAGTGACTTTACTTTTTTTGTTTTTTTATTATTTTTACGATTTCCCTTTCGTTTATTACGTATGGTTATTGTATGTTTCATATATATATTAATATAAAGATATTATTATAGGTTTAATATATAATGGACCATACCGATAAATTAAATCTAACTAAAATGATTGATGCAAATAATGTAGAAGACTGTACCAAAGAAATTCGTGAAAAAAAACATAGTGATTTAATACGCAATGATGTTACTCACTTATTGTCATTAAAACAAAAATACAGTCGTTTGGTACAATCAAATCCTAACCAATTTGACGCAATGTGTGTGTCTCAATGTAGTTTTATTTTTAATAATTATATGGACATTTTTAATAAGGTGAAAAAAGATGAAATAAACTTAAAAATTTTACATAAATTATTAGATGTCTTAAAGCAGATTGAAGAGAGTGAGTTCGATCAGCATGAAGGAGCATTTGAAGTTGGAAAAATACTAAAGGCAATGTATATTGATAGTGCTCTGACAAAGGCAGAACGGATTGATAAAAAAACGGGTAAGAAATCAGCACCATCTAAACCAAAGGAGAAAAAGATTACTTGGACAGAGTTTAAAGCAAAACAACAAAGAGAGAATAATGAATAAATAAATAGATATAACAAATACCACATTTTACATTTTACATTTTACATTTTACATTTAAAAATTATATTTAAACCTATCACTCATATATTATATAATAATTAGCATCATAATGCCACCTAAATTATTATCTAATGAAAATGAAATTAAAAGTAAGTTAGTTATTGTTGAATCACCATCAAAGTGTAAAAAGATTGAGACATTTTTGAACAATAACTCTGCGTCTACTGGTATAACTTATAAATGTATCGCTAGTTGTGGTCATATTAGAGAATTAAATGGTCTTGATTCAATTAACATTAAAAACAATTTTGAATTGTCGTTTTTAAATAGCGAAGGTAAGAAGGAACAAATTTCTAAATTAAAAAAGGCAATTAAACAAGCAGATGAAATTATTCTTGCTACAGATGATGACCGTGAAGGCGAGGCAATCGCTTGGCATATATGTGATGTATTTAAGTTATCGGTCGATAAAACACCACGAATTATTTTCCACGAAATAACCGAAACAGCATTACAGAAAGCAATTAAATCGCCAACTACTGTAAATATGTCAGTTGTAAATGCTCAACTAGCACGCCAAACATTAGATACGTTAGTAGGATATAAGTTGTCGCCTCTTTTATGGAAACATGTAAAAGACGGCATTTCGGCGGGGCGTTGTCAGACGCCAGCATTACGTTTAATATATGAAAATCAAAAAGAAATTGATAAATCGCCAGGAAAACAATATTATTCTATTATTGGGTATTTTACTAATAAAAATATTCCGTTTGTTTTAAATCATGAAGAAACCGATGAAATGAATGTTCGTGATTTTTTAAATGAAAGTAAACCATTTAAACATGAATATAAAGAGATAATACTAAAGAACAAAGAAACCGCAGCACCTAATGCATTTACAACAAGCACATTACAACAAGCATCAAGTAATAAATTTCACATCTCCCCAAAAGAAACAATGACATTATGTCAAAAGTTGTATGAAAGTGGTTCAATTACCTATCCTAGAACTGAAAGCACAACTTATAGTGAAGAATTTCGGGTAAAAATGATTGACTTTATAAAACAAAGATACGGTGAAGAATATGTAAATGAAAAAACACCGGGTGTATTGGTTAATGAGGAAAATGACAATAAACCTTTAAAAAAAGGTAAGAATGTAAAAAAAGGTAAGAGTGTAAAAAAGGAAGATGAATGTCCACACGAAGCAATCCGCCCAACAAATATTACCATTGAAGAATTGGATGAAAAACAGTTTACTGCAAAAGAAAACCGTCTTTACAGATTGATACGCGAGAGAACAATGGAGAGTTGTATGAAAAATGCAACTATTTCACAATTAACTTGTTCTATTAATGCACCATTAAAGCATATCTATAAATATCAAACCGAACAAGTAGTATTTGCTGGATGGAAAATTGTTGGAGGGTATGATGATGTCAATAAAGAATACAACTACTTACAATTAATAAAACCATCAGTCATCTTAAATTATAATAAAATTAAAGCAACAATTCATTTAAAAGAAACAAAACAGCATTATACTGAAGCAAAATTAATTCAACTCTTGGAAGAAAAAGGCATTGGGCGCCCTTCTACATTTTCATCTCTCATTGATAAAATCCAAGAGAGAAAATATGTGAAGAAAGAAAATGTAAAGGGAATAATAATTATATGTCGTGATTTTGAATTAGAGAATCAAACAATTAAATCGGTGAATACAGAACGTGAATTTGGAAATGAAAAAAATAAGTTAGTTATAACGCCCGTTGGTATATTAGCGCTGGAATTTTTACTAAAACATTTTGACACTCTATTTCAATATTCATACACAAAACAAATGGAAGATGAATTAGATGAGGTTGCAAAGAATAATAAGAAATGGCAAGACGTGTGTGAAAAATGTAATAATGAAATCGAAAATCTCTCTTCAACTATTTTAGAAAGAGGTAAAGAAACGATTCGCATTGATGAACACCATACTTATATGATAGGTAAATATGGACCTGTAATTAAGTATGATACATTTAATAATGCAGAAAATAATAACACCAATGATAAAGGTAAAGATAAAGGAAAAGGCAAATATAAAAAATCAGATACAGTATCGTTTAAAGCAGTGCGTAAAGACATTGATTTAAATAAGTTAAGAAATGGCGAATATACTATAGATGAACTAGTAGAAACGGCAGAGGATAAGGAAACACGTATTGGAACATCATCTATTGGTAACTATAAGGATTTACCAGTTTATGTGAAAACAGGTAAATTTGGAAAGTATTTGGAATGGAATGATAGTAAAACATCTCTCAAACATATTAAAACCAAGATAGAAAATATAACAATCGATGATGTTGCCGAAGACCTTTATGACCTAGAAACAACCCAAGATGAACCGTCTATTTTACGAGTGATAACCGATGATGCATCGATTCGTAAGGGAAAATATGGAGATTATATCTACTATAAAACAAAGAAAATGAAAAAACCTAGATTTTTAAAATTAGATGGATTTAAGAAAAATCTCTCATCCTATAACTATTTAACGTGTGATATTACTGTATTACAAGAATGGTTTAATAAGACGTATATTGATACCTAGAAACACTAATTGAAGTTTATTACACCCAATCATTTCTATTCTTTAATTTGCTAATATGATTCTTACAAAATATAAGCAGCAGGAATGCGAATATTATATGTCTTGTTAATTTCATTTTTGAGAGAATTGAGTTCAACTGTAAAATCAAACGGAAAATTCTGAAAATTAACTAAACGACCATCATGAAAACGAAACTTGAATTTTAACCGAGCGATTCTCTCAATCGGCGGATCATAATGAACTAAATTATGGAGATAAAATGTACGGGAATCATAAGCATTATCGCCTACCATCTTTAATGGAATTTTTGCAAATGCCGAATTTACTTTACCTGCGTATGCATTATTAGAATAAATATTTGTAAAATTACTTTCATTATACGGATATAATTCATCATACGAATTATATTTGTCAACCTCCATATAGATACAATTCTCTCCATTAATGTCAAAAGAAAATGGTGCTTCAATGTAATGTTTTAAATCTGTTGTTCTAGTGTCCTTATAATCAAACGTTAACCCATTTGAATTTTCGGTTGAGGTGTATACCTCTTTTTTAAATCCGAGGTTATATGGCAATCCCCATTTAGTATGGTTATTCCAGACAATTGGTTGTTGTTCACAATTACTAAAATCATAATTAATTTGCGTTGTAAAATCGAAATTAAAGGAAGAATCTGTATGACCAAACCAAAATTTGTGTTTAATATCATCATAAATGACATTAAAACTACTATCTACAGAATATGCATCATTCATTTTATTTGTTAATTCGTTTGTTAATTGTGCAGCAGTATAAAATCCTTCATCTATAACAACACTATACTCGTCGGGTGAAGACCCAACTCTAAAATTAAATTTAGTATTTTGATATCCATTACTAAACGTATAATAAAACCCAGGCATTGTCATTTGGATTAATCTAATGGATTGGACGTTAACCAATGTTTCGGGCAACATAATTTCAAACGTATTTGCATTTTTCCATTTGGTAATATCACGGTCTTCAGAATGAACAGTTACCAACTTTCTATCCAATACATAATTTTGTTCACGCGCTATTAAAGGTTTAGAATTACTTAAATTATAGTTTCCATTATTGTGACTCATTATTATACTATATATAAAAAATAACTCAATGATATAAACTTATATGATATAAACTTATATGATATAAACTTATATGATATAAACTTATATGATATAAACTTATATGATATAAACTTATATGATAC